>Ga0123353_10009179_pt1 | contig 13611 bp, 13 predicted proteins | sample TergutLab28metaG_3_FD_92763 | JGI IMG/M metagenome (GOLD analysis project Ga0123353, IMG submission 92763) | Labiotermes labralis P3 segment gut microbial communities from Petit-Saut dam, French Guiana - Lab288 P3 | ecosystem: Host-associated > Arthropoda: Insects > Digestive system > Gut ... | reverse complement strand
GAGAAGACGGCGAATCCTCTGCAGATGTACCTGTCCGATATCTTCACGATTTCTACCAACCTTGCCGGCATTCCTGGGATCTCCGTTCCTTGCGGCTTTACGACCACGGGGCTTCCTCTGGGGGTCCAGTTTCTGGCGGGACATTTCCAGGAGGGGCGTCTGCTCCAGTTTGCCTCGGCTTACGAGAAGAACGCCCGGATTGAAAGAAGGAGGCCGAACCTGTAATGGAATTCGAACCAGTCATCGGGCTGGAAGTCCATGCCCAACTCCTGACGAAGGCCAAGATCTTCTGCGGTTGCTCCACGACATTCGGGGCCGCGTCTAATAGCCACACCTGCCCCATCTGCCTGGGAATGCCCGGGGTGCTGCCGGTTCTCAACCGACAGGTCGTTGAGTTCATGCTGAAGATGGCCCTGGCCACGAACTGCCGGATCAACCCCGAGTGCAATTTCGCCAGGAAAAACTACTTCTATCCCGACCTCCCTAAGGGATACCAGATCTCGCAGTACGCTGCCCCACCCGCCGAACATGGCTGGGTTGACGTGGAGGTGAATGGCGGCAAAAAAAGGATCGGGATCACCAGGATCCACATGGAGGAGGACGCGGGCAAGCTTTTGCACGACGAGTTCAACCCAGTGAGTCACGTGGATCTCAACCGGACCGGCGTACCGCTTATCGAGATCGTCAGTGAGCCGGACATTCGGAGCCCAGAGGAGGCAGCGGCCTATCTCAAGCGGCTCCACGAAATTCTTGTCTATCTCGAGATCTGCGATGGTAACATGGAGGAAGGGAGCTTCCGCTGCGACGCGAATGTTTCGCTTAGGCCTCAAGGGGTGGAAACCTTCGGGACCCGGACGGAGCTCAAGAACATGAACTCCTTTCGGAATGTGCAGCGGGCGATCGAGTACGAGATCAAACGCCAGGGCTATATCATCGAGGGGGGCGGCGAGGTGGTTCAGGAGACTCGTCTCTGGGATGACACAGCGGGGGTTACTAACTCCATGCGGAGCAAGGAAGAAGCCCACGACTATCGCTACTTTCCCGATCCCGATCTGGTTCCGGTTGTCATTGACGAGGCCTGGATCGCCTCGCTTCGGCAGGCCATGCCCGAACTCCCCATGGAAAAACGGGAGCGTTTTATCCGTGACTATCAGATTACGGCCTATGACGCCGGGGTCCTCACGGCAAGCCGCGCCTTGGCCGACTACTATGAGGCCGTGGTCAAGGCCTCGGGACAGCCGAAAATCGCCGCCAACTGGGTGATGGGCGAGGTTCTCAAGTTTCTCAACGAGGAGAAGAAGGACATTCGGAGCTGTCCCATCGCGCCCGAGTCTCTGGCCGGTATGATCGAGCTCATCGGCAAGGGGACGATCAACGGCAAGATGGCCAAGGAGGTCTGCGAGGCTATGTACCGGACCGGCAAATCGCCGGAGGAGATCGTCAAGGAAAAGGGGCTGGTCCAGATCACGGACGAATCGGCCCTCAGCCAGACCCTTGCCGAGATTTTGGAAAAGAGCCCGGAACAATTGGCCCAGTACCGGTCCGGTAAAGAGAAGCTCTTCGGCTATTTCGTCGGCCAAGCCATGAAAGCGACCCAGGGCAAGGCCAATCCGCAACTCATCAACGATCTCCTAAAGAAGATGCTCGCGAAAGAGTCGTGATGGAAGAGGAGATCCGTACGCTTTACTGGCAGGACAACAGCGTGGTTATGATCGACCAGCGGGCCCTGCCCATGGCGGAAGTCACCCTCACCTGCACCGACTATCGCCAGGTGATTACAGCGATCAAGGATCTCACGGTCCGCGGCGCTCCGGCGATCGGCGTGGCTGCGGCCCTGGGGATCGCCTTGGGCAGCCTCAAGATCGAGGTTGCCACGCCGGAGGCCTTTCGTGAGGACTTTGCTGAGATATGCAAGGGGTTTGCCGCGGCTCGGCCCACGGCCCGGAACCTCTTCTGGTCCATCGAGCGGATGGAGCGTTGCTTTGCTGCGGCGCTCCGGTCCCTGGAAAATCTCACCAGCAAAAGAAACCGTAGCGGCGGTTCCTCCACGGCGGAGCTCTCCGGAATGGGGCCGCGCCGGGCGGGACCCGAAAAGGCGGAGAGTGATCCCTGGCGGTCGGTTCGGGAGGCCCTGGTGGCCGAGGCGATCCGGATCAGCGCGGAGGATATGGCGATCAACCGGCAGCTGGGCGCCCACGGGGCTGCCCTAGTCTTAGACGGCGCTAGTGTCCTCACCCACTGCAATGCCGGAGCACTGGCCACGGCTGGTTACGGCACTGCCCTAGGGGTTCTGAGGGCCGCCCGGGAGGCAGGGAAGCAGTTCCATGTCTATGTGGACGAGACCCGTCCGGTCCTCCAGGGAGCGAGGCTCACCGCCTGGGAGCTCACACGGGAAAAGATCCCCTGCACCCTCATCACGGACAGCATGGCGGGCTTCCTCATGCAGCAGAATAAGATCGATCTCGTGATTACAGGGGCAGACCGTATCGCCGCCAACGGGGATACGGCCAACAAGATCGGCACCTATTCTTTGGCCGTCCTGGCCCGGTCTCATCAAATCCCCTTCTATGTGGCCGCCCCCTGTTCGACGATCGATCCGTCCTTTCCCGACGGGAAGGCTATCCCCATCGAGGAGCGGTCGCCACTGGAGGTAACGGGTTGCGGGGACATGCGCACGGCCCCGGAGGGGATCAGCGTTTACAATCCCGCCTTCGACATCACTCCCCATCACTGGATTACCGCCATCGTGACCGAGTCCGGCATCGTTCGTCCGCCCTACCGATTTTTTTCTTGATAACAGAACGATTGTTCTATATACAGTGGACCATGCAAGAGAAACGCACCGTCCAGTCACTCCAGAAACTCCTCGCCTCATTCTTTCGGGATAACCGTCGTATGCCCTCCTTTGCCGAGATGACGGGGCTCTTCGGGGTTCGTTCGAAGAGCGTGGTCCACTTCTGGATTCACAAGCTCAGCGAGGCTGGCGTTGTCGAAAAGGATGACCGGGGCTACCTGCGGATGACCCAAGGGGCCTTCGCCATCCCCAAGGTAGGGTCCGTCCGGGCTGGCTTCCCCTCGCCCGAGGGGGAATCCTTAGGGGGCGTCCTCTCGGTGGACGAGTACCTGATCAGCAAGCCGGAGGCCTCCTTTCTGCTTGAGGTCGGCGGCGACTCCATGGTCGGCGAAGGGATCCTCCCCGGGGATCTGGTGGTGGTCGAGAAAGGGCGCGATCCCCAAAATGGCGATGTGGTCGTGGCCGAGGTCCATGGTGAGTGGACCCTGAAATATTTCCGGCGGCAGGGAAAGCAGATCGTTTTGGAGGCCGCCAACCCGGTGTACCCCCCCATCAGGTCCAAAAGTGAGCTCCGGTTAGGGGGCGTCGTGACCGGCGTGATCAGGAAGTATCACGCCTAGCTGCTTTTCCGGGCGGTTGTTTCTGTAATGGGCTAAACCCGGCAAAGGGAGAGGGAGGCGGGAATGGAAGAGCGGGAGACATTGAACCAGTTGGAGGCCTTGGCTGAGCGGCTCGGGATCACGGTTCGGCACGAGGCGCTCAAAGGGGAGGCCTCGGCCCATGCCGGGGTTTTTTGCCGGATCCACGGCAAGGATGTCCTCTTTCTCAATAAAAAGGCCCGGGAAACTGAAAAGAGGTTCCTCCTGCAAGAGGCGCTGAAGCGCTACGACCTGAGTAAAATCTACATCCTGCCTTCTCTGCGGACGCTTCTGGACCTGCCGGGCGACGCCTCCACGGATTCTCTATAGAAAGTCTCTCTTGAGTTCTCTTGTCACATCCCCTCAGGGGATTGCCGTTGCTTGTTGCTTATAACGACGCAGTTGCGCCTGTGCGGCAAGCACCTCTTTGAGGGAAATCTGACGATTTAAAGCGGGATTCTCAGCGAATCCGGCGCTTCAGTTCCTGAATAAGGATGGCACAGAACTGGTTCGCGTCGGCAATCACCGCCACGTCGGCGAGCTTCATCATCGTGGCGTTGGGATTCTTGTTCACGGCGATGACGAACTTCGCGTCGTTGCAGGCCGCCGTGTGCTGAATGGCGCCGCTGATCCCGAAGGAGAAGAGGATCTGGGGTTTAATGTGCTTGCCCGCCTGACCCACGAGGGCCTCGTGGGCAATCCAGTCGGCGTAAACCACGGGCCGGGTGGCGCCCACCTCCCCACTCAGAAGTTCCGCCAGCTCAAAGAGCTTCTGAAAATTCTTCCTGCTCCCCATCCCCCGGCCGCCGCAGAGGACCACCCTGGCTTCCTCGAGCTTTCTCCCCTGCTGGGGGCACCGTTCCGAACGCAGCAAACGTACTTGGTCCTCCGGGAGGTCCTTGGGCAGGGGTACCAGCATCACCTTGCCGGTCCGGCTGTTGTCGTGGGGAAGCTCCAGGAAGGTGCCGGCACGGACCGTCGCCATTTGCGGACGACGGTGGGGGGTCACAATCTCTGCTACGAGATTCCCGCCGAAGGAGGGGGCCGTCTGTACCAGGAGCCCATCGGCGTTGATGTCCAAGCCGATGCAGTCGGCGGTGAGTCCGGTCTTGAGGCGTTTGGCCACCCGAGGGGCGAACTCCCGGCCGAAGGTCGTGGCGCCGATGAGGATGATGTCGGGTTTTTCCTTTTTCGCAAGCCGCTCCATGAGCAGCACGTAGGTTTCCATGCTGTAAACCGAAAGCCTTGGGTGGTCGGTCAGGAACACCTTGTCGGCTCCGTGTGCGATGTATTCCTTCACTACCCCGCTGAAGGCGGGGTTCTGGGCTAGGGCGTCGCCTACCCACTCCTTGGTCCAGTAGCCGAAGACTATGGCGCAGACCTCCGCGTTGAGCTTGGCCGCCAGTTCACGCGCCCTGGAGAGGAGCTGGAGGGTCACCCGGTTCTTGAAATAGTTCCGGTAGTCGCCGAAGACCCAGATGGCTTTTTTTTTCGCGCTCATGATCTCTTCTTATCCGCTTTTAGATCCTTGCCTATGGCCCCGCCGATCTTATCTTCAAAGTGATTGAAGAGTTGCTCGGCGAGTTTTTTGGGCGGTCCGGTCAAAACGACATTCTTCTTCCCAGCCGCGGGGGCGTAGAGGTTGAGGATTTTGGTGAACGAACCGTTGGCCCCGAGCTTCCGGGGATCGAGGTCCAGGCCTACCACATCGAGGGTTGTGATCTCGGCCTCGGCGAAGGCCGCCTGGAGGCCGCCGAGAGGCACATACCGGGGGAGATAGGCATCGGCCGTTACGGTGACGAGGCCAGGCAAGTCCATCTCGAAGGTTTCGAGGAAGAGATCGGCCAAGCGTTGCAGTCGAACCTCGCGGTTTAGAATCTCGATCTTGTTTATATAGGTCACCCCGGGGATGCCCAGCTCTTCGGCGAGCTGCGGTCCCACCTGGGCTGTTTCGCTGTCGCTCGTGGCGAAGCCGCAGAGGACCAGGTCGTATTTCGGGCAGGTCTTCGTGATCGCCCGGGCCAGGATGTGGGAGGTCATAGCCGTGTCCGCCCCGGCCATGACCCGGTCGGTAAGCAGGACCCCCTTGTCCGCCCCGAGGGCGATCGCCTCACGGAGAACCTCTTCGGCCGGCGGCGGCCCCATAGTGATCGCCGTGATCGTTCCCCCCACGGCCTCGCGGATCTGGAGGGCTGCTTCGAGGGCGGAACGGCAGGCAGGGTTGCTCATCCCCAGGGCCAAGTCGCGCTGAAGAGTCATCGTCACCGGGTTCCATGGCAGCTCGGTGATCTGCGGCACCTGCTTAAGACAAACGACGGTGTGCAGCATATGCTCTTACGCCCTCTGGGAGAGCACGGCACGGGAGATCACGATCCGCTGCACCTCGCTCGTCCCTTCATAAATTTCCGTAACTTTGGCGTCCCTGAAATAGCGTTCCACGTCGTATTCCTTGCTGTAGCCGTAGCCTCCGTGGATTTGGACGGCAAGACCGGAGACCTTGCAGGCAGTGGCGCTACAGAGGAGTTTGGCCATGGCGGACTCGGGTCCGAAGGGTCTGCCCGCGTCCTTTAAGGCGCAGGCCCGGTAGAGCAGGAGCCGCGCCGCATCAATCTCGACGGCCATGTCGGCCAGATAGTTCTGGATTGTCTGGAAGAAGCCGATGGGTTTCTTGAACTGCTGCCGTTCTTTGGCGTAGCGGACTGCTGCCTCAAAGGCGGCCTGGGCGATCCCCAGGGCCTGTGCCGCGACCCCGATCCGGCCTGAATCGAGTGTGGCGAGCCCGATCTTGGTCCCGTCGCCGACCTGGCCCAGCATATTGGACGCCGGCACACGGCAGTCCTCCAAGAAGAGCGAGGAGACGGGGTTGGCCCGCATCCCGCAGAGGTCCTCGGCATCTCCGACGGTGAAGCCGGGGGTCTCCCGTTCCACGACGAAGACTCCGGCGCTCTTCTGGGGACTCTGGGGATCCGTGACGGCGAAGATCACCACGGTGCCGCAGACGCTGCCATTGGTGACGAAGATCTTCGTGCCGTTGATGATGTAGTCGTTGCCGTCGCGGACGGCCGTGGTCTCTACCCCGCCAACATCGGAACCGGCATTGGGCTCGGTGAGGCAAAAGCCGCCGATCTTCTCTCCCCGGGTCAGGGCAGGCAGAAAGCGCTGCTTCTGCTCCTCTGTGCCGAAGCGGAGGATAGGGTAGATCCCCACGCCGTTGTGGACAGTGACGCAGAGGCCCATAGCGGCGCTGACCCGGGAGATCTCCTCCACGGTGATCGCGTAGCTGATGCTGTCCATCGCCGCGCCGCCATAGGTCTTGGGCGCCTGGATGCCGAAGAAATGCAGAGGCCGCATCTTTTCGACCACCTCCCAGGGGAAACGGGCCTCCCGGTCGATCTCTCGGGCGATCGGGCCAAGTTCGGCCTCGGCAAACAGGCGCACCGTTTTACGCACCGCTTGATGTTTCATGCAGGGGATGAATTCCACGGCCTTTCTTCAAATCCTTTCACTCGCGCTCCTGCCAGGGGGGGGATGCGGCAGCAGAACGTAAAATGCCGGGGAAGTCAAGATTGGGACAGGAATCTTCCCCCTTTCAGGCTCAGTCCGTCTATTGCCTGTTCGTCACCCAGGTAGAAACGTCCCTCCGGGGAGACCCGGACGAGCTCGCGACTCACCAGAAAATTCAAGGCCTGGGGTCGATAGTCACGAAAACCGAGGCGCAGCAACCGCCGTTGGCAATAAGGAAGTTCGACAGCGGTCTCTGGTGTGAGAGCCTGCTGCCGCTTCAGATCATTGAGGATGAATCGGCATGCGCTCCACGTCCTACGGCTGGAGAAGAAGAGAGCGAGGAACAAAAGGCCAATCATGAGCAGGATGATAAGTATCGTATTGATGATATTCATAATATTCCTTACCCTCCAAGGATACTAAAACCGCATGATCAGTGGGTAGACATCACTTGTGTCTGTTGCACGGAGGGTGATCCTGAGTTCTCTTGGCCGCTCCGCTTCACCGGGGAAAAAGAGGAACCCGTGAGCCAGTTCCCCGGGGGCCACGGCCCGCCGGATGAGGGTCTGTTTCTGCAGATCCTCCCGGATCTGATATTGGACCTCCGTATCGGAGAGTCCATGGACACCGCCTATGGTTGCCCCTGACGCGGCTCCTACGGCCGCTCCCTTGCCCACCGCGGCGCCCACATTCGTGCCGGTGACGATACCGATGGCCGCGCCGATCATGGCCCCGACCGCGCCGCCCAGGAGAGCGCCCTTGCCCGCCTCAGGAAGGACCCTGCCCAGTTGCGTTTGTCTGGCGAGTCGGTCGTAGGCCAAGTTCTGATCGAGAATCGGCCAGAGGTTGTTCTCCTCATCGATCAAGTGCGTCTTTTCCGCGAGGATCTCTAGCGGATGGACGCCGGTATTGTCGAAAATCACCTGGACGGGAAGGATCCCGGCGCTGCGGATATCGAAGCCGAAGGCCTGGGTGGCCTCCTCTGTGGAATCATAGGCCTTGGCGGCAATCGTTGCCCCGGCGACGCTGGTGGCATTGGGATAGGCCGCCGGCATCTTGAAGGGGATCACCTGCCGCTGGTAGGTCGTACAGGCGGCCATGGCCAGGACAGCCAGCAATACTGTCATGGTGGAAAACGCTCTTTTCATATTGTTTCTCCTTTGGTCCGCACCAGACAAGCCCAAGGCTTGACGGATACTGTCCTGCTCCAAACCGCCTTCCGCACTTATTTATACTGAATACCTCTTCGATTGTCAAACTGCTGGGCGTACCTCCTGTCTTGGTTCAGCAAATGAGCGAGTGATTGTGGTTTCCCCGGGGCCAATTCAATGCCGTACGTTGATCAGGGCGGGAGGCATGGCCTTTTGGATAGTATGTATGTGAAACAACATAACAAAAATACGCACAGGGGGTCTTGTAAAATTATGATTTAATTTAAATAAGTTGACGATATTTTCAATGATTTATCACTGAAAAAATATTGACAGTGCATATTTTATGTGAAATATACATTTAAAATGTAACAAGGTTACATTTTTGTCTGCGATGGCCTTGATGTTGGATGCTGGACCGCAGAAAATCAACGATGGAAATGGAAAAGGGCTGCTAACCCTTTTATGGGTCTGGGACTGCAGACGAAGCTGACATGAGATCAAAGCAGGGGGAATTTAGGGCGTGTGCCCATAGACAGGAAAGAAAGGAGAGAAAGCATGCGCTCAGCAGCGCAGGGTGGTAGTTTACGCGCTCCGGCGGAGAAAATCAGCCGTGAGGAAGCGCTGCGCATCTTCACGATCAATGCCGCCTACGCGACATTCGAGGAGGAGATCAAAGGTTCAATTGAAACCGGCAAATTGGCCGACTTTGTGATCCTCTCCCAGAATCTCATGACGGTACCCGACGAGCAGATACGCGCTACCAAGGCACTGGCCACCTTCGTAGGAGGGAAGATGGTCTACGCCGCGCCCGGCTGTGGTTTTTGATAGATTTACAATGAATGAGGCATGCTTTGTTTCGTTCTTCGTCCTTAACATAAAAAAGGAGGTAGGGTGATGAGAACACAGATGAGAAAAACGGGGTTTTTGACAGCGGTTTGCTTTTTAATGTTAGCGCCGGTGGTGTTCTTGACAGGAGCCGCTAGCGCGGCATATCCGGAAAAAGAGATTACCGTTATCAATGGGAGCGATCCTGGTACGTCAGGGGATATTCTCGCCCGTGCTCTCACCGAAGCGGCGAGTAAAATCTTGGGAAAGCCCTTCGTTATGGAGCACAAGGTGGGGGCGTCCGGCCTGCTTGCTGGTTCTTCCGTCGCCGCCGCAAAACCGGATGGTTATACCATCGGTATGATGACCATCTCCGGAATCATTGAAGGAACAATTAGCCAGAAAGCGCCTTTCAGGCCTCTCTCAAGTTTCACTCCAATTCTGACCAATTTTGCCGCGGAGCATACTGTTACGATAGTGGCGCCTAATGCCATTTGGAAGACCTTCAAGGAATTGGTTGATTACGCCAAAAAGAACCCCGGGAAAATAAAAATGGGCGTCTCTATCGGATCGGGCATGCATATGGCGATGGAGGTTGTCAGGCATCAGGAAGGGATTAACTGGGAGTATGTGCCGTTCAAGGGCGGCGCCGCTACCCGGACCGCTATCATGGGGGGCCACGTCGAGGTCGCTACGACGTCGGTCGATTGGCCTCCCTTTGCGGAGGCAGGGCAGGTGAGAGCGCTCGTCACTCATGGGAGGGAGAGGTCGCCTCATTCCCCGAATGTGCCCACCCTCATTGAGCTGGGGTACAACTTTGCGGCGGTTACACCCTACGGTTTTATGGGACCGGCCGGTCTTTCCCCGGAGGTAACCGCAACATTGGAAAACGCCTTCATTAAAGCAATGGAGACCCCTGAGTATAAGACAGCCATGCAGAAAGTGATCTACATGAGTCCTTTTTACCTTAACAGCAAGGATTTTGGCCGTTATCTTCGAGAGAGATGGGTAGAACAGGAAAAGTTCATGAAACAACTTGGATTCATCAAGGAGGCCGCTACGCCGCCCGAATGATCGCTTGATGGCTTGTCCTAGGCGTAGATTTCAGGATAAGGCCATGCTTTCCCCATCCCCCCTCTGCCGTCCTCCTAGCGGCAAGGCGGGAAGGGGATGACTTTCCAGAGAGGCGAAAGGCGGGATGATGGATCGAAAACACCTAATCAGCGGGTTAGTTTTTTTGGCTTTCTCTATTTTTGTGGCTGTCATGGCTATGGATCTGGGGCTGGGAACGTTGCGCAGACCGGGGCCGGGCTTTATTTTCTTCTGGTCCAGTGTGGCGCTAGGCATCCTTTCGATCGTGTTTATCATCAGCGAGAGCGCTAAAAATAAGGAAGCGGCCTCATTAACGGACTCATGGAAAGGCCTGAAATGGACTCATGCCGTCATCGCGCTCGGCAGTCTCTTTTTATATGCGCTTATCTTGCAAAAGCTGGGATTTGCCTTGTCCACCTTCCTGCTGATGGCGGTTCTCTTCGGCCTTGGACGGTCCTCCTGGCGGGTTGTCCTTGTCAGTGCGCTGCTCGCCTCGATTTTGAGTATTGCCATCTTCCGCTATGGCCTGGATGTTTATCTCCCGAGAGGGATTCTCGGGTGGTAGGTTTGGCATAGTCTTATGTAATGGAGGCCCCCTTATATGGACGTACTCGGTAATCTGCTTCACGGATTTTCGATCGCTTTGCAACCAGAACACCTGCTATTTTGCTTTTTGGGAGCGCTGATGGGCACATTGGTTGGGATCCTGCCCGGACTTGGCCCGGTGGGGGCGATGGCCATTTTGCTGCCTGTCACATTCCATATGTCCTCCACATCCGCCATCATTATGTTAGCGGGAGTCTTTTACGGGACGGCGTATGGGGGTTCGACGACATCCATCTTGATGAATGTGCCCGGGGAAGCGGTGTCCGTCGTGACCTGTTTGGATGGTCACCAGATGGCAGTCCGGGGCCGAGCGGGAGCCGCCTTGGGAATAGCGGCATTCGGCTCCTTCATTGCCGGTACCTTGGGGATTGTCGGACTGATGATTTTTGCCGGCCCTCTGTCTCGCTTTGCCCTTGCTTTCGGCCCTCACGAGTACTTTGCCCTCATCGTTCTCGGTTTGACTTTTGTGGCCTACCTGTCGTCCCAGGGGTCGGTGTTTCAGGCCCTGATGGTGGCCTGCGTCGGTTTGATGCTGGGTAATATCGGATTAGACTCAGAAACCATCCGTCCGAGATTCACCTTTGGAAGCCTATACCTGTTCGACGGGTTGAACATTGCTGTATTGGCCATGGGACTCTTCGGCATTGCCGAGGTGTTGGAAGGCCTTGAGCGGGCAGAGGCCTCTTCCATAGTGAAGACAAAAATCAAAAACCTGCTTCCCAACAAGGCGGATTGGTTGAAGTCGGCATGGCCGATTATTCGGGGGACATTCATCGGATTTGTCTTGGGTATCCTGCCGGGGGCGGGGCCTGTCCTCGCATCATTCCTGGCCTATGGCGTTGAAAAGAAGATATCGAAGGAGCCGGAACAATTCGGCAAGGGGGCCATTGAAGGGGTTGCCTCTCCGGAGTCAGCGAACAATTCAGCCTCATCGTCGGCGTTCATCCCCCTCTTGACGCTCGGAATCCCGCCCACGGCCGCCATGGCGGTCCTTTTTGGGGCCTTCATAATCCACGGCGTCACTCCCGGTCCTTTGCTTATCCAGAAGCATCCAGATTTGTTCTGGGGTCTCATCTGCAGTATGTATGTCGGGAATGTCATGCTGCTCGTTCTGAACCTCCCCATGATTCCGATATGGGTCCAGATATTGCGAATACCGGAAAAATTTCTCTATCCCCTGATCCTTCTCTTCTGTTTGATCGGCGCCTACAGCATCAACAATAATGTCTTCGACATTCTGGCCATGCTGGTCTTTGGCGTCGTCGGGTACATCTTCAGGAAGTTCAGCTTCCCTGTGGCGCCGCTTATTCTTGCTTTCGTCCTGGGGGGGCTGTTGGATGAAAATCTCCGTCAGGCACTGATCATTTCCGATGGCAGCTTTGCTTCCTTCTTCACGCGGCCGATTTGCGTCGTGGTGTTCTGTTTGGTTGCTGCGGTTCTCATCTTTGCCGGTCTTTCGAAGCAGAAACAAGGGTTCGGTGACGAAGTATAAAAAAACCAAAGGAAAGAAATGACGCTCCGCGTCTTGGATATGCGGACAGCGGATAACGCTAATTGAGGAGGAAAAAGATGGCGGTATTGCAACCTGAACACGGAGGCACCCTGAAGATCGTTGATGTCGTTCCCCCGCATGTTTTCGGCTATCCCCCGGAGATGCGCGGCATGGATTTCCGTTACAGCTGTCCTTGTCTGCAAAGGCTCATCACTTTTGACGAGGCTGGCAAAAGAATTCCGGAGCTGGCCGAATCATGGAAAGACGACCCGGAGGGGATGGGGGTGCTCCTCCACCTTCGGAAAGGGGTGAAGTTTCATGACGGCACCGACTTTGACGCCGAGGCGGTTCGTTGGAATATGCAGATTTACATTGATGGGAAACACTCCAATTATGAATGCATCGAGAGGATGGAGGTGGTCGACAGGCACACCCTGCGGGTAAAATTGAATTCCAGCCCGACTTGGTTCATTGCAAACTGTGGGGGAGCCTCTGGCGGCTTCATCATCTCCCCCACCGCCTTTGCTGTCCACGGGCTGGAGTGGTGCCGAACGAACCCCATCGGAACGGGCCCCTTCCGCTTTGACAGTTACCAAGCGGGGACCTATCTCAAATATGTAAGGTTCGATGGCTACTGGGGTGATAGGGCCTATCTCGACGCCGTAGAATTGCGTATGGTGAAGGATCTGAAGGTCGCGGCGGGGATGCTCGAGTCAGGAGAGGCGGATATCGGGAGAACCTTTCCGACCGAGAATGTAGCCGAGTTGCAGAAAAAAGGATTCACCGTCCGCGCATCGCACGGGATAAGATGCCGATACCTTACTCCTTCTACGGTCAATGAAGGCTCGTCCGTGGCGAACAAGATAGTGCGAGAGGCCTTTGAATATGCGATCGACCGAGAGGCCATCGCTAAGACGTTGGATGTCGGCACGGGCTTGGTTATCCCTGTCTACCAGTATCCTGCCCCAGGCACGGTCGGCTATCGGGAGAATTACGGACGTAAATATGATCCCTCGAAGGCGAGAGCGCTTTTGGCTGAGGCTGGCTATCCTGATGGAGTCGAGATCACTGCGACTCTGCAAAACGATCCGGACTGGGTGGCCATAGGATCCGCACTCCAAGGCTACTGTGCCGCGGTGGGGATTAGGCTGAAGATAAAATACTGTCCGAGGGCCGAAGTGGAGGATATGGACTTCCTGAAAGGCTGGGATGGCTATCTTTCTTGCCTGGCCATGATCTATGCCGAAGAGCAGACGGTCATCCGCTACGCGTTTAAATGCCCCCCTCCGGGGGCGGTAAGAGGAAAGGACTCACTGCACCTCTGCAGCATGAAGCGCCCCGACGCGTTTTGCGTTTATCTCGAGGAGTCGAGCATGGTGATGACGGCGGAAGGTCATCATCAGGCATTCGAAAAGGCGGCAGGGGTGATGTGTGACGAACTGATGTGGACGCCGATCAGCGGGATCAAGGATTCCTGCGTCGTGGCGCATCGGGTGCAGGATTGCG
>Ga0123353_10009178_pt1 | contig 13611 bp, 18 predicted proteins | sample TergutLab28metaG_3_FD_92763 | JGI IMG/M metagenome (GOLD analysis project Ga0123353, IMG submission 92763) | Labiotermes labralis P3 segment gut microbial communities from Petit-Saut dam, French Guiana - Lab288 P3 | ecosystem: Host-associated > Arthropoda: Insects > Digestive system > Gut ... | reverse complement strand
TCTGGCGAAGAAACATTTTGCTGAAGAACATCCTGTAAATCACCTGTTTGTAAATTCAAACTAAACCCTAAAAAACAAAAAACCTCAGAAGAGCTACCGGTTACATCTCTGAGATTATTAAGAACCTCCTTTGACAAATCCAAAAGTACCATATTATTTCTCCGTTTACAGCAAAGTCTACAATTTAAAAACGCAGTAAGATATTTAGACATTCTCTTACTAAAAACTGTATAAGATATGTTATGAAAATATAGTTTGACTAAAAATTAAAAAAATTAAAAATTAGAAAGGGGTTTATAGGCCTTTCTTTGTTATTTCTTTAACGGCGCCTGCTGCGACGGTTGTACCCATGTCTCGAATTGCGAATCTGCCGAGTTCTGGGAATTCAGTGAATGCTTCGATTGCAATTGGGTGTAGTGGTTCCATGCGTACCCAAGCTGCGTCTCCTGTTTTTAGGAAGCTTGGATTTTCTTCGGATACTTGTCCGGTTCTTGGATCAATCTTTTTGATTAATTCAACGAATCTGACTGCAATTTGTCCTGTGTGATAGTGAAGTACTGGTGTGTAGCCTGCTGCAATTGCTGTTGGGTGGTAGATAATGATGATTTGACCGATGAATTCTTTTGCAACTGTTGGTGGATTGTCAACTGGGCCTGCAACGTCTCCACGGTGGACATCATTCTTTGCGATGCCTCTAACGTTTATGCCAACGTTGTCTCCTGGTTCAGCCATTGGGATGCTGGTGTGGTGCATTTCGATTGATTTGACTTCAGCTACTTTATTGGATGGCATAAAGACAATGTTTGCACCTGGTTTTAGTACACCTGTCTCTATTCTGCCTACTGGGACAGTGCCAATGCCAGTGATTGTGTAAACGTCTTGGACTGGAACACGAAGGGGCTTGTTAGTTGGTTTTGCGGGTAGTTCTAGTTCGTCAAAGGCTTCCATCATAGTTGGACCAGTGTACCATGGCATGTTGGGACTCTTTGTTGCCAAGTTATCACCCTTCCAGCCAGAAACTGGAATGAAGTTGATTTTCTCAAGTTTGAAGCCGACCATACGGAGCATTCTTGAAATTTCGTTCTTCATTTCGTCATAACGCTCTTGGCTCCAGTTAACTGTTGAATCGTCCATTTTGTTAATTGCTACAACTATTTGGCGGATACCTAAAGTGAATGCAAGGAATGCATGTTCACGTGTTTGGCCGCCAGCTCCGATACCTGCTTCGAATTCGCCTTTCTTGGCTGAACTGAAGAGAACGGCTGCGTCAGCTTGGCTTGCGCCTGTAATCATGTTTTTGATAAAGTCTCTGTGACCTGGAGCATCAATAACGGTCATGTTGTATTTCTTAGTTGGGAATTGTAGGAATCTAAGGTCAATTGTGACACCGCGTTCTCGTTCTTCTTTTAGGTTATCGAGAACCCATGCAAAGTGGAATGTGCCTTTGCCCATTGCCTCTGCTTCTTTTTGATATGCATCGATTGTTCTTTGATCAATAACGCCTGCTAAATATAGTAAGTGTCCTGTGGTTGTTGATTTGCCGTTGTCAACGTGCCCCATAATGATGATGTTTAAGTGGGGTTTATCAGATTTGCTCATACATTAAATCCTCTTAATTGTTATATATGGAATTTGTAAACACATCCGTCACCCAATTATTAAAGGTTTATGCACCCCCCACAAAAATATTAAAGAACATTATACAACAAAAATTAGAAAACACTCACCACACAAGACAGACTGAATCAGGAAAGATAAACCCTATAGACAACAACACTACACTAACAAATACAACAGAACTAACCAGGCAAACAAACTAATCTACAAGAGGCGTTCCACGTGTATAGCTTATATCATAATTATTATAACCCTGCGTAAAAGGAACTGACCAAACAGTACATTTAATCTGCACAACATACACCTCATCATGCAAACTATCGCGACTATACGCCTCACCAGCAGAGTTATTTAAAAACACTACACCTTTACCAACAAAAAGCGACTCAAAACCTACAATAGTACCATTATCAAAAAGACACTCAGAAACACAAACACCACCACCATAATACAAAGCTGTATTACCAGAAATCTCACCACCATCTACAACAAAAACACCCGCACCACTTACAAACACACCACCACCATTAGAAGCCGTATTATTAGCAATCACACCACCCGACATAACAAAAACATCCAAACACCCAATTGAAGAAGCCACAAGCACACCACCACCCAAAATAGCTGAATTATTAGCAATCACACCACCCGACATAACAAAAGAACCATCAAAACGATCAAAATCAAAACCATACTCAACAGGAACCCCCGTAGCATTAGAAACCACATCAGAAGACCACCAACACCACACACCACCCCCACCATTACGAGCAACATTATTAGCAATCACACCACCCGACATAACAAAAGAACCATCAGAACATACACCACCACCATCATACCCAACATTATCAATAATTTCACCCCCAGACATCATAAAAGAACCCCCAGAATGCACAAGTACACCACCACCCAAACTATAATCAACAATATTACCAGAAATTACACCATTTAACATAAAAAGAACACCACCATCAGCAACAGACACACCTCTACCACCATCAGCACCCACATGAGTAACAACAATGCCATCAAGCCTTAACACCCCAAAAACACCAACACTAATAGTATCCTGACCATTTACACCAATAAGCGCCCAAAACTCATCACCAACACTTGTCAAGGTAACATCTCTATCAGGGGGAATAACAAGAGAGTCCGTAAGAACGATATCGCTGTCAAACGCAATAACTATAGGTTCAGTAGCAGCAAAAATAGCATCTTTAAGTTCTGTTTCATTACTAACTATTTCATCAGGTTTACCTGTCGCAAAAAAAGAAATACCATCAAACGCAGAAATAATAAAAAAAGAAGACAACACCAACACACAAAACAAAGAAATAAGCAATAAAAGAACACGCTTACGACCAAGTTTTTGCAAATTTGCTTTAGAATTAAAGTTCAAACTTAGAAGAACACTATTCATTTAACAAACCGGCCATTACGTCATAAAATGTTATATCACAAATATAAACTATTACATATACACGCTAAACAGGAGCGTATTTTAGAAATAGGAGACTATCAATAATTTAAAAGGAAGAAAAATGCTATTGAGTGTAACGCTTTTTTCTGTTATTAACAAAAAGAAAGTTAAGTTGTTGTTTCACATTGTTTTAGTAGTTTTTGCCAGCGGCTGTCAGTCATCTGTTGGATTTGGTCTATGATGGGTTTGTTTTCTGGTTTGAATAGGTGTCGGAATCTGCCTTGGCCTTCAAGGTAATCTGTGATTGGTTTTTTCTTTTGTGGCGCTAAGGCGTACATTTTACTTGGTGTTGATAGAACTCGTTTACCGTTAACTGCTTCCCATATAGGGAACATACATGTTTCGACTGAGAGTTTTGCGTATGTCATAGTTTTTGCAGGTTCTGTTCTCCAGCCTCGTGGACATGGAGCAAATATATGTAGAAATGCGGGTCCTTTTACTTCTAGACCTTTTCTGACTTTGGTCATCATGTCTTTCCAGTAGTAGGGTGTTGCAGTTGCAGCGTATTCTATATCGTGAGCTAATATTATGTCTGTTAGGGGTTTTTTCTTTTCAAGTTTTCCAGGTATGACTTTTCCTGCGGGTGTTGTTGTTGTGGATGCTCCCGTTGGTGTTGAGCCGCTTCTTTGGATGCCTGTGTTCATGTAACCTTCGTTATCGTATAGTATAAATAAGAAGTCATGTCCGCGTTCAATAGCGCCTGATAGTGCTTGTAGGCCTATGTCGTATGTAGCGCCGTCTCCTGCTATGGCGATAACGTCTATGTGTTCTTGGCTAATTTTACCTTTTTTACTTAGGGCTTTAATTGCAGCATCTATACCTGAGGCGTTTGCAGCTACATTTTCAAATGCTGTGTGGAGCCAAGGTAGACCCCAAGAAGTGTATGGATATATTGAACCAACAATTTCCATACAACCTGTTGCATGTGTAACAATAGTTGGTCCACGGAGGGATTTCATTACCAAACGCAGCACCGTTGCAGGACCACATCCGGCGCAAGCTCTATGGCCTGAGAGGAATAATTCTGGTTTAAGAGCTATATCTTGTGCGGTAAATGTCCATTCTTGAGTTGATGTCATAGTGTTCCTCTCTTTTTTACTCCTTTAATCCTAAATAGTACACAGTATTACCAACCTGCCCTGTTTCTTTAACTATTTGTTGCAGATTTTCAAAGACTTCTCGTAATCCAATAGGATTGCTATCTCGACCACCTAAACCAAAAATATAGTTGATAATAACAGGATGTTGTTTTAGGTCAAATAGTGCGTTACGGACTTCGTTAAATATTGGACCACCTAAACCGCCAAAGGACATGCTTTTGTCCATTACAGCTATAGCTTTTAAATGTTTAAGAGCCGTTTGAAGTTGTTCTGCTGGGAAGGGACGAAAAGTTCGTATACGCAAGATACCAGCTTTTATACCTTCATTGCGAAGTTCATCAATAAGCACTTTTAAAGTGCCTGTGGTTGAGCCAACAACAACAACAGCTAGTTCTGCATCATCTAATAGGTAAGTATCAATAAGACCATCACCATATTGTCTACCTGTTAAGGTGGCGTATTGTGTATTTACGGCCTGTATTTTTTTAAGCGCATTTTTCATAGCTTCTTCTTGTTGCCGTTTGAATTCAAAATAAAAACTTGGGGAAACATTTGGCCCCATTGTCATTGGATTATCAGGATCAAGTTTGAATGGAACAGTTTTCCCTTCATGCGTCATAACCATGGGTAAAACACGTTCACCTACAAACTGTTTTACAGCCTCATCGGAGAGGACACTAACATTTTCCAAGGTATGACTAATAGTAAACCCATCTAAACCTACCATGATAGGTAGAGAAATTTGCGGGTCTTCGGCAATTTTAAAGGCTTGAATAATAGAATCATAGGCTTCTTGAGCGTTTTCTACATAAATATGTAACCACCCACTGTCTCGTTCAGCCATACTATCAGAGTGGTCACCGTGAATATTAATAGGCGAAGATAAGGCTCTGTTGGCAATAGCCATAACTACGGGAGCTCGAGAACCTGATGTTACAAATAATATTTCATGCATTAGAGCTAAACCTGCAGACGCACTTGCTGTAAAAACTCGTGCACCTGTAACGGATGCGGCAAGGGAGGCAGATATTGCACTATGCTCAGATTCAGTACAAACAAACTCTGTTTGCACATCGCCATTTGCAACATACTCACTAAACTTTTCTACAATAATAGTTTGAGGCGTAATAGGATATGCAGCAACAACATCAACATCAGACTGTTTAGCTGCCAAGGCAACAGCTTCATCACCATTAAGAGCTAAAACATCTTGCTTAATTTTCCCTGTTTCTTGAACCATTTTTATTCCTCACACTCATCTTTCGCAGGCATTTTCATAGCAATTGCTTTTTTAGGGCATTCATTTGCACATATGCCACAACCTTTACAATAATCAAGATTAAACGTTATTTTACCAAGTTTAGAATCCCAACATATAGTCCCTTCCGGACAAAGCATTGCACAGGTTAAACAGGTAACACATTTTTCAGAATCAAGTACAGGTTTAAATGTTTTCCAATCACCAGTTAAAAAGTCTGTACTTACCTTTTGACTTACAGCTGCCATGGGTAGTTCTCTCCAGCCTTTATCTTGTTGTTTACTCATACACTTTTTACCTCATTGTATGCTTCTTGTACAACAGCAAAGTTTTTCTCAGCTAAATCGGGTCGGAAACGGTTCTTCAAAGTTTTTTGTATACCCTCTAAAGAAACAATCTCTGTAGCTTTTGCCACAGCCCCCAACAACGCAGTATTTGTCATAGGAGTATCTAAAAATTTCAAAGCAATCTCTGTTGCAGGCACAGCCCAAACTTTACCCTTCTCTACATGCAAAGATCGTTTTAACACATCAGGACTTTCACTTGAATTTATAATTAAACAATTATCATCCTGATTCAAACCCATAGTCACAGGCACCGTTTTAAGCAATGTATTATCAAGAACAATAACAACATCAGGATCATAAATTGCACAATGCAAACGAATTGGTTCAGTACTTATTCTAGTAAAAGCAGTCACCGGAGCACCCATACGCTCAGGCCCAAACTCAGGAAAAGACTGTATATATTTACCCTCATCAAGGGCAGCTCTAGCTAACAACTCACTCGCAGTCCAAGCACCTTGACCACCTCTACCGTGCCATCTGAACTCTATCATTCTTTTCAATAATATCCTCTCGTCCGGCAATCCTTGTTTAGATCCTTGATTGTATGAATCAATAAAATATAAGCTTTAGCCTACCCCCACCACCACACCTACAAACAAACAAAGAAAAACACAAATAACACATAAACAAATTTTCAACACACACCCTTTAGACACCAACACCACTTTCAAAACGCTACCCAATAAAAGAAACTGCCACAACAATAGACACCAACCACCACATAAACACCCACCACAACCACCACCCATCACTACTCACCACAATCGACAAACATTCTAAAATAAGAAATATATGCCTCTACAAAAAACAAACACCTTATAGACGATAAATTTGTACATGCAACTTGTATGTCTGTATTAGAATCACACAGAGTTAAAAAAGGGATCTTTAAAGGAAGATGTTATTGTATAACTTTTACGGCGCAATTGACAAGTCAATGCTAAAACAATCAAGCACTGCAGGTAAGCTAAATACTTGATACTTTTAAGATACCACAAATAGAAGGGTGCTGTTTATTTTTTGTTTGTGAAAAAGTTGAATACGTTTTTGGAGGGAAAGTCGTTGCACTTATAAATTCGTAGTTGTCTTTGGGGTTCTATGCGACATCTTTTTCGTGCATTTTTACGTTTTATAAGGGGCGCTACTTGAAAGAATGGACATTTTGAGCATAATGTGCTGATGTTGGTTTCCTCCTTTATTTGTTGTTAGTAACTAATACTATTAGTTGTTATATATATTCTAGTGTCATATTAGTCAGGAAAAAGAAAGAAAAAAGAAAGTGGTTTGTGTTTTTATTCGTGCCTTAGGGCGTCTACGGGTCTAAGTTTGGAGGCGCGCCATGCGGGATATAGTGCAAAGATTACACTTATACCAACACCAAAGCATAGGGCTCCAATTATCACTGTGGGGGATATTACAGGAGTAATAGCAATGTTTCCTCCGGTTCCAAGTAAGCCTGTGCCAAGTAACCATGTAACAAAATTAGCTAGTCCCCATCCGCCAATTATACCTAGAATTGCGCCTATAAAACCTATGATTACGGATTCGCCGAGAAATATCATTAGTACTGTTCTGCTTTTCATACCTAATGCTTTAAGGATGCCGATTTCTCGTGTGCGTTCAATTAATGAGACTATCATAATATTCATGATACTTATACCGGCAACTAGCAAAGATATGGCTGCAATGCCTACTAAGAATAGTTGTATAGAGCTAAAGACCGTTTGTAATACAGAGTTTATAGCGTCTGGAGAGATTACTGCGACTTGTCCATCGTAATATTCTTTGATTAGGTTGGTAACTTCGGTAATTGTTGCATTATCATTGCTGGTAACTGTTACAATTATCATATCACATGTATCGGTGTCAAAGAAGCTTGCAGCAGTGGATAGGGGAATATATACGCCAGTGTCTGATGGCCCTACAAAGCTAAAACCGCCAACAGAGCCTAAAACGCCACTAACATATGCTGTATAATTCTCATATATGGGAGGTAACACTGTTGCATTAAGCCAAAGCAAAGCTACATCATCACCTGGAATAATAAATTGTGTACCATTTTGTCCAGGGTCACTTACTCGGCTACCAACTACAATAGTATCATTTTGTGGATTAAGAGGAATTACTCCGGATTCAGCCTCAAAAGTACTATAAGTTTGTGCATAAACAGCATAGTCAACACCATAAATAGTAACACTACGATTTAGATCACCTAAGTAAATCCGTCCAGACCGCTGAATTATCGCAAGAGCACTGGTAATATTTGAAGATAAACTCTCAATATCTGAGGTTTGATTAAGATACAAACTAAAACCTGAATCAGAACCACTACTACCAAAACTTACACCTAAACCAGAATCTCTCTGATCGGAACTACTACCACCAGGGATAACAATTAAAGAATTAGCAGATAAACCCTGATTTAACTGACCACTAATAGCTACCTGCAACCCTTGAGTAATAGAGAGCAAAGCCACTATTGCAATAATACCAATAACAACACCTAAAATAGTTAGCGCTGCACGAAGTTTACGAAGCCTTATTGCACTAAAAGAATAACCAAAAATATCAAACAGTTTCATATCAATTCACCATATCCGATTCTATTTCGCCATCAACCATTTGCACGGTTCTTCGAGCTTCACGAGCCAATTTCTGGTCATGAGTAACCATAATGATACTAACACTATTCTCTTTGTTAATTTTATGAATTAAAGCTATTACCTCAGCAGCTGTCTTAGAGTCAACATTACCTGTAGGCTCATCAAGTAACAAAAACTTGGGCTTATTTGCTAAAGCCCGCGCAATAGCAACACGCTGCTGCTGACCACCACTAAGCTCAGAAGGCTTATGATACATACGATCCTTTAAACCAACAGCATTAAGCAAACCCGCCGCACGTTTACTACGCTCAGCCATACTCATATCAGCTACAGACATTGCTAACTCTACATTTGCCTTAGCAGACAAACGAGGAATCAAATTAAAAAACTGAAAAACAAACCCAATCTTCAAACGCAAATTAGATAAACCATTATCATTTAACTTACTAACATCTACACCACCAACACGCAAAGTACCAGAAGTCGGCTTATCCAAAGCACCAACAAGATTAAGCAAAGTAGATTTACCACTACCAGAAGGACCAAGAATAGAAACAAAATCGCCAGCTTCCACTCTAAAATTAATACCACGCAACGCCTCAACTGGAACCTTACCTAACATATAGGTTTTCCTAAGGTCAATTGCTTCAACTATAGTTGACATTTTCACATCACTCCAATTCAGTAATACTATTAGATAAAAAAACGCGCAATATAAAGGTATGTTAAATTTACCAAATAAACCAAAAAGAAAACACTTAAACCAAACTCACAAAAAAGAACGTATAACAAAAAGATTAGATAACTACAGTCCCAATTTGTTTACCATCAGCAGCTAAAAGCAAATTCTCAGGTTTAAAACCGTTAAAAACAACTAATTTTACATGATTACGCTTCAAAATATCAATAGCCATAGAATCAATTACCTGATGAATACCCACCTTATGCTCACTACACTCAAGCACCTGCCCCAAATCATCAAAGCTCATCTGATCCAACTTTACGGCATCAACAAACTTACGAGGATCCTTAGTGTAAACACCCTCTTGATCAGTCCCCTTAACCAATAAATCCGCAGCTAACCGTTCAGCTACTAACGCACCCACCGTATCAGTGGTATGCCCAGGTTTTAAACCACCCATTACAACAATTTTACCCTGTGAAAAACATTCAGCTACTTCATCAAGTGTAGTAGCAACTTTCCCATATCCAAGATCACCAAGTTTTTCCATAAACAATTGCGCATACAACCGGGAAACTGAAATAGCAATACGATCCTGAGCTACAGGTTCAAGATTTAGGTTTTTAGCAATACCTATAAATTCTCTAGCCAAAATACCTCCGCCTATAATAACAGCAACATCATGACCTTGAAGTTTAATCTGCTTAACAAGGTCAACATATTTACTCATTAAATCAATGTTGACAGGTGAAGCTACAACCGAGCCTCCGATCCGAATAACTAGGCGTGTCATATTGTATCGCATGCTTGTAACGTTATTCTTAATTAAAACATTTGTGCTACTGTAAACATTATTATTCCAAAAAGGTTATAAAAATAAACAGACAGGGAAGTACATGACACAGAAAACAGTGGTACATATTGAGCCTTTAGCTCCATTTGATTTAGCTCTAAGTGCTCTTGTTTTTGCTGATGGAAATCGAAGGGTTAGAAGTTTTCAAGAGGGCTATTTTTCACAGGTGATAAATGTTAATGAGAATCTTGTTTGGGTGAGGCTTGTTTTAGAAGGTTCTGTGGATAAACCAAAGTTGATACTTGAATTGTATGCTGAGGATAAGCTTTCAATAGAGACTATTCATAAAGTTCAAGGGGTGGTTAGTCAGATTTTTAGTTTAAACTTGCCTTTGACCCATTTTTATGATTATGTAAAGGGGGATCATGTGATGTCTCAGGTAACGCAGAGGTTATGTGGTTTTAAGTTTCCTGTGACGCCTACGGTTTTTGAAGCGTTTGTTGATGCTATTGTGGAGCAGCAGATTTCTATTAAAGTTGCTCGTAATATTGAGGAGCGATTGGCTGTTATGTTTGGGGATAGGGTAAGTGTTGGGGGTGAGGAGTTTTTTGCGTTTCCGTCTGCTACGGCTTTAGTGATGGCGGGGGTTGAGAGGATTAGGCAGGCGGGTTTGAGTATGCGTAAGGCGGACTATATTTATGGGGTGGCTAAGCGGGTTGTTGATGGGTGTTTGGATTTAGAAGGAATGAGAGAGGGGTCTTTGGGTGAGGTTGTTTCTGTATTGGATGATATTAGGGGGGTGGGTGTTTGGACTGCGGAGTTAACGGTTCTTAGGGGTATGGGTCGGTTTGATGTTTTGCCTGCGGATGATTTTGGGTTGAGACGGGTTATTTCTCGTTATTATTGCAATAGTAGATCTATTTCGGCGTTGGAGGCGCGGCAAATTGCGGAGGGTTGGGGTTGTTGGAAGGGGTTGGCTGCGTTTTATTTGGTTATTGCTGAGGTTTTGGATGTGTGTCTTTAGTTTTTTTAGCGGATTAAGCGTTTTTTCATTAGGTTTATGCTGATTATGAAGAATAGTATAGCTATAATGGCTATCCACAGGATGCTTAGAGGGATTAGTGTTTGTGTGTTTAGTCCTAGGAGGGTTTCTGTTGTGCCTGTTAGGGCGCCGCGTGTGAGGTTTACTATGTGTGTTAGGGGCAGAGCTGTTAATGCTATGCCTTGGACGGCTTGTGGAAGAGAGGATAGAGGGAAGAATGTGCCGCTTAAAAAGAGCATAGGGGTGATAAAGAGGAATATAGGGTAGTTGAAGAAGTCTATGTTGGGGGATAGGGCGGTAAAGCACATGGCAATACCTGATAACATTAGGCCGCCAAAGAAGGCAATTATGGGCAGTAATAAGAAGAGGGGACTTGTGATTAGGGGTTGTGCAGTAAAGAAGCCTGATATGCCAATTACAGTTAGGACTATGGTGCAGTTTATTGTACCTCTGGTAGCGCCCCAGAGTAGTTCACCTGCTACAACTTCTTCAATGCTAATAGGTGTAGCGACTATGGCATCAAAGGTTTTTTGAAAATACATACGTACAAAAGAGCCATAAGTACACTCGAAAAAGGCACCATTCATTAAAGATATAGCTACTAGGGCGGGTGCTATAAAGTTGATAAAGGGGGCACCGTTAATTTCAGGAATAAAATTACCTAAACCTATGCCAAAAGCAAAAAGGTACAGTATAGGCTCAAGCATGGAGGGTAAAAAGTTTACACCTATAGTTTTAGTAAATACGTCTGCATTTCTGCGCCAAACTTTCCATACGTTAGAGGAGATTTTTGGTATACTAAATTTTGCAGGAGATTTGCGAATGTTTACCTCAGTCATCAGCTCTAAGACCTCTACCAGTTAATTTTAAAAATACATCCTCAAGATTAGCCTTACGAATAGTAACATTTTGCAGTTTATGCTCATGCAAAAAACCTTCAAATACACCATAGGGTTTAGAGGTAAAAACCTGCATACGCTCCCCACCAATAATTTCAATACGTGCATCCAAAAAAGCTTGCTTAAGTAGGGGAATTAAGGCCTCATTGTAGTCAAGCTCAAGAACGTCTTCGCCTATGTGTTTTTTTATTAACTCTTTAGGAGTGCCGTCTTCAATTATTTTGCCATGATCAACAATTATAATACGATCACAGAGAATTTCAGCCTCATCCATATAATGAGTAGTCAAAATAATAGTTACCCGCATTTTTTTAAGTTGACGCACTGCATCCCAAACAAGATGTCTCGCTTGCGGATCAAGCCCTGTAGTAGGCTCATCAAGTAATAAAACCTGTGGCTTATGCAAAAGAGCCCTAGCAAAAATAAGCCGTCGCTTCATACCCGTAGACAACGCCTCAATAGGCATATCCCGCTTTTCTTGCAACTGAAAAAACCGTAACTGTTCCTCAGCCCGCTTCAAAGCCTCAACTTTAGAAATATCAAAATAACGCGCATACACAACAAGATTCTTAACAACAGAAAAATCAATATCCAAATTATCCTCCTGCGGAGCCACCCCTACAACACGTTTAATCTCCCTAGACCCATTATAAACACTAAACCCCGCAACAGACAAATCACCCGAAGTAGGCGGCAAAAAACAATACATCATACGCACCGTAGTAGTCTTACCCGCACCATTAGGCCCCAAAAAACCCACGCACTCCCCACGATAAACCTCAAAATCAACCCCATCAACAGCTACAAAATCACCAAACCGCTTAGACAAACCAACAGCCTTAATCAAGACCTCACGAACATCAGCACTAATAGTAGAGAAAGCAACCCACTCCACAAACAACAAATACAAACAACCATTAAAACCAATCCCCAAAAAACACACAAAACAACTACTAACACTAACAACTTAAAAATGAGACCATGACAGAGCAAAGAGACAAGACACATAACATACTATGTGACAACTTTAGAATAAATCCAAAGCTACATTAAGATTAACCTGATGGTGAAGTTATAGCTTTGTATATTGCAGCGGCAATTATTTGAGCAGCTGGTTCATTACTCCAATTACCTATAGTCTTTCTGGGGTGTACACCATCTGGGAAGTACTCAGGGTAGTCAAGTAAGAGTGAGTATACATCAATAACGGGCAAATTAGCTTCATTTGCAACTTGTTTGATATATGGAATGATAGTTTGTTCAAAATATTCAGGACCTATGCGTCCGGATTGATTGCTAAAAATCGGTGGCGGCAACACTAACCATATTTTAGGATCACTTGAAAGTTCTTGGAACGCATGTATCAAAGTCAAGTAATCGCCTACGAAAGTAGCATTATATGGGAAAAGACTGGGTTGAGCATCGTTAGTTCCAAGCATAATTATTACGATGTCAGGTTCAAAGGCTAAGGCTTCTTGGAATGTTGTGGTAGCCATGTAAGGTGTCTCAGAAATCAAATTGACTATAGTAGAACCGACACCAAAATTACGCACATCATAACCATCACCTAGAGCAAACATAAGATTATAACAGTACTCAGTTGACTGTGTAAGGCTATCACCAACACATGCAACACGAATATTTTTTTGATTATTTTGACCAATAAAATAGACTACACCACATATTGAGGATATAAACAGAAGAAGTACACTAACTATTAATAACCCTAAAGTTTTTTTATTCAACTTAGAACCCATAATAACTCTGCCTCGCAAATTGCACAT
>Ga0123353_10009177_pt1 | contig 13611 bp, 10 predicted proteins | sample TergutLab28metaG_3_FD_92763 | JGI IMG/M metagenome (GOLD analysis project Ga0123353, IMG submission 92763) | Labiotermes labralis P3 segment gut microbial communities from Petit-Saut dam, French Guiana - Lab288 P3 | ecosystem: Host-associated > Arthropoda: Insects > Digestive system > Gut ... | reverse complement strand
GGGAACTGCGCGACCAACCACCCACCGACCCGCAGACCGGCAACCAAGCCCAGCCACCACGGCGCACCCCGAAAGGGGCGCGGGGAACTGCGCGACCAACCACCCACCGGGCCGCGGACCGGGAAGGGGGCCGGGCCACCGCGGCGCAGCCCGGAGAGCGCGATGGAAGGAGCTAGCCCTTTTCCGTGACGCCGGCAGCATCAAAGGTGGCGACCTCATGCATGACCCGAGCCGCACTCTGGACCAGAGGAAGTGCAAGAAGCGCCCCCGTCCCCTCGCCGAGGCGAAGGTCCAGGTCCACCAGGGGCCGCAACCCCAGAGTGGTGAGAGCGGCCATGTGCCCGGGCTCGGCGCTGCGATGCCCGGCAATGCACGCCGCCAGCACCTCCGGCGCGATCGCCCGGGCGACCAGCGCCGCCGCCCCCGCGCTCACCCCGTCCAGGATCACCGGCGTCCGCAGCGCCGCCGCGCCGAGCAACAGGCCCACCATCGCGGCGTGTTCGAGGCCGCCGACGGCCGTGAGGACGGCGATCGGGTCGGACGGGTCGGGCCGGTGCAGCTCCAGCGCCCGCCGGACGACCTCGATCTTGCGCGCGTGCATCTCGTCGTTGATGCCGGTGCCGCGCCCGGTGACCTCGGCCGGGTCCACTCCGGTGAACACGGCGATCAGCGCCGCCGACGCGGTGGTGTTGGCGATGCCCATCTCACCGGTGAGCAGCGCCTTGTTGCCGGCGGCCACCAGATCGCGGGCGGTCTCGATGCCGACCTCCACCGCGCGCAGCGCCTCCTCCCGCGTCATCGCGGGACCCGCGGTGAAGTCCGCGGTGCCGGGCCGCACCTTGCGCGGCAGCAGCCCGGGGGTGCTGGGCAGTTCGGAGGCGACGCCGACGTCGATGACGCACACCTCGGCGCCCACCTGGTTGGCGAACGCGTTGCAGACCGCGCCGCCGCCCAGGAAGTTGGCCACCATCTGGCCGGTGACCTCCTGCGGCCAGGCCGTGACGCCCTGGGCGTGCACGCCGTGGTCGCCGGCGAAGACGGCCACCGCCGCGGGCTCCGGGATCGGCGGCGGGCACTGCCGGGACAGCCCGCTCAGCTGCGCGGAGATGATCTCCAGCATGCCCAGCGCGCCGGCCGGCTTCGTCATCCGCTTCTGCCGCTCCCACGCCTCGCCGAGCGCCTTGGCGTCCAGCGGGCGGATGCCGCGCAGCGTCTCGTCCAGCAGGTCGTGCGGCTCCTCGCCGGGCAGCGCCCGGTTGCCGTACTCCTCCTCGTGCACCACCCACGACAGCGGGCGCCGCTGGGACCAGCCGGCCTGCATCAGCTCCGGCTCCTCGGGGAACTCGTCCACGTACCCGATGCACAGGTACGCGACGACCTCCAGGTGCTCGGGCAGGCCGAGTTCCTCGACCATCTGGCGCTCGTCGAAGAAGCTGACCCAGCCGACGCCGAGGCCCTCGGCGCGGGCGGCGAGCCACAGGTTCTCCACCGCGAGGGCGGACGAGTAGGGGGCCATCTGCGGCTGGGTGTGCCGGCCCAGGGTGTGCCGGCCGCCGCGCGTCGGGTCGGCGGTCACCACGATGTTGACCGGCGTGTCGAGGATGGCCTCGATCTTCAGCTCGCGGAACTGGCGCGCGCGGGCCTTCGGCAGCGACTTGGCGTACGCCTCACGCTGCTGCATGGCGAGGTCGTGCATCCGCTCGCGGGTCTTCTCGGAGCGGATCACGACGAAGTCCCACGGCTGGGAGTGGCCGACGCTCGGCGCGGTGTGCGCCGCCTCCAGCACGCGCAGCAGGACCTCGTGCGGGATGGGGTCGGAGCGGAAGCCGTTGCGGATGTCGCGCCGCTCGCGGATGACGCGGTGGACGGCGTCGCGGACGGCCGGGTCGTACGGCTCCGCGGCGGGCTGCGGGTCGGCCGCGGGCTGCGGGTCGGCGTCGTCGGCCTGGGGGTCGGTGGCGGCCTGCGGCTCGGCGGCGGGTGCCGGCTCCGCCGGGGTCTCGGCGGCGGGTGCCGGCTCCGCCGGGGTCTCGGCGGCGGGCGCCTGCGCGGGCTCCTCGGCGGCCGGGGCGTCGGCGGCGGGGGCGTCGGCCGCCGGGGCTTCCACGACCGCGGCTTCCACCACCGCGGGCTCGGCGGCGGGCGCCGAAGTCTCCGCGGAATCAGCGGACTTGACGGTCTCCGTGCCCTCAGTGCCCTCAGTGCCCTCTGCGGACTGCGCGGCGGCCGGGGCGGGAGCGGCCGCAGGTGCGGCGGGTGCCGCGGCACGGCGGCCGCGACGGCCCCGCGAAGGCGCGGGTGCGGCAGCGGGAGCGGCGGCAGCGGCTTCGGCCACGACCGGCGCGGCGGCGGCCGCGGTCTCCGCGTCGGCGACCTGCCCTGCCGCGTCGTCGGCGGACGGGACGGCGGGCTGCTCCTCCTTCGCCGGACCGCGGCGGCGGCCGGTCCCCGCCTGCGCGGGCGCGGAGGGCGCTTCCTGTGCCACCTCGGGCGAACTGCCGGGCGCCGCAGGGGCGTTGGCCTCCCCAACAACATCTGTGGCGGCATCCGCCGCCGGGGTCACGACGGCTGCCGGACCGGGCTGCGCGGCCGGCTCGGCACCCGGGACCGCCTCGGCGGTCGCTGCGGGTACGGCAGCTGCCTGCTCCGCTCCCCCGGGCGCGGCGACGGCGGTCTCCGCACCGGCCACGACCGCGGCCTCGGGCCCGGCGGGAACGTCGGCCCCCGCGGCTCCGGCCGCCGGTGCGGCCTGGGAAGCCTCGGGCGCGGCCGCCGGAACGGCCTCCGCACCCTCGGCGGGAACGGCCGCCGGCTCCGCGCTCTCCGGCGCGGCAGCGCCCGGGGCCTCTGCCGCCGGGACGGCTTCCGCGGTTCCGGGGGCATCCGCCGGTGCGGCCTCGGCGGCCTCGGCGACCGCGCCGGGCTCGGGCTCACCGGCCACAGTTCCGGCAGCCGGACCCGCCGCGGGCTCGCCCTCGGGCGTCGTGCCCGTCGAAGGGACCTGTCCCTCACCGGAGTTCGTCGCTGCGGCCACGGCGGGCTCCGCGCCGGCCACGGCCTCGTTCTCGACGGCGGTCTCGGCAACGGCCTCGGCGACGACGACCGCGGGCTGCTCCTGGCAGGCCTGCGGCACGGCGCCGGGAACGCCGGCAGCGGCGGCCGGGGCCGGCGCGCCGGTCGCGGCGGGAACCTGCGGGCCCGCGGGTACGGACACCATCTGGAGGACGGGCGCGATCGGCTGCGCGGCGGCGACACCGTTCACCTCGGCGGCAGCCGCAGGACCGGCGGCCTGCGCGGCACCCGGCACCTCCGTGCCGTTCACGCCGGCCGGGGCGGGCGCGACGGGGACGACGGCGACGACAGGAGTGGCAGCGACGGGCTCGCCCGCCGCAGGCCCGGCGGCCTCGGCCGCGGGCGTCCCCTGCTGCTCGGGAGCGGCGGCGGGAGCGGGGGCCGGTACGGCCTCAGGGGCACCCGGCGCGAAGGCCGTCGCGCCGCCCTGCTCGGCCGAACCACCCGCAGCGGCAGGGCCGTTGGCGACCTGCTGGAACGCGGCACCGCCTGCCGGAGGCACCTGCGGCAGGGCCTCGGCACCGGCCGGCGCGGCCGGGACCGCGCCCGGCTGCCCGGCCTGGACGCCCGGCTGCCCGGCGAACTGCGGACCGTCGGCGGGGGCGGGCGCGAAACCGGGGGCCGGCGCGGCGGGCGCGGCCTGGGCGGAGGGCGCGGCGATGCCCTGGCCCTCGGAGACCGCGGGCGCCGACGTCTGGGCCGGGATCACGCTGTCGGCGTGCGGGATGAGCGAGACCAGCGAGGGGCCCCCGGCCACGGGCCACTCCGTGGCGACGGGCTCCGCGGTCTGCTGGGCGGGGATCGCCTCGTCCCGGGGCACGTCGAGGTACTCGGGGCCGGAGGTGGGCGGTCCCTGCGTGGTGACGGCGGGGCCGCGGTCGGCCAGTGACCGCACGGACACGCCGCCCGACGGGGTGTCCGTCACGGGCGGCCCCATGTGCAGCTGGCGGCGGGGCGGGGCGGGCGGTCCCTGCGGGTGGGGTGTCTCCACCGGTACCTCGGTCGGCACCTCGACCGAGATGACGTTGACCACGGAGGGGACCATCGCGGGCTGCGCCATGGAAGGGGCCGGGTGCTGTACCTGCGGCTGCGCCTGGGCGAAGTGCGGCTGGGCGAGGTGCGGCTGGCCGGGGTACTGCTGCGGCTCGAACGCGGCGGACGGGGACTCGGTCCACGCGCCCTGCGGGCCGGGCATCAGCAGGCCGTCGTCCTCGTCGTCGAGTCCGGGTCCCGCGGGCGGCTGGTCGAGATAGGTGTAGGCGGTACCGGGGGCGCCGTGGCCGGCCATCGGGTCCCCGCCCCAGGCGGCCTGCTGCGGTACGCCGTTGCCGTCAAGGCCGGTGTGCGGCGGGAGACCCGCTTCCCCGACGCCGTTCTCCGGCAGCCCCTCGCCGGGGATCTGACCGGTGTCCGTCATGCGTGCCCCTCGCCCATCGGTTTCGTCCTTCCAGCCGCCGTACCGCCCCGCGCCGCAGCCCTGGAAACAACAACGAGCGTGCCAGGGATGCGGCACGTCGGCGCCCGACGGCCCGAACAGCTGGACGGCCCGTCAACGTACGGCGACGGCACAACGATCCGTCAGCCTACCCCGCTGTGGGAGGCCGTCCGCTCCATCGTCCGCACCTCGGGACGTATCTCACACGATGCCCACATTTCCCCGCGCGACCAGCGGAAACGTGCTAGACCACGAAGGGTTGGCGGCGTCCGCGCCAACTGCCGTACGGGGCCCGGCCGGTGGGTGCCGGGCCGGTCCTCGGTCAGCGGCGGGTGCCGCTCAGCACGAAGGTGACGGCGCGCTCCCGTTCGGTCCAGTCGCTGCCCAGTTCGACCGACTGCACCAGGGAGCGCTCGACGTCGTAACCGCCCTCCTCCAGTGCCCGGGTGACCGCCTCCGCCTGGTCGCGGTTGGCCGCGGAGGTGACGATCCGCTCGGGCCTGCGGGCCGCACAGGCGGCGGTGACCTCGGCGTCGGCGGTGCCGATGCGCACGACGTCGGGCTCGGGCAGGTCCTCCAGCACCTGGGGGGCGGTGCCGTGGACGACCTGCATCTGGACCCCGTGCCCGCGGGCGGCGGCGGTGATCCAGTCGCAGGCGTCGGAGTCCCGTTCGACCGCGATGACGGCCGCGCCGAACCGGGCCGCCTCGACGGCCACCGCGCCGTCGGCCGCGCCGATGTCCCACACCAGGTCGCCGGTGCGCGGTCCGAGCCGGGCCAGTTGCAGCGCGCGCACCTGCGCGGGCACGTTGCCGCCGTACTCGCCGGACGGCAGGGCCCAGCCGCGGACGTCGCCGGGGAAGCCGGGATCGCGGCCGGCGATCCAGCCGCCGACCCGGCTGGCGGCGCCGGGCTGCGGGTCGCCCCAGCGCAGCGAGCGCGACGGGGCGGCGGGGGAGGAAGCCGAGGAGGTGGTGCCGCCGATGACCAGCACCACGTTGGGGTCGCGCCAGATGTGGTCGGCGACCTTGTCGGAGGTGAGGACGGTGACCTGCTCGCTGTCGGTGCCCAGCGCCTCGCAGATGACGAAGGTGCGGTGGACGCCGGTGAGCATCAGGGCGAGTTCGGCGGGGCCGGCGCCGGGCGAGGTGAGCACCGCGACCTTGGGGTAGGCACGGCAGACGTTGACGGCGCGCCGCAGGGTGCGGCTGGTGGCGACGACCACGCGGGCGTCGTCCCACGGCATGCCGGCGCGGGCGAACGACTGGGCGACGGCCGAGACGCCGGGGAGCACCTCGATCTCCAGACCGAGTTCCGGGGCGCGCAGGGCGCGGACGACACCGAAGAACCCGGGGTCGCCGTCGGCGAGCACGACGGCCGTGCCGCGGTGCTTGGCGATCCGCCGGGCGGCGATCTCGATGCTGCCGAGCACGATCTGCTCGGCTCCGGCGGGTACGTAGGGCAGGGCGAGATGGTGGCGGGTGCCGGCCACGAGGGTGGCGGCGCTCAGCGCGGCTCGGGCGGGGTCGGACGGGGGCGTGCCGTCCCATCCGATCACGGTGACCCGGTCGGCCATCGTCGTCTGCCTCCATGCCGTGTGCGGATCGCTGCGGGTCCCTGTGATGAGGGGGCGGGATCCACCGGCAGGTCGCGGCGGAGGGCCCGGGTGAGAACCCTAACCCGGGCGGGCGGCGGCGGGGACGGCGCGGTCAGCGCCAGTCGGCGTAGGCCCCGTAGTCGCTGCGCGCGTCGTACAGGTCGGCGTCGGAACCGGGTTCCGGGGCGTCGTCGAGGTCCTCGGGGAGCAGGCTCCAGACCAGCAGGTCGGTGCGCGTCTCGGTCCAGCCGCCGGCCTCGCCGGAGGAGCGGTCCTCGGCGCGGGTGCGGACCAGTCCGGCACCGCGCAGCACGCCCTCGCTGACGCAGCCGATCTTCTGGGCGACCTGCTGGGAGGCGGTGTTGTCGGCGGCGGTGCGCAGTTCGACGCGCTGGAAGCCCTGCTCGTCGAAGAGCCAGCGGCAGACGGCGAGCACGGACTCGCTGGCGTAGCCCTCGCCGCGGGCCCAGGGGGCGGTGAGGTAGCCGATCTCGGTGCCGAGGATCCGCCAGTCGGTCCGCTGCAGGGTGACGGTGCCGACGAGCCGCTGGGTGAGGAACTCGGTGACGGCCAGCACCAGGCCCCGGCCCTGGGTGCGCTCGGCCTCGGCGGCCCGGGTGACGAAGTCGCGGGCGTCCTCGGCGGTGTACGGATGCGGCACCCCGGTCCAGGCGGTGACCAGCTCGTCGTTCATCATCTCCACGAGCGCGGGGATGTCGGCCTCCTCGTACGGGCGCAGCACCAGACGATCGGTGCTGAGGGTGGTGTCCGGGAAGGTGGCTGTCATTCGCTGCTCCGTAACCAGGGCATGTGTGGATTGCACAGCATGCAGCATCATGCGCGGCGCCGTCCGGGCAGGGCCGCCGCGGGTGCGGTGGCCGTACGGTGGCGAACGCCCTTCCAGAGTAGGGGGAATGCCGGTCAGGTCGGGTATCCGTGGACGTCATCCGATGCTGCTACCGTCAGCCCGCGTGACAGTGCACCACGCAGCAGGAGTCGGTTACCAGCGGGCGGCGGGCGTCTACGAGCGCTCGCGGCCCTCCTATCCGATCACGGCGCTCGCGGCCCTGGCCGACGCGTTGCCGCTGGAGGCGGGCCGCACGGTGGTCGACCTCGGGGCGGGGACCGGGAAGTTCACCCGGCTGCTGGCGCTGACCGGCGCCGAGGTACTGGCGGTGGAGCCGGTACGGGAGATGCGCGAGCGGCTCGCGGAGCTGCTGCCGGGCGTGGCGGTGACGGCGGGCACGGCGGAGTCGACGGGCCTGCGGGAGGACTGCGCGGACGCGGTGGTCGCGGCCCAGTCGTGGCACTGGTTCCAGGCGGACGAGGCGGTCGCGGAGGTGGAGCGGCTGCTGCGGCCCGGTGGCGCGCTGGTGCTGGTGTGGAACACCTACGACACGTCGGTGCCGTGGGTGCGGGACTACCAGGACATCTACTTCCGCCTCGCGCCGCGCGACCTGCCGAGCCCGCCGCTGGCCGCGCGCCCCGGTGAACCGGGCGGCTGGCGGGAGGCGTTCGAGGAGCGCAAGGGCTGGGGTCCGGTCGAGGAGCGGCACTGGCCCAACCCGCACCGCACGACCGTGGAGGACGTGGTGGAGCGGATGATGTCGTCGAGCCACATAGCCGTGCTGGACGCGGCCGCACAGGGCCGGGTCCGCGCCGAGGTCGAGGCGGTGCTGGCGGCGCACGGCGTGAGCGGGGGCAGCGACGCCATCGACCTGCCGTACACCACGGACGTGTACTGGCTGCGGTACGGCTGAGGGCCCGTGCCGCCGCGGGGTGCGGCGGGCACGGGCCCGTTGCGCGCTCGGGGGGTTGAGGGTCGGGCCCAGGTCCCGCTGGCGGGGGCGGTCAGGCGGCCTTGCCGAACGCGGGGATCACCGCGCCCTTGAAGGTGTCCTGGATGTACGTCTTCACCTCGGGCGAGTTGAGCAGTTCGGCGAGCTTGCGCACCCGGGGGTCGTTCTCGTTGCCCTTCTTCACGGCGAGGAAGTTGGCGTAGGGGTTGCCCGCGGCCTTCTCCAGGACCAGCGCGTCCTTGGACGGGTTGAGCCCGGCCTGGATGGCGTAGTTGCCGTTGACCACGCCGGCGTCCACGTCGCCCAGCGAGCGCGGCAGCTGCGCGGCCTCCAGCTCCTTGAACTTCAGGTGCTTGGGGTTCGAGGCGACGTCGGCGGGGGTGGCGGTCTGCCCGGTGCCGGGCTTGAGCGTGATCAGGCCGTTGTCGGCGAGCAGGCTCAGCGCCCGCGCCTCGTTGGTGGTGTCGTTGGGCACGGCCACGCTCGCGCCGTCGGACAGCGCGCCGAGCGAGGTGATCTTGTGCGAGTACAGGCCGAGCGGCTCCAGTTCGACGTCGACGACGGGCACGATGTGGGTGCCGTTCTTCTTGTTGAAGTCGTCCAGGTACGGCTTGTGCTGGAAGAAGTTGGCGCCGACCTCGCCCTGTTCGGTGGCGGTGTTGGGCAGGACGTAGTCGGAGAACTCCTTGACCTGGAGGTCGAGGCCGGCCTTCTTCGCCAGGTGGTCCCGGACGAAGTCCAGGATCTGGGCGTGCGGGGTGGGGCTCGCGGCGACGACCAGCGGGCCGGAGGTGTCGCCGGCCGCGGAGGAGCCGGAGGAGCCGCAGGCGGTCAGGCCGAGCGCGAGCGCTCCGGTGGCCAGGGCGGCGGCGGTGTACTTCACGGTGGTACGCACGAAAAGTGCCTCTTTCTTGTGGGTGGTGCCGTGGGTGGTGCAGCCCCGCAACGTCGCGGGGCCAGGGTGTGGGGGGAGGTTCCGGGGTCCTGCTCAGGGACAGGACGTGGGCGCCGGGGACGGCGCCGGGTCGACGTCGGCGGCGCCGGCCGCCGGGTCGGTTTCGACCGGGCCGGCCGCCGGGGAGGGCTCGGCCTTGGTGCGAAGGCGCAGCAGCCGCAGCCGCGGGGCGGCGCCGGACCGGCCGCGCCGGGCGACGGACCTGGCCGCGAGGTCGCCGGCCAGCTGCACGAGCGTGACCAGGACGGCGAGCACCGCCACGATCACCCACATGAAGCCGGTCTCGAACCGCTGGTAGCCGTAGCGCAGGGCGAGGTCGCCGAGCCCGCCGCCGCCGACCACGCCGGCCATCGCGGAGTAGCCGACGAGCGCGATGACGGTGGTGGTCACGCCGGCCAGCAGCGAGGCGAGCGACTCGGGCAGCAGGACCTTGCGGACCACCGTCCAGGTGCTGCCGCCCATCGCCTGCACGGCCTCCACCAGGCCGTGGTCGACCTCGCGCACGGAGGTCTCCACCAGCCGGGCGAAGAACGGGGTGGCGCCCACCGACAGCGGGACCACGGCGGCCTGCCAGCCGATGGTGGTGCCGACGATCCCGCGGGTGAAGGACATCAGCGCGATCATCAGGATCACGAACGGCAGCGAGCGGCCGACGTTCACCACCGCGCCGAGCACCCGGTTGACCGGAAGGCTGCGCAGCAGCCCGCCGCGGTCGGTGAGCACCAGCAGGACGCCGATCGGCAGTCCGGCCGCGACCGAGATCACCGTGGACCAGCCGACCATGCGCAGCGTCTCGCCGAGCGCCTGGGTGAGCAGCGGCTGCATCTGCGACCAGGTCACTTCACGGCCTCCGCGCTCGCCGCGGCAGCCACGTCGGCCACATCGACCTGGAGGCCCAGCTCGCGCAGGTAGCCGATCTGCACGACGTTGTCCTCGAACCGGCCGGGCAGTTCGATCCGCATCCGGCCGACCTGGCGGCCGTCGACGGTCTCCATGGCGGCGCCGAGGATGGACACGTCGACGTTGTAGGTGCGGGCCAGTTGCGAGATCACCGGCCGGCTGGCGCTGTCGCCGTGGAAGGTCAGGTCGACCACGGTGCGGTCGGGCGCCGAGGCGCGGCCGCCGACGGGAAAGAGCTCGCCGGCCAGTTCGGAGCCGGGGGTCGCGAGGAGTTCGGGCACGGTGCCGGATTCCACGATGCGTCCGCCTTTCATGAGGGCCGCCGAGTCGCAGACGGCCTTGACCACGTCCATCTCGTGGGTGATGAGCAGCACGGTGAGGCCGAGCTGCCGGTTGAGGTCGCGCAGCAGCCGCAGTACGGAGCGGGTGGTCTCCGGGTCGAGCGCGGAGGTGGCCTCGTCGGAGAGCAGCACCTTGGGGTCGCCGGCGAGGGCGCGGGCGATGCCGACGCGCTGCTTCTGCCCGCCGGACAGCTGTGCGGGGTAGGCGCGGGCCTGGTCGTCGGACAGGCCGACCAGGTCGAGGAGTTCGCGGGCCCGGCGGGCGCGGTCGCGCCGGCCGGCGCCGCCGAGGATCTCCAGCGGCAGCTCCACGTTCTCCTGCGCGGTGCGGGAGGAGAGCAGGTTGAAGTGCTGGAACACCATGCCGATGCCGGCGCGGGCGGCGCGCAGCGCGGCCGGGGCCCGGTCGGTGCGGCCGGCCAGCGCGGTCAGCTCGCGGCCGGCCACCTCGACGGTGCCCGAGGTGGGGCGTTCCAGCAGGTTGACGCAGCGGATCAGGGTGCTCTTGCCGGCGCCGCTGCGTCCGACGACGCCGAAGACCTCGCCTTCGCGCACGGTGAGGTCCACCCCGTCCAGGGCGGTGACCTCACGGCCGCGCGAGCGGTAGACCTTGCGCAGGTCGGTGGTGGTGATCACGATCGCGTCCATCACGTCCGGGCACGCGGCAGGAGACCGGCCGGTGCGGGGGCTTGCGGTGGTCCGCGGCACACTGCGGCCCTGGGCGGGCCTGCGGGACCGGCGGCGGGGCGCGGCCGGGGCGTGTGACGCGGGGGTGCCTGCCGGGTCGGCAGGGCGGATGTCGGGGGAACGACGAGGGCGGCGCGTGGACGTGCCGCCGGGTCTCGCTTCGGGGCGCGAGACTCAGGTTTTCCGGGCCCTCAGTCAGTCACACATTCGACAGGCACGACGCGCACCGGGCATGCAGCGGACACCGGGCGTGGTCGCCTCGGTCGCGTGGCTGCGGCGGTTCGTCGTGGTCATGTGCCCCAGTAAAGCAGAGACCCGGCCAGGTTCCGAATTGCGGTCCGTCTGTTCATTATGCGGACACATTCCGTCTCCCCGGGGCCGTGCGCCCGTCCCAGGGGGCGGAATCGGGCGGGGTGACCGGCCGTAATACAGTCATCGCATGGTCGACGCGGTCATCATCACGGTCTCCGTCACGGCGCTGCTGCTCGCGGCGTGGTGCGGTCTCGCCGCGTACCGCGACTCGCCGACCAAGGACTGGCACTTCATCGGCATGGCCGTGGTCACGCTGGCCGCGCTCGTCCAGCTGGTGGTGTCGCTGGTGCAGCTCGCCCGCGGCGAGCGGCCGGACCACGGGATGGCGGTCTTCCTCGCCTACCTGATCGGCGCGGCCTGCACGATCCCGGCGGCGGCCTTCATGTCCCTTGCCGAGCGCACCCGTTGGGGCTCGGCGGTGGTCGCGGCCGGCGGTGTGATCCTGGCCGTGCTGGAGCTGCGGCTGCACGAGATCTGGGGGGCCGGCCATGGCTGACGCCAGCGAGACCGGGAACGAGACCGGTCGCACGACCGAGGAGAGCGACGTGACCGCGGACCCGACCGCCGCCGGCGAGCAGCCGGCGGCCCCGAAGGCCGGCATCGGCACCGGCCCCGGGCGGCTGCTGCTGTGGCTCTACGGCATCTTCACGGTGGCGGCGCTGTCCCGCTCGATCGTGCAGATCAGCATGAAGTTCCACCACGCGCCGCTGGCCTACACGCTGTCCGCGGTGGCCGGCGTGGTCTACGCGGTGATCCTGGTCGCCCTGTCCAAGGGCGGCGAGTCGGCCCGCCGGGTCGCGCTGGTGTGCTGCTCGGTCGAGCTGGTGGGGGTGCTCACCGTCGGCACCCTGACGGTGGCCGACGCGTCGGCGTTCGCCGACTCGACGGTGTGGTCGTACTACGGCGCGGACTACCTGCTGCTGCCGCTGGCGCTGCCCGTGACGGGCCTGCTGTGGCTGCGCCGGGCCGGGCAGGCGGCGACGGCCGCGCCCGCGAAGGCCGCGGCGGGCGGCGAACCGCGCGGCTAGGTTCCGTCCGAGGCTCTGCCGGCCGGGGAGCGGCAGACGTCAGGCCCCGCCGGGCCGGAGCGGACTCCGGGCCGGCAGGGCCTGCGGGGTGCGGCGCGGTTCAGGCGCTCGCGGCGTAGGGGGAGTTGCTCTGCGCGGCCTTCTCCATGTGGACCAGGCTCAACCGGCGGGTGACCGGCTCAGCGGCACCGACCTGCTCGTAGCCGAGCTTGCGGTACATCCGCAGGTTGACCTCGCTGCGGTGGCCGGTGAACAGCCGGTACCGCTTGGCCTCGGCCTCGTCGGCCAGCCGGCCTTCGAGGGCCGCCAGCAGCCGGCCGCCGAGGCCGTGCCGCTGCAGCCGCGGGTGGACGATGAGCTTGCCGATGCGGGCGGTCCCGTCCATGTCGACGGCGCCGCGCACGGAGCCGACGACCTCCTCGCCGAGGCGTGCGACCAGGACGACGGACTGCGCGAGTTCGGCGCGCAGGTCGTCCAGGGTCTGAGTGAGCGGCTCGATGGTGTAGTCGCCGTACAGCTCCGCTTCGCCCTGGTAGCAGAGGTACTGGAGTTTGAGGATCTTCTCCGCGTCGTTGTCGTCCGCCGCGGAGATGGTCACGCTCATGCCCATGCGCGCAGGCCTCCCCTTCGATTCCGTCCGGGCAGTTGAGGGTGGGTGTGAGCGCCCGGAACGTGTGCCTGAGCGGAGGTTGGTGCTGATGTGCGCCGCCTCCGTGGCGCCGATGATCGCACAAACTTCCGGCCGGGTACCGGCGTGCGGCGCCCGTCTCAGTCCGGTCCGGGGGCGCCGAGGGTGCCCGCTGCCGCTGACTGTTTACCGTGCATTACCCCGTCCTGGCAGGGGTCCAACCCTCGAATTCAGGATCGTTCGCAGGCACCCGAGGCAGCGCGAGCGCAGCGGTCCGAGGCTGCCCTGTGAGATTCCCAACTCCCGGGAGATTTCCCGGTAAGTGGGGTCGGAACGGGACATCAGCGCCGTGACCACCTGCGGGCAGCGGCCGGGCAGCAGGGGTACCGCGGCCCGCACGGTCCTGCGCTGCTCGGCGGCGATCACCATCTCCTCCACACCGCGGGCGCCGCGGGCGGCTGGACCGCCGCCGAAGTCGAGGGCGAAGTCGGCGTAGGGGTGCTGGTGGCGGGTGGCGCCCGCGGCGGCGCGGGCCTCGTCGCGGACCGCGCGGCGGATCCAGCGGCCGGGTTCCGCGGGCGGCGTCGCGCACTCCAGCAGCCGTACCCACACCGCCTGTTCGAGGTCGGCGGCCTCGACGCGGCCGGGCAGTTCCGCGGCCGCGGCCTCGGCGGCCAGCAGCGGGCGCAGCCGTGCGTACGCGGCACGGTCGGCCGCCCGGCCGTCCTGCGGCCGGTGCTGCGGCTGGTGCTGCGGCGGATGGGTACGGCCCTGCGGCCGGTCCTGGCGGAGGTGCATGGGGATGTGCATACCGGCTCGCACGCCGCGGCCGCGCGGGGCGGTTGCCGGCGCCGCCG
>Ga0123353_10009176_pt1 | contig 13613 bp, 11 predicted proteins | sample TergutLab28metaG_3_FD_92763 | JGI IMG/M metagenome (GOLD analysis project Ga0123353, IMG submission 92763) | Labiotermes labralis P3 segment gut microbial communities from Petit-Saut dam, French Guiana - Lab288 P3 | ecosystem: Host-associated > Arthropoda: Insects > Digestive system > Gut ... | reverse complement strand
TAATATTTACTCTAAAGTAATATAAAAGTCGAGGTCTTGGATGAAGGGTTTTGATTATAGGCAGCACAGGGATCTTTTGCTTTTTATCCTGGCTTTGGTAGTTTTGGCATTCGCGCTTTTCCCTAAAAAAAGCATTTTTGCCGCTCCCGAAGCGGTAAAAATTGTTTTTACCCAATGGTGGGAAAATGATCTGGAGGAAAACACCCTCAGGGAACTAATATCGGAATTTGAGGATCTCCATCCGGGATTAAAAATCGTGCTCGAGCCAACATCATACGAAGAGCTGCAGCATGACCTTTTTGCCGGAACTGTTCCACAAAGTGATGTTCTTGCCCTTGATCCTCTTTGGGTTCCGGAGCTTCAGACCAGGGAAATTATCGGAAGTGGAAGTCCGCCCCTTGTTTCGTTCATTAATGTTCTTTATTACAACATCGATATTTTAAAGGATTCGGGATTTTCCCGCCCTCCAAAAACCCGGACTGAATTTATAAACTACTCAAGGGCGGTTAAGAAAAAAGATGAAAATTACCAGGCCCTTGTGATGGATGATGATAGTTCCAGGTGGGTTTACGATGATGTTTATCCGTGGATTTGGGCTTCAGGCGTACAGTTGGTTTTAGATGGCAAGCCTTTGGTCAATTCCAGGCCGGTAATTGATAGCCTTGCCTTTTTGGCTGCTTTAAATAGCGAAGATCTTGTTGTTTTGGATAAAAAACTTTCTCATTTTTGCTCGGGAAAAACCGCATTTATGATTTCTTCGGCCAGGAATATCGGTTTAATAAGGGAGAGTATGGGGGAAGGATCGTTCGGTATAAGCTCAGTTCCTTCGATTGATAATCACGCCGGGCCTTTTTTTTACGGGACTGACGAATGGGCCCTGGGAATCAGCCTCGCTTCAGCCCGGCAGGAAGAGGCAAAACTCTTTGTGGATTTCATCTGCGAAAAAGCTTCCACCCTTAACACGAAATCCGGGGCAAGCAGCGCTCAGAGGGGCGATGATCCCTTCTATTCAAAAGTGTGGGACATAGCCATTTCAGGCGAAGCTGCCCGGGATTTTTCGGCCCTTCCCTGGGCCGAAGCGGAAAAGGCGGCCAAAGAGGCTCTTCTCATGCTTTTTTTGGGGGAACTCTCTGCTGCCGAGGCCGCGCGTTCAATTCAAAAAGAATGGGAAGCCATTTTTGATAAAAATAGTCATAATTATCGTTAAAAACTGAGCTAAAGGCTTGATCTCTTGAGTAGAATAGTAATATATTATTCTTAAATTTCATCATTATTCTGGAGTTCAATTTGGAACAAGCTGTTGTTTTTAACATCATGCGATACTCTGTTCACGACGGACCGGGGATAAGAACAACTGTTTTTTTCAAAGGCTGCCCCATGGCATGTAAATGGTGTCACAACCCGGAAAGTCTCGACATGAAACCCCAGCATGTGTTTAACCCGAAAAAATGTATTAATTGCGGGCGCTGCGGCGATATGAAGTCAGGCGGCACCGATGCTGGCGATGTTTGTCCGACTGGCGCCAGGGAAACTATTGGTTATAAAATCACAGTCCCGGAATTAATGAAGGAAATAAAAAAGGATCTTCTTTTTTACGAACAATCCAGAGGAGGCGTTACGTTTTCCGGAGGGGAACCTCTATACCAGGGGGAATTCCTTCTTCGGGTTTTGGAGCAATGCAGCAAAGAGTACATTAACACCGCGATTGATACCTCGGGGTTTTGCGATACCGGAGTTTTGCTAAAAGCCGCCGAAACCGCCTGCTACTTTCTTTACGATGTCAAATTCATTGACTCGAAAAAGCACGAAAAATACTGCGGGGTGCCGAATGAAATTATCCTTGAAAATTTAAAGTGCCTGTCGGGAACGAAAGCGAAAATCCTGATCAGAATACCTGTTATTCCAACAATAAATGACGATTTGTCTGAGATGACAGGAATATTTCACTTTATAAGGGATCTTAAAAATATTGAAGCAGTTCACCTTTTACCTTATCATAATATTCAAACCGATAAGTATAAAAAGATAGGAATGAAATACGAGCTTTCCCACATTCCAAACGAGGAAAGCCCAAATATAAACGAGATTGTGGGACTATTTACCGCAAAATTCCGAACCAAAATAGGAGGATAAGAAAATGACCGAAAGAGTTGGTAAACTGAGAAAGCAGAGCCTCGAAACAGTTCCCTCACTGTCAATTGAGCGGGCGTTAATTGTAACAGATGTGTATAAAGAGCACGAGGGAAAGGTTTCCATCCCCATGTTGAGGGCCTTGAGTTTTAAAGCTCTTTGCGAACGAAAGACTATAGTTATCTATGACGGTGAGCTTATTGTTGGCGAGAAAAGCCACAAGGCAAAGGCGGCTCCGACCTACCCGGAACTTTGCTGTCATACCGTGGAAGATTTTAATGTAATTGATAAACGCGACAAAGTTTTTTTCAGGGTTGACGCGGAAACGCTTAAAGCGCAGGAAGATGTTGTTATTCCTTACTGGAAGGGTAAATCCATAAGGGATAAACTTCTTTCGGGTGTATCTCCCGAATGGGTTTCGTGCTATGAAGCCGGCATCTTTACCGAGTTTATGGAACAGAGGGCTCCCGGACATACTGTCTGCGACGGAAAGATATATCAGAACGGTTTTCTGGATTTCAAGAAAAGAATTGAGCATGAACTTGAGAAAATCGATTATGTAAAAGAAACGAATGCTTTTGACAGACGGGAAGAACTTAAGGCCATGGCGATTTGCTGTGACGCGATAATTACCTATGGCAACCGTCACGCGGATGAGGCTGAAAAACTGGCCGCGCGCGAAAAAGACGCGTCCCGTAAGGAAGAACTCCTTACCATCGCCAAAAACTGCCGCCGTGTTCCGGCCAACAAACCTGAAACATTCTGGCAGGCCCTTCAAATGTATTGGTTCGTTCATATTGCGGTTACGTTTGAGCTTAATACCTGGGACGCGTTCTCGCCGGGCAGGCTGGATCAGCATGTGTATCCTTTCTATAAGCAGGAAGTTGAAAACGGAACGATAAACGAAGAAAAAGCGAAAGAATTATTGCAGTGCTTCTGGGTAAAATTCAACAACCAGCCTGCTCCCCCGAAAGTAGGCATTACCCTTGCCGAAAGCGGCACCTACACTGACTTTTGCAACATTAACTCAGGCGGCTTGACTGCCGAAGGCGGAGACGGAGTTAATGATGTTTCTTACCTTGTAATGGATGTTATCGGCGATATGCAGCTAGTACAGCCTAGCACCAACGTTCAACTGAGCAAAAAGAATCCCGACAAGTTCCTGAACAAGGTCTGCAAGGTCATCAAGCTTGGTATGGGCCAGCCTTCGGTGTTTAACGCTGATGCTGTTGTTGAGGAACTTGTCCGGCACGGCAAAAAGATCGAGGACGCAAGAGACGGCGGAACATCAGGCTGTGTCGAATCGGGCGCTTTCGGCAAGGAGTGTTACGCGCTGACCGGGTATTTTAATCTTGTAAAGGTGCTGGAAATTACCTTAAATAACGGCTATGACCCGGTGTCCAAAAAACAGTTGGGACCCAAAACCGGCGAGGCTTCGTCATTTAAAACCTTTGAGGATTTATTTGCCGCGTACGAAAAACAGGTAAAACATTTTATCGATATCAAGGTTTCCGGAAACCATATCATCGAAACCCTTTACACGAAATATATGCCGTGTCCGCTTCTTTCCACCATTATTGACGATTGCATTGGTAAAGGCCGCGATTATAACTCAGGAGGCGCCAGGTACAATACCCGTTACATTCAGGGTGTCGGAATCGGAACCTTAACCGACAGTTTATCTTCAATCAAATACAACGTGTACGATAATAAAAACATTACAATGGAAACACTGACTGCCGCGCTTTCCAAAAATTTTGCAGGGTATGAAGCCGAAAGGGCGATGTTTAAAAACAAAACTCCAAAATACGGCAATAATGACCAGTACGCGGACGAAATTATGCTTCGCGCGTTCAACATGTATTACAGCATGGTTGACGGAAGAGCCACCGCAAACGGAGGCGTGTATCATATTGATATGCTTCCCACTACCTGCCATGTGTATTTCGGTTCTGTTACAGGCGCGACTGCCGACGGAAGAGGGGCAAAGGAAGTTCAGTCCGAAGGGATTTCGCCGGCCCACGGCGCCGATAGGCACGGTCCCACAGGTGTTCTAATGTCCGCAGCGAAAATGGATCACCTGAAAACCGGCGGAACCCTGCTGAATCAGAAGCTTACGCCTTCTCTTCTCTCTGACGAGGACGGGATCGAAAAGCTTATGGCAATGGTCAGAACCTATTTCAGGCTGGACGGCCATCACATTCAGTTCAATGTCTGTAACGCGGATACTCTCCGGGACGCGCAGAAGCATCCTGAAAACTACACTAACCTGATCGTTCGTGTCGCGGGCTATTCGGATTATTTTAACGATCTGGGCGAAGCTCTGCAGAATGAGATTATCAACAGAACAGAGCATAAGGGTTTTTAATTTTAAGTTTGCCTTTACGCCAGTTTTGAAAGGTCGTAGGGAGTTTCCTGATACACGTAATTGAGCCAGTTGTCAAAAAACAGGTTCGCATGCGCGCGCCAGCGGACCACAGGCGCTTTCTCGGGATTGTCATCCTGGTAGTAATTTTTCGGGATTTCGATGGAAACTCCCTTTTCCAAATCCCGGCGGTATTCGCGATCCAAAGTATAGGGATCGTATTCCAGGTGGCCTGTGATGTAAATTTCGCGGCCGTCTCGCGCGGTCACAAAAAAGACGCCGGATTCCGCGGTTTCGGACAAAATACACAGGCGTTTTTCGGCGGCTATGGCTTGTGCATCAACGGTGGTGTACCGTGACTGCGGAGCAAGAAACACATCATCAAATCCCCTGAAGAGAGCGTGGTATTGTTCGTTTATGCTGTGAGGGAAAACACCGAATAATTTTTTTGATAAGGTTTTTTTCTGTATCTTGTAGCGCCGGTACAATCCGGCTTGTGCGCCCCAGCAGATGTGCAAGGTTGAGTAAACGTTTCTCTCCGAATAATCGATTACCTCGGTAAGCTCGTCCCAGTAATCAACCTCCTCAAAAGGCATGGTTTCAACAGGCGCTCCTGTAATAATGAGGCCGTCAAACCGGATCCCCATTGAGACAATTTCCTTTGAGCTTATGTAAAATTTTTCAAGATGACCAAGGGGCGCGTTTTTGGATTCGTGGCTGCCCATGTGCAAAAAGGTGATGTCAACCTGCAGGGGGCTGTTGCCCAAAAGTCTTAAGAGCTGCATTTCCGTATCCACTGTTGTTGGCATCAGGTTGACAATGCCAACCTTCAAGGGCCTTATGTCCTGGTGTTTGGCCCGGTCCTCTGTCATAACAAAGACCCGTTCGCGGCGGAGAGCGTCGAATGCGGGAAGTGATCTGGGTATTTTTATGGGCATGGGTCTTACCTTTCGATTCTACCTATTTATACGGCCAATTCCCGGTATATGGCGATTCATACGGTGAGACTTTAAGCGTATCATCAATCGGAATACTGTAGGGCCATACCCTTATAAATCTGGTTGTGCCCAGAAAAACCGAAGCGATTCTGATTTCATTTTTAAGGGCATTTGCAAGGCAAGGCTGGGCTGTACCCATAATAAATCCCGGCAATGCCGCATGCCAGGCGCCCATTATGGCAAAAACTTTCTGATTTTTGCTGATTTTTCTTATCGCGCGGAAATTTTCTATAATGTATTTTTCCCGGAGTGATGAATTGATTTCGCCGACCGAATAAATATTTTCGGCTTGTTCAATACCCAGCATAATTCTCTCGAACAGTTTTGAATCTTCCGTTAGAAGATTGGAAAGCCGCAGTTTGCCGCTTTTATAATTCTGAATAAACTGCCGTCTTTCCGAGGAAGTCTCAAGAGGAATATCTTTGTATTCACGGTAATTTTTCAGGATAAAAAAATAGATTGCCGCTATTCCGATAACAGGCTTGTGTTCAACGTCGAACCCGTGTATTTTTATTTTATCTTTAAGTTTTGAATTCCATTTGTAAATATTCTTATAAAATTCCAGGGCTTCTTCGCTGCAGCCCGGTGTTCTTCTGTTTGCTCTAAAGAGGAATTCCAGACATTCTTTATTTCCCGTGGTGATATAATGCTGGATAAACAGCGCATCGGCGTATCCGGCTTCGAAGGCAAAATCTCTTATACCCTCTACGTAATAATGCTTCATAAGGCGGAGTTGAACGTCGAAATTTTCACTGTTAAAATGATCTTCGCCTATGAAAATTACATCATAGTTGTGTAATTCCGGAATATTGATAAAATCGGGGTTTTGTTCCTTTGTGGAACTTGCGCAGCCGGAGAATAGTGAAATGATTAAAAAGAAAAACGTGAATAAAATTGAGCCTGTTCCAAAAACTGTTTTTTTCATGATGTGCAAGTATAGATGCTAGCACAATTTTTGAAACGGCTCAACCTTAAAACTTTTCTAGGGCTATAGGTGTTTTATAGATTACGTGCAAGACGAAAGCCAATTACGTCGTTTGCAACGTAGGGAAGCCAAAAGTTCCGGTTTGCAATGCGGAGAACAGAGCTACCCGCATATGAGTAAGCTCCCCCGCGATAGGTACGTCCGGGTCCGGACTCTGGACCTTTTGGATTTGTTAAACTGGCATTTGTATATTCCCCAAACAAGTCCCAGCACCATTCCCATACATTCCCGCTCATATCATGAAAGCCAAGGCTGTTGGGAGCTTTCAACCCGACCGGATGCATCCAGACAAAAGTAGCATGACTATCACCGGCATATTTTACCATAATTGTTGTTTTACCATCAGAATTTAGTTCATTGAAATCGATTTCAGGAGGTGAATTATCGTTAAACCATGCGACAACATGTGGATCGTTGCTTCCTGCATATATATAGTAAGGTCCGGGGCCGTTTCCGCCCTTTGCGGCATACTCCCACTCGGCTTCGGTGGGCAAACGATAACCGTTGGCCTTCCAGTTAATGTTAACATCCGCTTCGCTTATGGGATGCCCTTCTTTTGGAGTTTTGTTGCTTATGCTGTAAACCGGGGTAAGACCTTCAAGTACGCTCAGTTCATTGCAAAATTCAACCGCGTCAAACCAGCTTACCCTTTCCACCGGGAAATTATAACAGCTTGTATATCCTTCAGGTATACTATCGCCCTGGAAACAACTGGGGTTACGGCCTGTTACGGCCCAGTACAGGGCCTGGGTTACCTCGTATTTTCCCAGATAAAAACCGTCCATTGTAACCTGATGCACCGGCATTGCATCAAGATCTGTTACATCAGTGCTCCCCATGGTAAAACTGCCGCCCGGCACCAAAATCATCTCCGGCGACAGATGGGGTCCCCATACCGGGGCAGGTTCGCCCTGCTTTGGCGTTGGTGCCTTTGCAGTGCTGCCACAGGATAAAACTATGACAGATAAAGCAATGATAAAAACTGCTACTGAAAAGAAAGCTATTTTTTTCATGATAAGTCCTCCTTGGCTAGACTATTATAGTAATTATTCTATCCCTATAGACTACACTTGTCAAGTTGTTTTAAGACTTTTTTTGATGGCGAAGAGAGCCCGGGGATTTTACTTTGTGCTGAAAGGCCAATTCCCGCTGTATGTGGAATTATACGGTGTTACTTTGATTTCTTCATTTACAAGGACATTGTAGGGCCATAATTTCGGATTATCACCAGGACCGAGAAGAAGTGAAGCGACTCTGATTTTACTCTTGAGCGCATTTGCCATGCCGGGTTTACCCATTACAAGCCCTGTTAACGCCGCATGCCAGGCTCCGGTAATGGCAAATGTTTTTTTATTTTTACTGTTTAACGTTATTTCGAGGAGGTTCTCTGTCATGCATTGTTCTCTTATCGCATCGTTAAACCCACTGTCATAGTAAACCAGCTCCGCCTGTTCTATACATTGCATTATTCTTTTAAGCAGCTTTAGGTCCTCTGCGGCTAAATCGGAATAGGGCTGGACACCTCTTTGATAATCCTGAATAAATTTCTTTCTGTCCTGGGAAGTCGTTAAGGGAACGTCTTTATATTGTTTATAATTTTTTAATATGAAAAACCATGCCGCTGTTACTCCCATAACGGGTTTGTGTTCAACATCAAACCCGTGAATTCTGATTTTGTCTTTAAGTCTTGAATTCCATTTGTAAAGATCCCGGTAAAATTTTAATGACTCGTTGGTGCTAACTGCTGTATCGCTGTTGGTTTTAAAAATAAATTCAAGGCATTCTTTGTCGCCTGTTGTGATGTAATGATGAAAGAACATCGCATCGCCGTAACCCGCCTCAAAGGCAAAATCCCTTATACCCAGGGCATAATAATGCTTGATGAGGCGGAGTTCCACATCTACATTTTCACTGTTTGTATGATCTTCGCCAACAAGTATAAGGTCATAGGAATCTATGTCCGGAATGTTGATAAAATCTTTATTTGTGTTTTCTGCAGAACTTACACAGCCTGAAACGAAGAAAATTAACAGAGCGGAAAACACCAAAAAAGTCTTTCCCTTCATATTGTGTCTTCTTTAAGGTTCCCGGATCCGTTGCCATTTTTCATCGTAGCGTTCATGATGCAGCAGTTCTTCGCCCCGGTAAACCCTGCATGAAACCGTTTTCCATTCTATGGCTCTGTTACTGGCTATGTTCTGATAGGGGAAGGGGCCATAATTTCGCGGATGCCTTAATACAAAAACCCAAATGGCAACGCTTCTGGCTTTATCAATTTGATAGACATCGACTTCCTCAGAGAACCAATAATCGATGTTAATTTCATCTCCGTCCTGGTAAACGGTGTTTTGAAGTAAATCTTTCATGCCCCAGTCACTTAAAAATATCGCTGTTGCGTTTCTGTCTGTGTAAGTAACAGCTTTTTCCGGAACAATGATTGGGGACGCGCCAATCCAGAATGTCAAAATGACTAAAAAGAATGCGAACATGATAAACATTTTCTTTTTCATTTTTTCCTCCGTAAGGATTGTTTTTTTAAATCAGTAATCCAGATAGTCCATCAGTATTAATTTATAGTGGTCGAAAACCTTTCCACCCTGTTCCCGGTAAGAGTCCATAGTGATCCCCAAAGGGCTGCCCGTAACATCCATTATGTAGGAGTTTATACAATCTTCAAGAATCTTGTTGTCGATGCCGTTCCTGGGAGTCTCGCCCCTAAGCCACCTGATGGCGTATTCGGCTCCGGCGGCTGTTTGCATCATGGAAGACGGTACTGGCCAGGTGGAAAGCCGTCCAGACATGTTCTTGCTGGCGGCTATTCTCCGGGTTTCTGCAACTATGTGGGAAATGTCATCTACGCCGTCTGAAATCGAAAGAGCAGCCGGGAATCCGTGGAAAGGCGAGGGGCAGCATGGCTGCGGATAGATAGCGTGCTGATCAACTACTGCCCTTATCAGCGGGATTTGCATGCTGCAGTTTGTGTTGAAGAAAGCCGTGTTCTCGCCGTACCTTGCAACCATCTTCGGTACATCTTCGAGGATGAATTGCTGGGCCCCCGAAATTCCCGCTTCGCTTAAGGGATCCGGAGCAGTAGCTTCTACATACTGGATGCCTTCTCTTGCACATTCCCGCCTGATAATTTCCCTGCGGGAATATATGAGTTCATTGGACAGGTGCCTGGCAAAGGAATAGTGGACAAATACCCTGGCGCCCTGTTTTTTGGCCTGCTTAACGATTGCTGTGCCAACGCCCATGTCATCGGATGTCATGATGAGGTCGGCGCGCGTGATTATTTCGGAGGTAGCTTCCTGGGCTCCGCAATAAACTATAAACACATCGTTTCTGGTTTCTCTGAGCTTATCTACCGCAATATTGGTTCCGATAACAGCCTGATTGATTACAAGGACTTTTAAATCGTTAATGGTGGCTAAACTGGCAAGCATGCTGATCATCTGTTCCTGTTCTGACATGAAGTTATTCGGCCAGGTAATATGTATTACTTTATCAGATCCGTATTTTTCCTTAAGATTCTCTGCTGCGCGGAATTCTTCTTCACTCTGTGTAGGAACATTGGTAATTACGGCAATTTTGCCCGGGAACGATCCGCCGGACCAGCTTTCACCCAATACCGGTATCACAGGGGTCCTGGATGTAGCAAATACCATTCCTGTACCACTTATCAAAACAAATGCGGCCAGAACGGTAGCGAAAGATACTTTTTTGTTTTTCATTATCGAAACAATTCGTTCCTCAATCGCGTTTTTGCTGAAACTGAAATTTGTGCTTAAACTTAAAAATTCACTTCGATTCTCTTCGAGTCCAATCAGGGTCATGGCGTAAGCTGATTTGGAATTGTCCCCGCAGTTTCGTACTACTGCCGCGTCGCAGGATATCTCTATGTCACGGTTAACAAGAACGTACATGAGCCAGACCAGGGGGTTAAACCAGTGGAGACACAGGGTAATTACTATTATCCATTTCCATAAAATATCAAAGTGCCTTATGTGAAAGTATTCATGCGACAGAATGTGGGATAAGCGGGTTTCATCCTTAAAATCTCCTGTCCGCGGCAGTATGATAACCGGTTTCCATATTCCGTAAGTCAAAGGCACATCGACTTTATCTGAAATGCTAACGGAAAGTTTTCTTCTTAGCGCATGAGATCCAAGCCAGCTATTAATGTAAGCATGGTCTGCTTTTATGGCGGTTTTATAATCTTTCCTCCTGCGCAAATGGGGCAGCATGAAACACGCCGCGCTTATGCAGAAACCCGCCAGCCACAGGTAAAACAGGGGAGAAAGGCCCGAAATGAAACGTGAAGCAGCGGGAGCCGGACCGGCTGTTGTTGTTTCCGCGATTACTCTCTCCGCCGCAATAGGTGAAACGCCAAGCGGTTCAGGAGGCGGGGCCATAAGAACCGGAGTGGCTCTTCGGTCCGGCAGTGACGCGGTAAAGGAATCCATTATGTTCCAGATGCTGAAACGTGAAGGTATTGCGACCGGTAGCAAAAGGCGGATAATGACAATTGCCCAAAGCAGAAGGAAAGCTCTTTTTGGCAATTCGTGGATGAATAATTTACGTATGACAATAACAGCCAAAATGATAAAGGAGGCTGATAGGCTCATACTGAGGATATTCATATTTACCTCAACTTAAATTCTTAACCAATGTTTTTAACTTTTTTATTTCGTCACGGGAAAGGTTTTTGCGCCCCAGGATTGCAGCCACAAGCTGATCAGACATTCCGCCGAACATTTTATCGATAAGCATGCTGGTTTCCGTTTCCTGCGCTTCCTGCTTCGTGACAAGGGCATGGCAGATAAAATTGGGTTCCTGCCTGCTAATTGCGCCCTTGTCCAGGCATTTTTTAATAACCGTGTAAGTGGTGGTTTTGCTCCACCCGGTTTGTTCGCGCAGGATTTCGGCTATTTTCTTTGCGGTAGCGTCGCCTTTCTCCCAGAGAACATCCATGATCTTTAGTTCGGAATCAAATAGTTTCATCTAAAAATCTGCCTTTTTATTGTGGATTATCATTAGTCTATCACAATAGAGAAGAAAAGTCAATAGAACCCGGAATACTTAAGCCTTTTGACTGTTAACTCGCAGTATTCAATTTCAATTTCGGATCCAATATAAAACCTATTGCCCACGATAAGGGCCGCAACCCCGGTTGTTCCGCTGCCGTTAAAAGGATCCAATATTATTCCCCCCTTGTTTGTCGAGGCTTTTATTATTCGCACCATCAAATCCAGAGGTTTTTGTGTCGGATGCCTGCCAAAATTCTTTTCTGTGCTTTTTGGAACCGGAATTGACCACACGGATCTCATTTGAGTGTTTTCCTTCTTTATTCTGTCTTCCGGAAAATCGCCGTTTTTCATTTCATTATAATTGAATATGTGTTTGGCTTTTATATCTTTTCGCGCCCATAATAGTGTTTCATGTGAAGCGGTAAAAAAACGGCAGCTTAAATTGGGCGAGGCGTTTGGTTTGAACCACGCGATGTCGTTGAGAAGATGAAATCCGTTTTTTTGCAGCAAATATCCGCACTGATAGATACTGTGATACGTTCCCGAAATCCAGATTGTGCCAGAAGGCTTTAAAACCCTTCGGCATGCGCTTATCCATTCGTTGTGAAAATTGGTATCGTTTTCGAAGCCTTTGCTTTTATCCCATTTGCCCTTGTTGACATTGACCATTCTTCCGTTTTTACAGGTGAACCCATTATTTGAAAGCATGTAGGGTGGATCGGCAAAAATCATATCCACCGAACTCTCGCGGGTCTTTGACAAGACTTCAAGGCAGTCCCGGTTAAAAATTACCGCGCTTTCCGATGAGTAATAAGGCCGGGTTTCCTTATCCTTTTTTAATATATCTTCTATTATACTCTTCTTCATTTTGTGTCTAACGCCGCTATTTGAGAAAAATAACCGGGAAATATATACGTCATAATAAGTATAATTACGATGCCGAATACCAAAAGCAAGAAAGCGTATTTCAACATTTTATTGAGAATAAAACCTTCCTTGCCCGCGAGACCCGAAGCAGCAGCGCCTATGGTAATGGACTGCAGGGAAATCATCTTTCCCATAACCGCCCCCATCATGCTGGCGGTAACGGTGATAACGGGGTTCAGGCCGAGCTGTTCGGCGCTAACCCTTTGCAGGTTACCGAAGATAGCTCCGGAAGAACTAACCGAGCCGGTAAGAAAAACCCCCGCGAAGCCGATGAAAGGTGAAAAAACCATAAAGAAAGAACCTGTGGCCGCGAAGGCCAGTCCAAGAGAAAAAGAAATGCCCGAGTAATTGGAAAGATGGGCGATTGAGAGTACAAGGATTATCGTAAGGAGGGTGAACTTTAACTGTTTTAATGTTGTTATCATAACTTCAATAAAAACTGAAACTTTTATTTTGAAAACAAACCCAACAAGCCGGGATACAAAAAGAAGAGCTGTACCGGCGGCGGCAAAAACATCAAAGTTGAATATCGCAGGGTATACTGCCGGTTCGCTTACAATAGGCGCGGCCCGGTATATAAGCCCCTGGAGGCCAGGCCAGGCCTCAATACTTATATTTGTTGGGAGTAGTGCGGAATACTTTTTAAATACCGGGAGAGACCAGATAACCATGATAAGGGTAACCAAAATAAAAGGAGTCCAGGCATATACGATCCTTCCGGGGGAACTAAATTTTTTCATGGCAGGGCAGCTTTTTCCCGCGACTATAGGCAGAGTATCTTCGGGAAAGCGCCATATCGCCGGAGGCTTCCAAAAGCGTATAAAGAAGATGATTGCCGCAAGGGATACTAAAGGGGAGAGGAGGCTGGGTAATTCCGGACCCAAAAATCGCGTAATGAAAAAATTGGGAATGCTGTACGCGACACCTGCTACAAGGCAAAGGGGAAGCATTTCCTTTGCGGCCTTCCACCCGCACATTACAACAAGCATGAAAAAAGGAATGATAAGTGCGTATATGCACATGACACCGCCCACTGAACCCGAAACGGCAAGGAGGGCGCCTTCCATATCGCCAAAGGCGGTGTTCACCGTGGTCATCGAGGGTATTCCAATTGAGCCGAAAGGAGCCGGGATTGTGTTTCCCACAAGGCAGACAATCACCGCGGTAAAAGCCGGAAATCC
>Ga0123353_10009175_pt1 | contig 13614 bp, 15 predicted proteins | sample TergutLab28metaG_3_FD_92763 | JGI IMG/M metagenome (GOLD analysis project Ga0123353, IMG submission 92763) | Labiotermes labralis P3 segment gut microbial communities from Petit-Saut dam, French Guiana - Lab288 P3 | ecosystem: Host-associated > Arthropoda: Insects > Digestive system > Gut ... | reverse complement strand
GGAAGGGAACTGGCGCAATTGCGCCGTCCCGTGGCGGAGTACTTCTATGAAAGCTTACGCAAAGAAGTGGAAACGGCAATGGAAACAGGGCAATCGGAACTGACTAAGCATGTACAGTGAACTCAAAGCAATCTATCCTTGAAATATCTACCTATCTTTTCTACCTCGCCCATGACCCTTTCTATATATTCGGTTTTGGTCATCCAGTTATCCTTCTTCAACCCGCGCTTATCTTCGGTAGTCGCGACAAGGAATTCCGTTTTTTCGGGAAAACAATATTGATAGGTGAGCAAAACTCGCCGACTGTGATATGCCTTGCAGACAAGGATGACCCTGTTGGTGCTTATACGCATATCGTTCAGCAAATTCAGCGAAAATTCAGCATTTTCGAAGGTATGCGTCGCTTTGTTTTCGCATAAGAGACCAGAAGCCGGAACCCCCAACCCTATCGCGACAGACTTCAGCCATTCCGCTTCGGAAGAGAAGGGGTATACATTCGGATTCGTGCCCCCGCTAAAAAGAATATAGGGTGCCAGTCTCTGATTATAAAGCACGGCGGCTCTTTCAGCCAGTTGCGGATGGCTCCCGCCGGGAACGAGAATTACATCGCTTGGCACCGGATTATGCTCGACAAAGATAAAGTCCGTTATGAAATCTGTGTTCATATCCTCCCCGCCGTACGAAACCGTATAAAATCCACCCGTTCCTTCGTCTCCCGCACTATGCGTGGCTCCTGCGTGTCGAAAAACTCCACTATGGGCGCGCCGTTCTTGATATTCCAGAGTCCCGCCACGCGCCCGTTTACCGCAACGGTTGGCAGGCATATGCCCGACTTCATCACTGCACGGCTCCTGTATTCCGGCGACAATACAGCGCTCCTGTCCACATAGGAGACGATCACCGGGTCAAAGCCCGAGAGCAGGGTCAGTTCGGGTATCTCGCCCAAGTCCGCACCATCATCCACGTAATAGTAAGTGGAACTGCCGCAATCGAAACGGGAGAATTCCGATAAATCCATATCCTTTAACAGCTTTTTCTCAGGGCCCCAAAAACCCAAGAACCATGCCGCATCGGCCAGCGTCGCGGGCCCATAGGCTGCAAAATAGCGGCGCAACAGCTCGGGCAGCACTTCTTCGCGGCTCCGGGTCGGCGCCGCGTCAATCAAATCAAAATCACGGCTGGTCATATCGCGAAACGCCACTTTGCCCAGCCGCGCCAAATACACGAAAATTCCGCCCCAGGGCGAGAACACCATCCGTATATCCTCTTCGCTCAGGCGGTCGGCGAAGATTTCGCGCATCTCCGCACGGGAAAATACGCCATCCTCCATCAGGCGCAGCACCTCGTCCGCCAAGTCGTCCAAACGATCCGCGCCCCACCACTGCGCCAGATAGGAGTTGTTCACGTGCAGGGCCAACAGCTGCGGCAAATCGTCCTCAGCCACCCCGTGCAGGGTGCCGCGATACAGCCAGGTCTTGGTCAGCGCCTGCTTCCAACCCGCAATCTCCGCGCCGCGTATCAGTGCGGAAAAAGCGACATTGCGATGAAACCAGCAATGCAGACCCATTAGCTCCCGCGACAGCTCCTCCAAATCCGAGCATTCCCGCGAAAGATAGAGCCCATGCATACGGCGGCGTTGGATGTTTTCCAATTGCTCCGTCAAATCAAATCCCCAGCTTATCCCGCCAGCTCGTGGCCTTCTTGGGCTCCGGTTTCACATAGTCAAAGCCGCCATGGGGTTCGCGGATGCAGAACCAAACGCTCATATTCCCCGCGCCGCCCGCAAACGCATCGTCCGCGGAGAAGTTGTAGATCAGTCCGTCCACGCGTTTATACAGCTGCTGTTCGCTGGGATATTGCCCGGCGGGGCGGAAGCCCCACTGCTTCAACTGTTGGCAATACCCGGCGAGTGCGGCGCTGTTGGTGCCGCGCACGTGGAAGGCGTAATAGGGATAGCCGCTGTCGTCTATGCCGCCGTCCTCAAGCTCCAAGCTATGCCCGCCCATATTCCAGCGGGGGTATTGGAGCAGCAGTTGATCCCACTTGGCCATGGTCGCCGCATCCCGCGAACGGGCGGCATTCTCCTCGGCAATCGCGCCGGGAAGCTTCGCACCGCAGCCTGCGCAGAATTTCGTGCCTACGCTGTTCTGCATGCCGCAGTTTGTGCAGGCCGATCCCTGCGCCACGGTCGCTTCAGGCAGCGTGCCGCCGCAGTTTGGGCAGAATTTGTTCGCCGCAGGCGCGCCCTCGTTGCAATGCGGGCAAATCTTCATGTTCTTGGCCGCTTCGTTGGCAAAACTCTGCATGCCGCCCGCCAGCCCGGCAAAGGCCGCGCCCCACTGCGCAGCGGCGGGGTTGGGCTGCACCGGCTGTTGATATTGCGGCTGGCCATAGCCCTGCTGCTGATAGTTTGGGGGAGGAGGGGGAGGCACTATGCTATCGGCGGCCTTGTTTATAGCGCCCGTGGCCACCTCCGTCGCCTTGCGTTCCACCGCATTGCCCACCGCGCGGTTGACCGCCCGGTTGACGCTGTTCTTAATTGTCCTGTCCAATAATCCCATTGTCGAACTCCTCTCGGTATTTGTTTATATTCGTTTGCCGTAAATGTTGTTTGCGTATTATATCATATGGAAATAAGGGCGCATAGACCCCAGCGAAAAATAACGGGAATAAGCAGGGAGAGATATTTCACATTTTGTGTAGACAAAATATGAACAACTATATATAATACAAGATATCGTAATATGGATCGGGAGGAATGCCGTTGATTGCGGTCAGTGCATGCTTGGCGGGCTATCGCTGCCGCTATGACGGCGGGACTTGTGAGAACGCGGAGGTGGCCGCGCTGGTATTCGGCGGACAGGCTCTGCCCGTTTGCCCCGAACAGTTGGGTGGACTGCCGACCCCGCGCCCGCCTGCCGAAATCCTCGGCGGTCGCGTGGTGAACATCGAGGGTATGGACGTCACAAAAGCGTTCGCGCGAGGTGCGGCGGAGACCCTGCGCCTGTGCAGGCTCTATGGTTGCAAGGAAGCGATACTGAAATCCCGCAGCCCCTCCTGCGCTTGCAGCGCTGTGTATGACGGCAGCTTTACGGGCGGGCTAAGACCGGGCATGGGCATCACTGCGGCCTTGCTGGCGGAGAACGGGATTGCGGTACGGGAACTGTAAAAAACAAAATCAACATATTGAGGAGGCAAGACCAATGGCGGGCATCATGGACAACAACAATACCATTCTGGTGATTGACGACGACAGAAATATTCTGTCCATTTTGGAACTGTATTTGAAAAAGGCGGGCTATTCCGTGGTAACCTGCGCCACGGGCCTGGATGCGATGGATTATTTCCACGCGAGCAACCCCATGCTGGTGGTGCTGGACGTTATGCTGCCAGGTCTGGATGGCTGGTCCATCCTGCGCCTGATCCGCGAGAAGAGCCAGGTACCTGTGATCATGCTCACCGCCAAGGGCGATCCCACCGAGCGCGTGCGCGGGCTGGAATTGGGCGCGGACGACTATATGCCCAAGCCCTTTGACGCCAACGAGCTGCTGGCGCGCATCAAGGCGGTCACGCGGCGCACCATGCCGGAGAAGGATGCCGAGAAGACGATCGCCTTCCCGGGTCTCGCCGTGTCCTTGGAGAACTATACGGTGCTTCTGGGGAGCGACGCCATGGATATGCCGCCCAAGGAGATTGAGTTGCTCTATTTCCTCGCTTCGCATTCCGGCAAGGTGTTCACCCGTGAGCAGCTTTTGGAGCAGGTCTGGGGCTTTGATTTCTTCGGTGATTCCCGTACCGTGGACGTGCACGTCAAGCGCATCCGCGAAAAGTTGGGAGAGAGCCCGCATTGGAACCTGAAAACCGTATGGGGCGTGGGCTATAAATTCGAGGTGAAACCGACCTAAGATGGAGTCCAAGGTATCCCGGCATAAATTTCGCTCCATATTGCAGCAGCTTGTATATTTGCAGACCCTGACAGTGGCGGCCATGCTGCTGTTGGGGGCTTTGCTTACCCTGTTGGTTGTGCGCACCTCCGCGTTGAACACGGAGGACGCGCGTCTGCGCGCCTGCGCGCAGGAATTGGCGCTGGCATGGGCGCAGGGCCGGGGGGCGGAGGAGAAATTCAAAGAGGTCGCCGAGCGGGAGGGCGCGCTGGTGCAGTTGGCGGCGCCGGGCTATATGCCCCAATCCTATGCCGGCGGCGGCGAGTGGACTCCCTATATCGCCTGGATCCAGGACAATACGCGGCTGCGCGCGTTGATGAGCAGTGCACGGGAGACGCCGCAGGTGACGGGCAACTATTTCCGCGTCGAAAAGAAACCCTTTTCCGTGCGTACCGCGTATATCCGCGCTGGCGGGGATCGCATACTGCTGATACATTCGGATATGCGACCCCACAACAGGGAGATTCAGAGTCTGATGGCCTGGATGCTCGGTATTCTGATTCTGAGTTGCGCGCTGACTGCATTGATTTGCTATTCCACTTCCGGGCGCGTGGTGCAGCCCTTTGTGCGCATCAACCATACCGTGCAATGCTATGCGCGCGGCGATTTCTCGCGGCGCATCAAGGTGGAGGGGCGCGATGAAGCCGCGCAATTGGCGCGCACCTTCAACGAACTGGCCGAACAGCTGAAGCAATTGGAGGAGACGCGCAAGAGTTTCGTATCCAATGTCAGCCATGAATTGCGCTCGCCCTTGGCTTCCATCACGGGCTTTGTCGACGCCATGCGCGACGGCACCATCCCGCATACAGAATTCCCGCATTATCTGAACGTCGTCAGCGACGAAGCGCGCCGCATGCGCGATATGATCAACGATATCCTCGATCTGGGGCGCATGGAAGCGGGCTATGTGAAGCTGGAATACTCCATGTTCGACGTGAACGAACTGATACGCCGGATCCTCGTTACCTTTGAGCCGCGTATCGCGGAGAAGCGGCAGGAGGTGCGCATCCGCTTTGCCGAGGAGCAAAGCTTTGTCTATGCGGATTCCGCGCAGATAGGCCAGGTGATACGCAACCTCGTGGACAACGCCATCAAATATTCGCCGGAGGACAAGCAAATCACGATCACGACCTATCCGCAGCGGCAGGAGATATATGTCTCCGTGCGGGACAGCGGCATAGGCATCCCGCAGGAGGATCTGCCCCGCGTATTCGACCGCTTCTACAAGGTGGAGAAGGCGCATACGCCCGGCGCGCAGGTGGGCAGCGGTCTCGGTCTCTCCCTTGTCAAGCGCATCATCGAGGAGCACGAGCAAAACGTCACCGTCAAGAGCGCAAAGGGCCGCGGTACGCAGTTTACATTCACCCTGCAGCGCGCGGAAGCGCCGAGAAAACGCGGGCAGAGCGGCGTGTAGTCATGCCCAAAACCCGTCTCGACATAGAACTGCTCACACGTAATCTTGCCCCCTCCCGTGAGCGCGCTCGCGCGCTGATTATGGAGGGCGTGGTTTATGTGGATGGGCAGAAAGTCACCAAGGCGGGGGAGGGGATTGCGCCTGACGTGGTTATAGAAGTCCGCGCGCCGGGCCTGCCCTATGTCAGTCGTGGCGGATTGAAATTGGAAAAGGCCCTGCGAGAATTCTCCATAGACCTCAGTCGCCGGGTCTGCGCCGATATCGGCGCGAGCACGGGCGGCTTCACGGACTGCATGCTGCAAAACGGCGCGGCGACCATCTATGCCATCGATGTGGGCTATGGTCAGTTGGACTACCGTCTGCGCACGGATGCGCGCGTGCAGGTGATGGAACGGACAAACGCCCGCTATATGGAGCCCGCCTGGTTTGCTTCCGCGCTCGATTTCGCGTCCATTGACGTCTCCTTTATCTCCCTGCGCCTGATGCTGCCGCCCCTGTATGCCTGTCTGCGGGAGGGCGGGGAAGCGGTCGCCCTCATCAAACCCCAGTTCGAAGCGGGCCGCAGTGAAGTCGGCAAGAACGGCGTTGTGCGGGATGCGGCGGTGCATGAAAGCGTCTGTATAGAAATTCTGAACTTTGCATATTCAATCGGTTATGCAGTGCGCGGGCTCTCCTTTTCCCCCATCAAGGGCCCAAAGGGCAATATGGAGTTCCTCGCCCACCTTTGCAAGCCTTGCGTCAAAAATGTACCAACAGCGCCGGATTTGGGCATTCTTTCGAAAAACACCGTGCATTCCGCGCACATTTTTCACAATTCTTAGTCCCTATCCCCTTGTAACAGTTTATTCAAAAATGTATAATACGCCTGCATATTCATGAAAGGGTACATGCGCCTTGCATCTCTGTTTTGCCGTCCATCCCGCCCGCCCCACCTCGCATAGCGCCGCAGAATACTTTGTGTCGCTCTGCAATGCGATGGAAATACAGGCGAGTATCTATACGGGACAGGAGACGGAGAATCTGCAAGCAGCGGATGTCCTCGCCGTGCTGGGGGGGGACGGCAGCCTTTTCCGCCACGTTCCCGTTGCGCGGCAGTATGACCTGCCCCTGCTGGGCATCAACATGGGTCGGGTCGGTTTTTTATCCGAGACCACAGAGGAGGCCTTTCCCGCCCTGCTCCCGCGCCTGCTTGCGGGGGCGTATCACCGGATCGCCTACCCTCTGCTCGCGGCAACGCTGCCGCAAAGGGAACCCGTCCTCTGCATGAACGACGTCGTTCTGTACAGGGAGGATAGGGCCAGCGCGTTGCGCATGCATGTGACGGCGGGCGATACTTTTTCGGGGCCGCTCTGTGGGGATGGCGTAATCGTCGCCACATCGGCGGGCAGTACGGGTTATTCGCTCTCTGCGGGCGGTCCACTGCTGGCTGAGACCCTGCGCGCCATGCTTCTGACGCCGCTCTGCCCGCACAGCCTGGCGGCGCGGCCCTTGGTGCTGGGTATGGATACGGAGATTGCTTTGACCGCGAGGGAGAGCGCGCTTGTCGCGGCGGACGGTCAAGGCCTGGGCGAACTGCGGGAGGGTGAAACGCTGTATGTGCGCGGGACGGACGAGTCCGTGCATTTCCTGCGCTTTTCGGAGCCAAACCTCTTTGAGCGCGTCCGCGCAAAATTGCAATAGGCATTGGTTAGGGGAGTAGTAAATGAAGTCCAAACGGCAGGAAATGATCGCAAAACTCATCGCGTCGCATAATATCGAAACACAGGAAGCCTTGGCGGAGATGCTCAGCGCCCAGGGTTTTGCCGTCACGCAGGCCACCGTCTCGCGCGATATCAAGGAACTGCACCTCGTCAAAGTTCTGACGGGCAGCGGCACCTATAAATATTCCACCATGGAGAAAGCGGAGTCCGATTTGCAGGAGCGCTTTATCCGTCTCTTTTCCAATTGCGTTATGTCCATCATCCCCTGTGGGAATTTAATCGTTATCAAGACCATCTCGGGTAGCGCGACTATCGCCGCCGAAGCGGTGGAAAATATGCAGTGGCAGGAAATTGCGGGCTGTGTTGCGGGCGATAACACCGTGTTCGTCGCCGTGCGCGAGGGCCGCAACACGGCGGAACTGATCAAGCGGCTGCAAAAGATGGCCACAAGATAGGTAGAAAAGTATGCTGACGCGTTTGCGTATATCCAAATTGGCCATTATCGATGCGCTCGACGTAGAATTCTCGTCGGGCTTTTCTGCGTTCACGGGTGAAACGGGCGCGGGCAAATCCATCTTGATCGAGGCCATCGGCTTTATTCTGGGCGAGCGCGCCGGGCGCGAATTGATCCAAAGCGGCGCAAAAAAGGCTTGGGTGGAAGCCTGCTTTATTTTGCCGGACAGTGCCGCCGCCCGCGCGTTTCTGCGGGAGCGCGAATTGCCGGATGAGAATGAACTGATATTATACCGCGAGATGAACGACGCGGGGCGCGGTTCTTGCCGGGTCAACGGCACTCTCGTCACGACCGCCGAGTTTGCGGAGCTGGGCGATCTTTTGGCTGACTTGCACGGGCAGCACGCACACCAATCCCTGCTTCGCGTGAAAAATCATACAGATTTATTGGATACTTTCTATCGCAACAATGCCGATGGCCTCTTGGGTGAACTGAAAAGCGCGCGAACGGCCGCGCTGTCCGCGAAAAAGTCGCTCGCCGCCCTGCGCGAGGGTGCTATGCGGCGTGAGCACCGTCTGGATCTGCTGCGCTATCAAATCAAAGAGATACGCGCCGCCGATTTGCAAAGTGGCGAGGAGGAACAGCTCAATGAAGACCGTAAGTGCATGCACAACGCGCAGAGCATCACGGAAGGCCTGCAAAACGCTTATGAAGCTCTCTATGGCGACGAGGGCGCCCTCTCCCGCCTGACGGCGGCGCAGGCCGCTCTTGCGCCGATAACGGCCTTCCACGCGGACTACTTGGCCGCCGCCGCGCGTACCGATGAGAGCTATTTCGCCGCCGAGGACGCGGCATTTGCTCTGCGCGACGCGCTGGCCGATTTCCGCTTCGATCCCGAGATGTTGGAGGATACGGAAAACCGTCTCGCCCTGATCCACGGTTTGAAGCGCAAGTATGGCAGGGATATCCCCGAAATCCTCTCCTATCTGCGTAAAGCAGAACTTGAGGTAGAGGAATTGGAGGGCGGGGAAGAGAGCGAGGAACGTCTGACAAGCGCCCTGGCAAAGGCATCTGCGGAATACACTCGTCTTGCAACGCTCCTGACCGAGCGCCGCATCGCCGCCGCGCAGGCCTTAAAAAGCAAATTGGAAACAGAGTTGCGCAAACTCGGTATGCCCCATGCCGCCGTCACCGTACAGCTGCATGCCCAAAACACGGAGAATTTCCCCGCCGACGGCGCGGAAACGGCGGAATTTATGCTGTCCGCCAACCTTGGCGAAGCGGAAAAGCCCCTTGCGAAAGTGGCCTCCGGCGGTGAAATTTCCCGCATTATGCTGGCGTTCAAGGCGGCCTTGGCAAACGCCGACAGCATCGGCACCCTGATCTTCGACGAGATAGACAGCGGCATCTCCGGCCTGATTGCCAACGCCGTCGCGCAAAAAATGCGCCGCCTGGGGCGCAGCCGCCAATTGCTCTGCGTCACCCACCTCCCGCAAATCGCGGCAGCGGCGGACACGCAATATTTGGTCTATAAACAGGAAGCGGACGGCAAAACCCGCTCCGATGTCGCACGCCTGACCGACGCCGAACGCCCCGCCGAATTGGCCCGCATCATGGGTGGCACAGCGGATAACGCCGCCGCCCACGCCCACGCCGCCGAGCTGCTTGCGCAAATGCAGGCAAACAGGTAGTGAAGCCTATTTTTCCGCAATCTCCACGCATTCAATACTGCTTTCAAGCAAAATATTGATTAATTCATTGCGGGATCGGTTTGTAATTCCCGCAATTTCATCAATCCTGTTCAACAGGTTTTCTTTTATCCGAATGGAAGCGTATCTATAACCATCTTCCCCTTTTTTACTGATTTTGATTTTCTTTTCTTCCATATTATGTAACACCTCTCTCCTTTAATTAGTATTGCGTTCACAATATATTCATTTTATCTTGACAGAATATGAGAACATATATTATATTTACAATGTCGAACAGTTATAAACATACCAGTATTATGTTCGATAAAAAATTTTGGAGATGATGAACATGAAAAAACTCTTAACACTATTCCTCGTGCTGGCATTTCTTTTTGCCTTAGCCCCCGCAACCTCCATCCTCGCGGCGGAAGCACCCCTAAAGCACGGCGACGCAAACGGCGACGGCAAATTGGACGCAAGCGATGCCGCGCTTATCCTACGCCATCTGGCAGGTCTCATCACACTGGAAGGCGCACAACTCGCCGCGGCAAACGCCGACGGTCAAGGCGATGTGACCGCCGCAGACGCCGCCCTCGTCCTGCGACACCTGGCAGGGCTTGCGGTAATCCCGGATTGGGTGGAGCAGCCCGATGGGCTCACCATTTCAGAAGCCTATGAGATGGTACGGGGAATGGATGTGGCGACTAAAATTACGCGCGCCGATAAATATGGATATGGACAACTCGCATTTACACCAAGCAGTCTGTCAGACTTTGAAATTCTAACAGACAGTTTCTACCGGATATATCTTGGCGACAACTGCGTGGGTTATTGGGATGAAGCAAGCTACAAGCTGACTGTTTGGAACCCCGAGACATATGAAGATTATTTCAGTGGTCTTCCTGTCGAAACTTTTGAAGCTGCTGAGAACATAATCAACAGTATTTTTGGCGTGGGTGAATGGATATATGAACTCCCAAGCGGGGACTACTATGATATAATAATCCGAAAAAAAGCTTGTTTGGGACCTGTTTGGGCATGTGGCTTTGGTTTAGACGATGTTGTATCGCTCAATGACATAATAGACGGGATAAATGAGTGGTGTCCCGCTGGCAGCTGGGAATTTGTAAAGTGGTGCACAGATGAAGGGGATTTTTACATGGTATTCGGGAATGCACCCGATCCGTTTGGAGGGTACACGCAGGATTTGTTAGACACAGGTGAGATTTATTTTGAAGCTGCTCTTATCTTTCAGACCAGTTCCGTGTTAATATTGTGAATTTGATTGGTGGGAGCAGACTGGCGTGCTGGAAGATTATGCGATCACCGATCCTACGTTGATTGCTGTCGCGCTACAGGATTTACTCAATGCGCACAATGGCACGGGCGACTCGGAGTTTATAACTGAAATTCCGGATGTATTAGCGGCACTGCACGCCTGGGATGCTATACAATGGCCAAGCGCACCGTATGGATATTCTCTTCAGACCTATGTAGGTTACACCTATCCATACATGGACTTTGCAGATTTGGATATCGAAAACCTTGCATGGATATCCACAGGGAATGAGCTTTACTCGGAAGACTGTCCTTGGTCGTCAATAGAATACGATCAGTTGCAAGGAGGTTCACGGGCATACTATATCATCAACAGCACAATCGCAGCAGATAAGCAGGGGCAATATCACATAGAGTACAGTTTCTATGTTAACTCCGATATGTACCCTCACGGCTTCGCTCCCTCGCCCGGCGCGGACGAACTGCAAGAGCTAATGGAATTCATCGCATTTGTTGCGGATGAAACGAATTGGGTATCTATGGCGAAGTACAACCCCGGTGATATTGCGGCTGTCCATGCTATCATTGATAGCATGGGTTTAGATTTGCCGAAAGCCGACCCCAACGATGGCAGCTATGTGCCGGAGGAATGGATGGATTATATCGGTTGGTCATATCAGTCTCGAAACAAGCGTGTTACAAATTTATCTTTAGAGAATGAGGGGCTAATAGGAAAATTGGATGTTTCCGAACTTACTGCTTTGCAGTTTCTTAATTGCCCCGATAATCAACTGACCGAAATAAACCTTTCCGGGCTTACGGAGTTGGAGTACCTTTGGTGCTATAGCAACAAACTGACCAAATTAAATCTTTCCGGGCTATCGTCTTTAGTGGAACTTAACTGCAATTTCAATCAACTAACCGAAATGGATGTAACCGGGCTCAAATCTTTGCAAACCTTGATGTACTATGGAAATCAATTGACCAATCTGGATTTAACAGTGCTTACGGCGTTGAAACATCTCCAATGCGGTGGTAACCAACTGACTGAGCTGGATTTATCGGGACTCACAGCGTTGGAGCATCTTGAATGTTACGGCAATCAACTAACCGAACTGGAGCTTTCCAATCTTACATCGTTGTGGATTTTATATTGCTTTGATAATCAACTGACCGAATTAAATCTTTCCGGACTTCCGGAGTTGATGTATCTTCATTGCGGTTCTAATCAACTGACAGAGTTGGATCTATCCGGGCTTACGGCTTTGGAGGATCTTTGTTGCGGGCATAACCAATTGATCGAGTTGGATCTTTCTGCTCTCACAGCACTTTGGCGGCTTGATTGCAGTGGCAACCAACTGACCGTTCTTATCTTTCCGCGTTTGCCGATTTGGAGGTTTTGTGGTGTGACGGCAACGAACTCACTTCTCTTGCGCTTTGTCCTGCAGCGCCATACATTTTTTTAGACGTCCGCTGCAACCGCTTCACCGACAAAACCCAAATCATCGGGTTCAATCCCGACTTGTGGGATACGGGAAACTTCTATTACTCGCCACAAAATTCGTAGCGCGGCATGGTAGGGGATGATTGCAATCGTCCCGCCGTCTGCAACAAAGCCCAACCCAAAGCCCCGTCTGCGCGGGGCTTTGCGCGTAGTACAGTATTTTCAACAAATCAGTTGACGTTCCCCCAATAAACGGCTAACATAGAGCCATAGAAAAGCAAACAGGTGGCATATGAAATTCTTAGCATTTGACTTGGACGGAACCCTCTGCAATACGCTCCCCGATATCACAGGTTCCTTGAACCGCGCGCTGGCGGCGGAGGGCTTTGCGCCCCATACGGAGGAGGCCGTCTCCCGCATGGTCGGGCGCAGCATCGTTTGGATGGTGGAGTGCGCTCTGCCGGATGCGGATGAAGCGACCCGCGCCCGTGTGCGCGATGCGTATTTTGCCGACTATGCGCGGCACTATGCGGAGTATACCTATATCTATCCCGGTCTGCTGCCCGTTTTAGAGCAACTGCACGCGGCAGGCCATAAAATGGCGGTGGTTACAAACAAGCCTCACGCCCACGCCGTGCGTTTGGTAGAGACCCTGTTCCCGCGCCATGGGACCATCTTTTCGCAGGTATTGGGCCAGTCGCCGCGCTTTCCCCCCAAACCCGCGCCGGAGATGTTGCGCGCCGTGCTTCGCATGCAGGGCATAGCAATCGAGGACGCCGTATATATCGGCGACTCCGAGGTGGATTTAAGTTTCGCGAAAAACGCCGAACTGCCTTGTCTTGCCTGCGGTTGGGGCTTTCTCGGCGCGGAGGGTTTGAAAGAGCTTGGCGCGGAACATATCCTATATGCTCCCGCAGACCTGATACAATTCTTAAGCTGACTTCCTTCTGTCTATCAGCAGGCGCAGTGCATAGGCCACGGCCGCGCCCACGACGGCGCAGAGCAGCGCATCGCCCAACAGGGCAATGGAAAAAGCAAAGCTGCGCGTAAACAGGGACATAACCAGCGCCGATATCATCAAAAAGAGCAGCGCGGCCAGCGCGCCGCTGCGCCAAAGATGCTCCGAAAAGTATTTCGCGGCCAATATGCCCGCCACCGCTGCCCCCACCACCTTACAAATCCCCGTCAGTGCGGGTATGCTGTTTTCGGGCAGCCAGCCGAGGTATAGAAACAGCGTAAAAATCAAGAGCAAGGCAAACACGGCCAGCACCGCCGCGCCCCCCGCCCGCAAGAGCGAGATAAGGCTGCCCGGTGCCTTTTTATGATGATGCGAATAGCGTGGCATAACATAACCCTCCTGCGTAAAGATATGCGGCGCTGTTGGGAAACAGAATAAAAAAACGACACTGCAAGAAACAGTGCCGTGGTAGCGGCGATCCGATTCGAACGGATGACCGACCGGGTATGAACCGATTGCTCTAGCCAACTGAGCTACGCCGCCAAGCAAGGTGCAGTATAGTGCCGTTTGCCCGAAAAGTCAACAAGTTTTTGACTTTTGCTTGAACGCTGCAAATTGCAAGTTTAAATGCCCACCCTCCGCAGGGTCTGGGAGGTCGCACCTCCCAGCGGGGTGCGGGGCGGCGCCCCGTGGCTTTCCTTCACACTGTTGCTGCTCTTTTGGTCTGCTAT
>Ga0123353_10009172_pt1 | contig 13615 bp, 9 predicted proteins | sample TergutLab28metaG_3_FD_92763 | JGI IMG/M metagenome (GOLD analysis project Ga0123353, IMG submission 92763) | Labiotermes labralis P3 segment gut microbial communities from Petit-Saut dam, French Guiana - Lab288 P3 | ecosystem: Host-associated > Arthropoda: Insects > Digestive system > Gut ... | reverse complement strand
TTTAACAACCATTTATTTCTATGAAACGCCCAACATTTTCCCGCCGAAACTTTTTGATGACCAACGGTGCTACCGCTGCTCTCGGCGGACTCTGGGCGACGACGGCTTTCACACACAATGCTAATGCCGCAACAGCCGATGACGCAACAAACCTTCCCATTTTAGAAACGTCCGATCTTGCAAGCAATCGAATGGAAATCGAACCGCGCTGCCTTCTGTGCATGAATTGCATGAGAGGCAATGGAAACTCTCAATGCATCGACAGGTATAAGATTGCCGAACAGTATCAAGAAATTGATAAAAATCCCGAAATGCACCTCACCTTAATCGGCGCATTTGACAACGCCGGCGCACGCACCGAACGTTTTTATCGGCAAAGCCCCGCCGAACGCCTCAAAGATTTGAACGTACTACAACGCCTCGGTTTGAATTTCGGCGATACAAGGTCGGCAAGAGATTTATTCACCCGACTGTCCCTCGCTGTTAAAAACTTGGACGGCATATGTCGTTATCCCGATAATCCTTACGGCAAATGGCACGAGTGTGAATTATCCGATGGAAGTTGTTATATCCGAGGCAACAAGCCGCTGCGAAACGCACAAAACCCTGACGAAATGGCGGCGCAGAAAATTTCGTCGTGCCAAAAAATTGCCCAAGCCGACAAAGTTGTGATCCGTCCGCATCACCTACTTTGCGTCCTCTGTTTTGCAGGAAGACCGAACAATCATTTGCCGTTGAAAGAAGATAATCTGTATGAGGCTTGGATGCGATTTCGTGAAAATCCCGACGTTTTGGTCGCCTTGGTCGAAGGTCCCGGTGAATGTTGTATCTGTCCCCCCTGTCATGCCTATGTTCCCTCACGCGGTCTCTGCGTTGCGTCGTGCCATCTACGTGATCGGAAAAAAGACCTCGATACTTGTGTTGCTCTTGGCGTAAGTCCGGGCGATACGCTCACGGCACGGGAGTTGTATAAACGCATTGGCGAAAGAATTCCTACTGCGTCCGTCGTCTGCGCGTATGAAACGGACACAAGTTTGGAGTGGACGACCTGCGGCGGAGCGAAGAGTGATTCCTACGAACAGGGACTTGCCCTTACTTTGGAATATCTGAAATAATTCAAACGCCCTGCACTGCCAATAAGATAACTCCCGTATGCGGACTATCTTATTGCGAGTTTTTTGTGTACAATCTATCCTATGGTTTTCGTTCGTCGGCACAATTTGTTTGAACGTCTTTGCGGCAACACTTTTTTCGTGGTGGCGGTAGCGGTTCTGGTGCTCTGTTTGTTCATGATCTCCAGTTATTACACGTACCATAATTCGCTCAACGAAACCGTCCAAGGTTTGAAGACCGATATCGAACATCAAACGAAAACCATTGCCGCGTCCATTGCAGAATATTTTCACGGCAAACAGGAGTTCGTTCAAATGATGGCGAACTACCTGCTCGTGCAGGAGTATCTTGATCGAGTCCGCCAAGACACCATAGAGAGCGATCCGCATTTCGCCAATCTTTGCTCGCTGTTACTCACGGTCAGCGGCTCTGATAAAGAATTTTCCATCGCTTGGCTCGCCAGTCTTCGGGATGAGTATTCCCTCTCCTTCAATGACATTTCCTACGAAAAGGACGGCTGGTCCACGCGAACCCGACCGTGGTTTCCCGGCACAATGGATGCCGAGAACATTTATTTTTCCGATCCGTACTGGGATTTTGAGACGAACAGTGTGTGCGTGAGTCTCATTAAAAAAGTCTATGCACCTTCGACTGGAATTCCCGACGATGCAACGAGTCCCGGCGACGTGGTAGGTGTTGCGGGACTTGACCTCTTTTTCCCGCCAATACAAGTCATCATGGACGACTTCGTTAAAGACAACGTACACTATCCCATACTCGTAAGCCGTGATGGTTCCATACTCTACCACCCGAAGAGTGAACATGTCTTCGAACACAAGTTGGGAGATTTTGAACCCGCTTTGGAACCATTTACCAAAGAAATGACACAGTTGAAAACCGGAGCCCATCTGATCTCTCTCCATCGAGAGAACAGTCAAGTCTATTTCGGCTATGCTCCTGTTGAAGGAACAACCTGGTCCGTCGGCATGATCTGGCAGAAGCAAGACGCTGAGAAGACTCGAGTCGTTTTTGAACATTCACTGATACGGTCGCTCCTTTTGAATCTGTTCCTGTTTTCAATTCCGATCCTCTTTTTTGGCATTGTACTAGCCCGGCGGTCGCGGCGATTCCAAGACATGAAACGTCTCTATGATACCATCGTGGACCACATGCAGACTGGTATCGCGGTCATTGACCCGGAAACCGACTTGTTTCTTCTTACGAATCCGGCATACGAGACCTTTCTCGGAATCTCGCGAAAGAACCCTGCCCCCTTTTCCACTTACTCTCCTATCCTAAACATTGCCAAAGTCGAAGAAATTCTTCAATCGAAGTACATGAACAATAGTTATCTGATCGAGGGTAATGTGCCGTGGAGCAATGAGATTACGTTGCTTGTGGATGATGTCAAACGCTATTGTACGCATTTCTTCATCTCTTTTTACGATTTCGGTGGACGGAGACTACTCTTGTCCGTACTATCGGATGTTACGGAACAGAAGAGAATGCAGGATACCCTACGAGAAGCCCGAGATGTCGCCGAGTCAGCAAATCTGGCAAAGAGTTCTTTCCTCGCAAACATGAGTCACGAAATTCGGACCCCAATGAATGGTATCCTCGGACTGATTGATCTGCTTGCGGATTCGCCATTGGATTCGCAACAGCACCAGTACATTGACCTTATTCGCGGCAGTGCCAATGCGCTTCTTCTGGTCATCAACGATATTCTTGATCATTCCAAGATTGAGGCGGGAAAACTTCTCATCGAGACCTACAAATTTGATTTACGTCAACTCATTCGGGAATTGTCATTTGCCTTTGCTCATTCTGCCGAACAGAAGTCGTTGGAATTTCAAACGCTTCTCTTGCCGGACGTGCCGCAATTTGTGCGGGGAGATGCCAATCGCCTGCGGCAGATTTTAAGCAATTTATTGAGCAATGCCGTCAAATTTTCTACGACAGGGGGAACTGTCAAGATGCACGTTGCCTCGGTGGACGATCCGCGAAAGTCGGATTGGATACGATTTGAAGTTTCGGACACAGGGATCGGCATCTCCGACGCACAAATGATGCAGTTATTCAAGCCGTTTGAACAAGCCGACAAAAGTACGTCCCGAAAGTTTGGCGGAACTGGATTGGGACTTGCCATCTCCAAGAGACTCATTCAGTTAATGGGAGGGGATATTGGTTGTTACAGCAATTATGGATCGGGTTCGACTTTTTGGTGTGAACTTTCATTGCCTATGTCGTCTGACCATCATTCCGGTGTTTTCGATCCAAGCGGCAATTCTGCGACGGCATCGGCATCACGACCGCTCAAAATTCTTTTGGTGGACGATGTTCGTGTCAATCTGATTGTACTCTCCACGGTGCTTCAACAGTGGGGACATGTTACGGAGGCGGCGGAAGACGGCAGTCAAGCCCTCGAACTCTTGAAAAAAAACCAATACGACTTGGTCTTTATGGATTGCCAGATGCCGAAAATGGACGGTTACGAGTGTACTCAAAGAGTCCGTAATCCTCAAACAGGGGTCAAGGACCCCAAAGTGCCGATTATTGCGGTCACTGCTCACGCGATGGTTGGCGACAAGGAACGGTGTCTCTCCAGTGGCATGGACGATTACATTTCCAAACCGATCAATCACGGCGAATTGAAGAGCAAATTGTCCAAGTGGGCACCAAGATAATGTGGTGTTTCTACGAGTGATTGCGATGGCGTTCACCCCTTGGCGAGTGCCCGCTTGATCTGGCGCACCGCCTGACGAAGGCGATCCTCTTTTTCGACCAGTGCCAACCGCATATATCCTTCTCCCGCCTCGCCGAACGCCGAACCCGGACTGACCACCACGTCGGCTTCCTGCAATAACTTCATCGCAAAATCAAAGGTACTCATCTTCTTCTGCCACTCCGGCGGAACCTGCTGCCAAACGAACATCGACGCTTTCGGCTTCACCACGTTCCAGCCGAGCCGCTGTAAACCGCTGCAAAGTACATCCCGACGCTTTTGATAGACCTTCGCCTGTGCTTCCACCGCATCCCCCGCATGCCGAATCGCCGTAATCGCACAAATTTGCAATGCCGTGAAAACGCCGTAATCGTAGTATGTCTTGACCGTTGCCAATGCCCGGACGATCTCCGCATTTCCACAGCAGTATCCCACGCGCCAGCCCGCCATGTTGTAGCCCTTACTCATCGTCGTAGTTTCGACACCGACTTCCATCGCTCCCGGTGTGGAGAGAAAACTCGGGGCTTTGTACCCATCGAAACAGACATCGCCGTAAGCCATATCGCTGATGACCATAAAACCGTACCGCTTCGCCAGTTTGACGAGGTTCACGTAAAACTCCGGCTCGACGACCGTTGTCGTCGGATTGTGCGGATAGTTGACGACCACAACCTTGGGCTTCGGATAAATGGTCTGACAGGTTAACGCAATGTTCGAGAGCAGTTTCTCCGGCTTGGTTGCGTCCAGTGCCAATGCGTTGCCGGACGCAAGCATCACCGCATGAAGATGTGCTGGAAAATAAGGGGACGGCACAATGGCATTGTCTCCCGCACCAAGTAATGCCAAACAGAGGTGCGAAAGTCCTTCTTTGGAACCGATGCAAACGATGGCTTCGGTTTCGGGATCGAGTTGCACATCGAAATATTTCAAATATCGGGCGGCGACTTCTTTCCGCAACTGCGGAATGCCGCGGGCATGGCTGTAGCAGTGCAGTCTAGGATTCTTGACCACTTCGATCAGTTTGTCGCTGATGAGCGAGTGCGGCGGATCACTCGGACTGCCCATGCCGAGGTCGATGACATCGGCACCGGTACGCCGCTTTTCGTACTTGAGTTTATTCAATTCCGCAAAGAGGTACGGCGGAAGCCGTTTGACCCGCTCGGAAACGTTGATGGCAAAGGGCGCAGTATTTTCCTGCGGCTCATCATTTGCCGATTCTTGAACCTGAAATTCGTCTGGTGTCGGTATCTTTTCCATACATTAAATTTACCGTAGAAGAGGGAAGTTGTCAACCTACGGGAAGATGCTGCTCGCTGTGGAACCTTGACAAACGCGTTCCGAATCTCTACAATTCCGCTATCGAAACCCTTTTGGGACTGTGAAACGATCCCTATTTTCCCATCTTTTCCCATGAAAAAGACACGACGAAATTTTCTGAAAACGGCGGCACTGACCACCATGGCTCCGCTGGTTCTCCCTTCCTCTGTTTTCGGCGATGATACCGTTGCCCCTCCAAGCGAACGTGTGACCGTCGGACACATCGGTGTCGGCAATCAAGGCGGACATCTGTTCCGAGCAACGCAAGCCGTGAGACTCGCCCAGAGCGTTGCCGTTTCCGACTGCTACAAGAGCAGGCGTGAAGGGGTCGCCGCAATTTGCAAAGGGAAAGCCTACGCCGACTTCCGTGAAATCATTGCCCGCGATGACATTGATTGCGTCATCATTGCGACACCGGATCATTGGCACGTCCCGATTGCCATTGCTGCCGCGAAAACGAAAAAAGGAGCCTTCGTCGAAAAGCCGCTCGGCTTGACCGTTGCCCAAAACATCGCTTGCGAAAAAGTTTTCAAAGAGAATGGAGTCGCTTTCCAATACGGCACGCAACAACGAAGCCAGATGCGAGACGGTATTCCGAGTTGCTGGCTCGGATGTCAACTCGTTCGGCAGGGGGCAGTCGGCAAGGTGCATACCATTGAAGTTGATGCTCCGAATGGTGGGGCGGGTGGTTCAACGGAAGAGGCACCCGTTCCCGATGACCTCGGAAGAGACGGCTACGATATGTGGATCGGTCCTGCGCCGATGAAACCGTACACCGTTGACCGTTGCAAACCGGAAGGCACGTATTTCATTTACGATCAGTCGATTGGCTATCTTGCCGGTTGGGGTTCGCATCCGTTGGACATTATGGTTTGGGGTTCCGATGCCGATTTATCGGGACCGATCGTCGTGGAAGGCACCGGTGTGATTCCGACAACGGGACTCTACGATGTCGTGTACAACTGGGACATGAAGATCAAACTGGGCGACGTGAACTTGATCTTCAAGCCCGGCGGCGACCGAACGCGGTTCATCGGCGAAAAAGGTTGGATCGAAGTTCGGCGTAACGGAAACTCTGCCAGCGACCCGGAACTGCTCAAGATTGCACCGGTGCAGAACGACAAGACGCTGTTCCATAGCACCAATCACTATGCGAACTTTATCGAGTGCGTCAAGAACAAGACGGTTCCTGTTTCTTCACTTCGGGATGCGGTGCGGAGCGACAATATTAGTCACATGTGCGACATCGCGGTTCGTACGAAGTCGGTCGTGAAGTGGGATCCTATCAAGATGCAACTGATTGATGCGACTGCCGCTCAGACGGCAATGCTTGACCGATCGATGCGTGCGCCGTGGACGTTGTGAATCGCGGATCGCCTAGCCGCCTCACCCTGTGAGGCGCACTCACCATTGCCAGTGAGTCAGAAACTGTGTCGTCGATCATCACCTTCTTCCGTCCGCTTCAATGCGGACGGCTTCTCCGACATCGACCGTGTGAGTCGGTGTGCCTTTCGCAACGTCAATTTCGAGAGGAGTCGACGCGGCAGTGCCGAACTGTTGATCCACAAGATAAAAACCAGCACCCGATTCTACTACGGTTTTAGCAACGATGACCTTATATTTTCCTGGCACGGCACCTTTATATTTGTCCCGGGTAAAGACGGACATTTTGCCCGACGCATCGGTGCGTCCCATTGCTGTCCATTCGCTGTTGCCCGTGGGTTGCAGTCGCACCACGGCACCTTCCAGCGGTTTGCCATCCTGAATCACCACAATTTCGCAAGGAACGAGTGCCGGTATGTCGGAAGGAAGTTTCTCCCCGCAACCGGTCAAGAATAATACCATCGCGGTCAGGACAAAGAATGTGAACGTTTGCAAAGTACGGGATGTTTTCATAGTGGGTCTCCTTAAAAGTTGGACGATTGACAAGCAGCACCGCAATCTTTAGATTGCGGCACTGAAAATATTACAGCGATGCGCTTTCGCCTCCTTGCGGTGAGCCTAATGCTCCCCAAACGCCGAAATCGCTCCTGCCGTCAGAGATTCCTCTACTTGAGTCGGGAACTTGAGCAGCCTCTCTAGGTTGACCAGCGTTCGCACCAGTGTCGTAAACAAGGTTGGAAGTAAGAGCGTTAATGGAGTCTGACACGAACCGCACGCTTCCATCGAACATGCCAGCATTGACACCGCCGGTGTGGTTACTTTGTGGCGGAAGCATGTGAACATACGCGTCATCGAAAGCGTTAGGATGTTGACACGCCGGGGAATTGGGCGGCATCACGGTACTGAAAGCGGAATATCGCGGACGACCGTCCCAGAACCGACCGCCGCGAATGGTGGCGTTAATTTCATCAGGATTATCCGTGTGAACGACCACATCATCTGCAAAAACTGTCCGGTCTCCTGCTGTCAATACCGAGAGGGAGCACTTTGCCGGTGTACCTCCGGGGGCTTCTCTGTTGTCAAGGTCGACAATTGACGCAACGCCCCCTCTAATCATGCGACTGTCGGCTTCTGAACTGACAATCGCCTCGCTGACCGCTATCGTGTTGGACGTTCCATCGGTAATAAATCCAAAATCCCTCGGGTCCGATGCTACGCCCACCCTCCTCGAGGTTGACCTCATGAAAACGGTACGACTATTAGCATCGCTGTGGTAACTCCTCATTTGGTTCGGATTCCACAGGCAATCCCCAATGGAAAGCATGTAATTGTGCGCAGCATATTGATGGAGAGTGCTGTTCGAGTCAGAAGGGCAGAGCAACGGGGTCATGCGATCGACAAAACCGGTACCGGCACCGGTATAAGTACGTGCGATGCCGTCAGCATCTGTCCAAGTGGTCGTCCAGGGGAAAGGCGGTCCATTGGTGTTGATGTCATCATGCCGCGCCTGTTGTTCAAAATACGGCATCAACCGATAAACCGCACTCCAAGTTGTATTGGGATAGGGTTCAGTCGTATTATCCCTGTCATTGACAGGAATATAGTCAGCGACAGGCTCGCTGACTTTCCAGTCCGATAATGCAGGGAAACAGGCATGCGCATCGTGATAATTATGCAGGGAGAGCGATAATTGCTTGATGTGGTTGGTACATTGCATTCGTCTTGCGGCTTCGCGTGCCGCTTGAACAGCAGGCAACAGAAGGGCGATTAACATTCCGATAATCGCGATGACGACGAAAAGTTCGACGGGAGTGAAAGGGGGGTTGCCTAAATACCCCCCCCCCCCCAGTTTAACATTTGTTTCCGGCGAGCGTTCATAGTGTATCTCCTTAAGTTTAAGACCAGTGAAAGACAATCTGTGTGACACCCTCATGATAACACGTGACCGAGAAAAAGTCAAGCGTTTTTTCCGTTTTTTCCACGTAACCTGCAAGTTTTCTCGACGAGCCGTGTCGCCGCCATGTATATTGTCCATTTTGACTTTATGTTTGACCTATTGTGCCAAAATCAGAGATTTTGACGAACAATTCCCGCCGGAAGCCTGCGATGAAAGACGCAAAACGAAAACTTGCAGGTTGCGTGTCCGTTTTTTCGGTTACTCTTGAATTTCCGCCGCTTAATCGCTAGAATGAATCCCAATGTCCAAAAAACGTCTCGTTCTCCTCCTCAAAATTTCGATTCTCCTTGTCGTCTTCGGTGCCGTCGGCTGGAAGTTATACGAATCGTGGGACAAAATAGGTGAGATCGATTGGGATCCCGACTATCTTTTACTGATGCTTTCGGGAATCTGCTATGCCGTCGCCTATATTCCGGCGGCACTCTATTGGCGATATGCATTGAAAACGCTAGGACAAAAGCCCGGTAGGTACGAAACGTTTCGTGCCTATTACATCGGACATCTCGGCAAGTATGTCCCCGGAAAAGTTATGGTACTGGTCATTCGGTCGGGACTGCTCAACCTCGAGCGCACAAAACTATCGACAGCGGCGGCTTCCGTCTTTTTAGAAACGATGACCATGATGGCGGTCGGTGCGTTCGTCGCCGCCGTGATTGCGCTGCTCTTGCTCTGGCAAGGCACTCTCGAACTTCCCCACAGGTTGACGTTGCTGACGCTCGGCATTATGTGCGGCACTGTGCTCCCCATTTTGCCGCCGGTCTTCCATTTCGTTGCCAAAAAATGCCGAATCGAACTGAAAGCATTACGATTTCGAACCCTCGCCGTCGGTTGGATACTCAACATTCCCGTCTGGTTTATGTTGGGCATCAATTTATGGCTGATTATGCTAGGCTTCGGCTTGGAAAGTCAGTCGATTGTCATGGAACTGCTCTACTGCACTTTGGCGGTGTCGATGGCGGTGGTTTTGGGATTTGCAACGCTGATACCGGCAGGATTCGGTTCACGAGAAGTGGTAGCAGTATTCATACTTGCTCCGTTTTTTCAGACTCATCCGCTTCCGATAGGTGTCGACGATCCAGTAGTGATGGCGGGGGTCGTCGTTGCCGTCCAGCGGATCATTTCGATTCTCTCCGAATTGACCGTAGCGGCACTGTTGGCACGGAAACGGCGGTAAAACTGGCATCGTCTGTTCAATTTAATGTGCTGTTCAATTTAAGGTGTTGTGGAGTATAATCTTTGCCAGTCCGATTACCATTTCTCCCCATGTCCCGTTTCACTGATCCGGAACAAGTAAAAAATGAACACGGAGTCGTCCAAATTGGAGGAAAATTGACTCCCGATTGGCTCCTCGATGCATACACGCACGGCATCTTTCCGTGGCCCGTGACGAATCCAAAAAACCGACGAGAATCGATTCTCGGCTGGTTCTCGCCAGATCCTCGTTGTATCTTTGAGTTCGATCAATTCCACGTGTCCCGGCGATTGGAACGTACCTGTAAGAGCGGTCGGTTTCGGATTACCTTCAACACCGATTTTTCCGGTGTCATACGAGCCTGTGCCGAACGGCATACGGAAGCCGGAACATGGATCACGCCGCGGCTGATTAAAGCCTACATTCGATTTCATCGGCTCGGCTATGCTCACAGCGTCGAAGCGTGGCTGGCGGACGAACTTGTCGGCGGAGTGTACGGTACTGCCATTGGCGGATTGTTTGCCGCAGAATCGATGTTTTTTCGTTATCAGGACGCATCCAAAGTAGCACTGGTGGCTCTGATGAGGCATATTCAAGACCGGGACTATCAACTTGTGGATATTCAGGTGAAAACGGCGCACACAGCCCGGTTCGGCGCGGTGGAAATATCGCGTTCGGAATACTTGAGGCGTTTGCATTCGGCACTGCAACACACGCCGAAACCGTTCGGACGGTAGAAATGGATTCGTCATATTGTACAATACATTTCAACAATACATTTTGTAAAAAACCTTGCCGAAGAACACAAAAAATATCAGCCGATGCCTCAAAAATTTTACATCGAAACGCTCGGATGCCAAATGAACGTCTTGGACAGCGAACTCGCCTGTTCCGCCCTGTTGCGAACTGGAAGGTTGCAAACCGATGTGCCAGCCGATGCCGATATTATTCTTTTCAATACATGCAGTGTGCGGCAACATGCCGAAGACAAAGTGTATAGTGCCATCGGTCGCCTCAAAGGATGGAAAGAAAAGAAACCGAACGGCATTCTCGGCGTACTGGGGTGTATGGCACAAAAAGATCAAAAACTGATTTTCCAGCGCGCTCCGCATGTTGAGTTCGTCCTCGGTCCAGGGCGATTGGACATTCTCGTCGAAACGATTGAGCGACTGCAAGACACGAAGCCGCGACCAGTGAAAACGGTGTGCGTGAGTCTGCATCGGGCAACGAACGCTCATGCCGATGTACTCGAAAGTTTCCGGCAGTATAATCCCGAACGAATGATACCGGACGTACAAAAGACGGATTCGGCTTTGGTCAGAATCACGTTCGGCTGCGATCAATTATGTTCCTATTGTGTTGTCCCTTTTGTTCGCGGACCGGAGCAAAGCCGATCTCCGCAGGACATTGTGTCCGAAGTGCAACATCTTGCCGAACAAGGAGTTACGGCAATCACGCTCATTGGGCAAACGGTTAATTCTTATCGGCATTATGAGACGCGCCTTGCCGATTTGCTTTATCAGATTTCCGGCATTGCGACGATAGAACAGATTGACTTCGTTACCAATTATCCTTTGGGCATTGACGAGGATTTACTTCAAGCCGTCAGGGATTTACCGAAGGTATCGAAACATTTGCATGTACCAGCGCAAAGCGGTTCGGATCGCATATTGAAGCGGATGAATCGGCACTACACGGCGGCGCAATATCGGGAGATGACCGACAGGATTTACGAAACGATTCCAGGTGCAACGATGACCAGCGATTTTATTGTCGGTTTCTGCGGCGAAACAGACGCTGACTTCGAGCAAACAGTCGATTTGGTCAAGCATTGCCGATTCCGTAACAGTTTCATTTTCAAGTACAGTGAACGTACTGGGACAAAGGCGGCGACACTCTATGCGGACGACGTTCCTGAAGACGAAAAGAAGTACCGCAACAATCGGTTACTGGAAGTACAGATCGAAATATCGCGGCAACAAACATCAGTGGCGCAATCTTTAATGCACCTGTAAGATTGCGGAACACCGCTCATGGGTTATAATCAACTGTCATGAAACTTTACGCCTTCGCCACACCCGACATTCCCAAACACGCCGGTTTTCTCAAAATCGGCGAAACCAATGGGGATATAGACGCACGGGTCAAGCAGCAGGGACATGAACTCAACGTCCCACTGGAAATCGTTTGGCGCGGCGCAATCGTTGCCCAGAGAGGCGGAATCGACAAACTGATCCACCGCTACTTGAAAGAACAGGGTTGTCTCGTTCAAAAATTTGAAGAAACCGGTCGCGATACCGAATGGGTCAAATGTTCCCCAGCAGAAGTGGAAAAAGCCCTGAACGCCGTCAAAGAACAACTCGAACAAGACGAACTCAAACGGCAAGCCCTCGGTGAAAAATTTTATCTTGAAATTAGAAACTGGTACTACTGGGCAAGCGAGCAACTGCCTGACCCAGAAGCCGCGCTCCGACTCGTTGTCCGATTATTGTTTTGCTACTTTCTCCGAGAAAAAGAACTTGTGTCTGGAAATTTGTTTGACGAACGATTCGTCAAAGAACATCTTAAAGACGATGAACATCGCTATTATAACGTGGTGCTGCGAAATTTGTTTTTTCATTGTCTCAACACGCCAATCAAAGACCGAAACGATGTCGAACACAAAAATCTGATAAAAAAAGGGAGTCCCATTGCAGAGCATTTCAAACAGATTCCTTTTCTCAACGGCGGGATTTTTAACAAACAAGACGGCGATGACGTTGCTCTGAACGATGACTATTTCTTTTCCGACGAACGAACACGACACCTCACGGAACTAGATGGGACATACAAAGTTGCAGGGCTTATAAAAATTCTATCGCAGTATCAATTCAAGTTAACGCTGGACGACTTGCTTGATCGAGAAGAGTATGTCGAGACTGTTGACCCCGAATTCATCGGCAAAGTTTTTGAGTCGTTGCTTGCCTGTATTGAGGCGGACAGCAAAGAATCACGGCGTAAAGTTACCGGCAGTTATTATACGCCTCGTGAGATTGTCGATTACATGGTGAACGAAGCGTTGGATGCGTATCTCAATTCCCCTCCTTTGGAGGGGGCAGGGGGTGGTTCATCCACACAAGAGACCACCCCGCCGCTACGCGGCACCCCTCCAAAGGAGGGGAATAGATTATTGCAATGCCGAATTCTCGATCCCGCTTGCGGTAGCGGTGCGTTTCCTTGCGGAATCATGAACGAGATCATGCGTCGTCTCGACCCGCATCGAACGCTCACTACGTCAGAGCGGTATCGGCGAAAATTGGAAATCGTGCGAAAAGTGATTTACGGTATCGATATTCAACCGATGGCGGTACAGATTTCGCAACTCCGATTGTTTCTGTCGCTCATTCAGGACATCATTCCCGATAAACGTAAAGATAACTTTGGCATTGAACCGCTGCCGAATCTGGAAACGAAATTTGTGTGTGCGGATACGCTCATCGGATTGGAAAAAAAAGATAAGAATGGTCAGGGCAAATTGGAATTGCCTATTATCAAGGAGACGATCAGGCAATTACAGGAGACCCGAAGTCAGCACTTTATGGCGAGTAGCGTTCGGGAAAAGGAACGGTTACGGCAATATGACGAATCGTTGCGTAAAACGTTAGGCATTGCTATGGAAGATGCCGGGGCATTGTCGCACGATGTGGCGCAAAAAGTAGCGGCTTGGAATCCGTATGACCAATTTCATTCTTCGCCGTTCTTTGATTCTTTGTGGATGTTCGGACTTCTAAAGTTCGACATCGTGATCGGTAATCCGCCGTACGGGGCAAGGTACCCAGAAGAGCATAAGAAGTATTTTAGAAAACACTATCAATCGACGAAGACGATAGCAGGAAAACAAAAGGGTTCGCTTGATACGTTTTCGCTGTTCATTGAGAATGGGTTTAAC
>Ga0123353_10009171_pt1 | contig 13616 bp, 9 predicted proteins | sample TergutLab28metaG_3_FD_92763 | JGI IMG/M metagenome (GOLD analysis project Ga0123353, IMG submission 92763) | Labiotermes labralis P3 segment gut microbial communities from Petit-Saut dam, French Guiana - Lab288 P3 | ecosystem: Host-associated > Arthropoda: Insects > Digestive system > Gut ... | reverse complement strand
GCCTCATTTTCTTTGTGGGAGCAGAGGGATTCGAACCCCCGACCCTCTGCTTGTAAGGCAGATGCTCTGAACCAGCTGAGCTATGCTCCCGAATGGGGGTGCAAATGTAGTGCATTTTTTTGTTTCTCCAAAAAAAACTTTGAGAAATTTTCAAAATATTTTGTAACTTCTATCTGTTTTTTGACTTGTCCGGCCAGTCGGGAATGGTTTTGGGGAGGTATTTGTACTCTTTGATTTGCTTTAGTGCCACTTCGATGGCTTTGTTGAGCTGCTCATCGGTACCCATATACTCTTTGTGGGGGTCGTTCTCGAGGTCGATGTGCGGGGAGACGCCTTCGCCTTCAATGATCCAGCCGCTTCCGTCGTGGGCATAAGGGGCGTATGACGGGGTGACGATGGAGCCGTCGTCCACCATGGGAACGGAGCCGCTGTAGCCGACTGTTCCGCCCCACGTTCTACGGCCGATGACGGTGCCTAAATCGTAGTGTTTGAAGCGGTAGGGGAAGAGGTCGCCGTCTGAGGCGGAGTATTCGTTAATGAGGAGCACTTTGGGGCCATCGTGGGTGCCGACAGGGTTCTCGGAGCCTTCGGTCAGGTTGGTGTGCATAGTAAAGTAGGTGACGGTGCGCTGGAGGCGTTCGATGATCATGGGGGAGACATTCCCTCCTCCGTTGTAGCGGTCGTCGATAATGAGCGCTTTTTTCTGGAGTTGGGGGTAGTAGTGCTTGGCCCACTCATTCAGGCCGGGCGTTCCCATGTCGGGGATGTGGATGTAGCCCACCTCTCCTTTGGTGGCGTCGCTCACCTTTTTGATGTTGTTTTGCACCCAGGCATAGTAGTAAAGCGAGTTTTCGCTCTCTAAGGGCACCACCAACACCTTTTTCGATCCGGCTAATTCGGGCTTGGTGTTCACTTCGAGTTCAGTGAGGAGGTCTGCTGTACCCACGAGGTACTCATAAATGTTATCTAACTCTTTGAGTGATCTTCCATTGATGGTGAGAATGAAGTCCCCGGCCTGAACGTCCACGCCGGGCATGGTAAGGGGAGAACGTGTAGCCTTGTCCCAATTGGCGCCTTCAACCACACTTTCTACCTTAAAGTAGCCCGACTTGTCTTTGGAAAAGGTGGCTCCAAGCAGGCCGGTGGAGATCCTTTGGGCTTGGGGATGCTCTCCGTTTTGGGAATAGGCGTGGCCTACATTGAGTTCGCTAATCATCTCTCCAATGAGGTAGGTGAGGTCGGAGCGGTGCGCTACGTGGGAGACGAGGGGGGCGTATCGATGATATACGGCGTTCCAATCAACTCCGTGCATATTTTTGGCGTAGAAGAAGTCGCGCATCTGGCGCCATGTTTCGTGAAAAATCTGTTTCCACTCCTCTTTGTAGTTTACTAATTTTTTTACACCGCTCAGGTTGATGGGATTGGAGATAGTTACTGCGGCTTTGGGGATGTCGATCACCTGCGTTTTGTTTCCCGATACGGCAATGGCTTTTTTGTAGTCGTACCCAAAGGTGATGTTTGCCTGAAGTTCAGTCGTCTTTTTGCTTTCGAGGTCATATATGGAGGTTCCTCCCCTTGAGTTGTAATAGACGTTGGTACCAATCAGATGCAGGTTCATGTACATTCCTCCGGGGAAAGGCAATTCCACAATCTTTCTGGCAATGTTGTCAAAGTTGTAAACTAACTCTTTGGACTCCTCTTTCTTCTCTGCGGGAGAACCGGAGGGCACCACTTGATCGTTTTTGGGCGCAAGGGGAATAAAGGCGTCGTTGGTGATGGGGAGGATATAGACTTTGGTCATGTTGGTATAGACGTGGTTGAACTCGGTGGCTCCGTGGGTAGGACTGAATGAACGGTTGGAGGTGAATAGCAGATGCTTACCCTCTTTGCTAAAGTTACTTGAGCCGGATGAATACCATGTGTCGGTAATCTGAATCTTCTTTTTATCTCGAGTGTCATATACCATAACCACGCTCATGGTGGAGGTGGGGAGGGTGTAGGTGATCAATTTACTGTCGGGCGACCAGCTGAAACTGTGTAGCGACCCGTGTCCCGATTGCTCGATCACTTCGTTTTTGCCAGTGGCCACATCCAAAAGATTGAGGGTATTCCTCTTTTCGCTCCACAAAATCTTTTTGGAGTCGGGGGACCACTTGAAACTGAAGATATAGCCTTGGATATCTGTCAGTTTACGCTCTTTGCCGGTGGCGGTTTCGTGGAAATAGATGTTGAACTCGCCCTCTTTGTCAGAAACGTAGGCGTAGCCGCTGCCGTTGGGCGCCCAAGCGGGAATGCGGTTGTTGGAGGAGGAGGTGTTGGTGAGGTTGTAGGTGATGCCCTCCTTGGCAGGGATGGAGAAGATGTCGCCCCGCGCAGAGAGGAGGAGGCGCTCCCCGTTGGTAGAGAGGGAGAAGCCACGTGCCGAAGTCGAAAGATCTTTCCATTCGGGTCGGTCATACAAAAGGTCATTCTTGATCTCAACCGGAATCTTCACCTCTTTTTTCTGAACGGGATCCCATTTATAGAGACAACCGCCGTTTTCATACACTACGGTGTTCTCTCCAATGGAGGGGAATTTAATGTCAAACTCTTTGTGAAAGGTGAGTTGCTCTGTGGATTTACTCTTTACGTCATACACATAGAGGTTCATGTGGTTGTCTCTGTCGGAGGTGTAGTAAATTTTGCTTCCGTCTTTGGTCCACATGGGGAAGACGTTTTGATAGGGGTTGTCGGTGATTCGTTCCGACTTTTTGGTGGAGAAGTCAAATATTCGGACGTCGTCGGCCATGCCCCCCTGATACCGTTTCCAACTCCGGAACTCTCGCTGGATGTAGTTGTAAGCCAACTTCTTCCCATCTGGAGAGAAAGAGTTGAATCCACCATGCATCAGGGGGATTTCGGAGGGAAGTCCGCCCTTAACCGGAACAGTCATCAATTGTCCTACAAAGCCGCTTAATCCATTCGCCTTATTTCGGAACACTATGCTCTTGCCATCGGGAGTCCATCCCATCACAATGTTGTTGGGTCCCATCCTGTCCCCAATGTCATCCCGACTCATGGTGGCGGTAAAGGTGAGCCTTTTGGGGATACCTCCTTCGGCAGGAATTACATATACCTCTGTATTTCCATCATACTGAGCAGTAAAGGCAATCATGCTTCCATCGGGAGAGAAATGGGGAAACATTTCGTATCCAATGTGAGAAGTGAGTTGTCTGGCAACACCACCGTTGGCGTGCACAAGGTAAAGGTCTCCACCGTAGCAGAATACCACTTTCTCCCCATGAATATTGGGGAACCTTAAAAGTTTTGCCTCTTCTGCGCGAGCAAACAAGGAGAGAGAGAAGAGGGCGATTATTGTAAGAAAATATTTTTTCATTGTTGAACTGTTAATGTGTTGAACTGAATTATGTGGAGAACTGTTAATGTGTTGAACTGAATTATGTGGAGAACTGTTAATGTGTTGAACTGTTAATATGTGATGATTATAAACGAACTCGTGTAGCCCCGGCGGAATAGATACCATTAAACAAGAATTTGAATGAAGCGTGTGGCTGCGCCCTAAAAGTAATCTCATTTCCAAATAGATATATATTTCCTTTGCCTATTTTCGCTTCCGCAATCAACGTTCCGCCTTTGAGGTAGTGTTGCCCCCATGCCCATCCGCTCCGGAGGGGTTCAGCGTTGGGGAACCACGCCACAGGATTCAATCCCGATAGTTTGGCGTCGGGCAGAATGCGGAAAACGGGGTTATTGCTGAAAATCACATCAAGGTCTTCGGGAATCCCGTAAGCGATAGGGGTGGTGTTATCGACTTTCACACGAAGAATCGATCCGGGGATGTAGAATTTATCGGAGCCTAATGATTTCTCCGTGCCGTCTGCTCCAATCTCCGATAGGGCGCTGGTGAAGGGAAGGTTAAAATAGATGCCTAATTCAGTGGAGGATCCAATGGCCAATATCGTGCCTCCCTCTTCCACAAACTTGCGCAACTCAGGTACCGTTTTTGCGAGGGTGATGCTTCCTACCTGATCTTTATATTCTTCAGGTACATCGTCGTTGGTAGCCGTATTGCCGAAGCCTGCCCTGCCACCGATGGCTCCTTGAGGCAAGATGATGACGTCGTACTTTGCACGCAAATTACCTGCATCCAATGTTGGGGGAAAGACCACGTCAAAAGTGGTGAATTGGAACTGCTGCTCAAACATCCAGCGAATCCATCCCGAGGGCATTGAGCCTCTGTACATATCCCAGAGGGCAACTTTTACTGTACGAAGCTTCAACGCATCCCCTCTCGGTTTGGAGTTGATGCCCACAAAGTTCACGCCTGTCTCTTTGGCAATCTTTTGGATTCGTGCTGTCGTGGAGCCTTTGGCGGGAATATAGATGGTGCCCACCGGATGGGTTTTGCCGCCAATGGTAATGGGCGCTTGCAGCCAATAGACCTCATCTCCGGCAGCGAGCAGAAGATTGGTCACAGTAAAAGCGTCATTGATCTCATGGTTAAGTAGATAGCCGGCCGGATTAGATGCGCCTGTGATAACGCCGGCAGGGAATGGAGCAAATCCTTCTATCTTTTCAAACGGTCCGTCAAAAGCGTCAAGGATGCGGTCGAACTCAACCCCCATTTGGAAAGCAAGCGTGTAGCCGGCCACATCGTAGGGTGGTTTGGGAGGACCTCCCGGAAATTGAAAATCGTTTGGATGATCTTGAGGTTCAAACATATCGCGCAGATGTGGGCGGAATGCCTGTGCCGCTTTTACAATAAAGGAGCCAACCGGATACGTCTTTCCTGCAACCGTAAAGTTGCTCGTTGCGCGGTGTATGTCCACCCCCGCTTTTTGAAGCGCATGGATGAACTTGGTGGCGGTAACGAAGTCGGGCTGATTGGCGGGAACGATATATCCGCGTGGGTCGCGGCTCTCCATGGTGAACATATCATATAAGAGGTCGTGCGGCACAGTGGGGCCTTGAAGACGTCTCTGATTTTCAGGATCAACTGTGTCAGGTCTCTTTGCTCTGAAGGCGGCAATATCAATGTTGAGCTGATCAACCCATTTTGGCGTCAATGTCCAGTGGTCCTTACTGCCGCGCTCGATGGAGTTTTTACCGGCGCGATAGATGCGGTATAGAAACTGATCTCCTTGACGCGCAGCCAAATCCATGATGGCACGGTTGGCGCAGATGAGGTATTCAATGCTCTGGTATTGATGCCATATCTTTTGAGGGCCAATGGGCATAGGGTTATCTCCATTGGCAATTAATTTACTTGGAACGAGTGGAATAGCCACCGGAGTCGGGTTCCCGTTGATTTCAGACAGCAGTCCAATCTGGTTATGGAACCCCACTGTGGTGCGTACTCCGCCATTGAACCATGTAGAGAAGTTCGCCGCTTCGCGTTTTACGGCGCCCCCTTTTCCTTCCGCCAAAAAGCGATGGTGGATGGCAGAGCCAACTAAATCAATCCCAATATTCACAAGGGGGTCCTGATTGTGGTTGAGGGGGTCGCGGAATGGCGCCATAAAGAGAATCGTGCCGGCAGGCCCTGTCTGATGCTGATTGTAGATAATCTGAGGAATCCAGTCGATAAACATCTGACGGTTAATAATCTCAGTCTCTGTTTGTGTAGCCATATAGGAGTCGCGGTTGTTGTCGTGCCCTACATATTTCTGGTAGAGACGCGGGATAGAGGTGTTGCGTTTCTTGGGATCGCTCTCTTTCATATACCAATCCGATACCAGATCCATCCCGTCAGGGTTGATGAGGGATAACAGCACAATCACATTGTCGAGGATGCGCATGGTCTCTTCGTCGTTTCGAGCCAAAAGATCCCATATCTGTGTAAAGATTCCCTGAGAGTTAACTACCTCTGTACCATGTAGTCCGGAATCAATCCAAACGACTGCCTTCCCTTCGGAGGCAAGTTTCTGCGCCTGTTCATCGGTCAAACCTTCGGCTTTGGCCAATTTCACAGAGATTTGGCGGTAGTGCTCTAATTTGGCCAAATTCTCCGGAGAGGAGATGATAATCAGGTTAAAGGGTCTTCCCTCGGAAGATGTGCCCACCTGCTTCACCTTGATGCGGTCAGAGACTTTGACCACCTGATCCAAATATTGGAGCAACTGTTGATAATTTGCCAGAAAATAGTCATCTCCCACCGTATAGTTCCCAAAAATCGGTTTGGGAATGGGATTGGAACCGCCTTGATAAAGATTGTTTTTAGGCTCCTGTGCTCCTGCGCTTGCAAAAAGAGAGAGGAGCAGAAAAGATGTTAAGATTTTGTTTTTCATTTGGTAATAGATAATATCTGTGTATAAATATAGTTCTGAACGGGTTTAAAAGATGATGTAAAGTAACTCAAAGTTTTGATATGTACCAAAGATATTTTTTTTTACTACCTTTGTGCGCATATAAATTATTCCGATATGGATAGTATGGAAAAAACGATAGCAAGGGCGCTTTTAGAGATTAAAGCAGTGTGTTTAAGCCCGGAACAAAATTTTATTTGGGCATCCGGATGGCGGTCGCCCATCTATTGCGACAACCGCAAAATTCTCTCTTATCCCAAAGAAAGAGAGATGATTGTAAATGCAATGACCCAATTGGTGCAAAAAAACTTTCCCACCGCAGACATCATTGCCGGTGTGGCTACGGGAGCCATTGCGTGGGGTGCGTTGGTAGCCCAAAAATTGGGGATGCCCTTTGTATATATTCGCCCGAAACCCAAGGACCACGGTACGGGCGCACGAATCGAGGGAGAATTGGGAACGGGCAAGAATATGGTGATTGTGGAAGACATCATCTCAACCGGTGGCAGCAGTTTGTCGGCCTTCGATTGTGTGTTGAATGCAGGGATGCCCGTTTTGGGCATGGTAGCCATCTTCACCTACAATTTTGACATTTCAAGAAGGGCTTTTGAAAAGAAAAATTGCGAACTGCACACGCTCACCAGTTACGACAGGTTGATTGAGGAAGCGGTAGCGTGTAACTACATTGATGGGAAAGATTTAAACACATTAAAACAGTGGCGTCTCATGCCGGATAAATGGGGTTGTTGATATGTCAAAAACAGAAATTATTGGGAAAAAAGTTCCGGTGAACCAACCGGCAGAACGGCTCTTTTCCGTTCTTTCAGATTTATCGAACCTGATAGATAAACTTCCGGAAGATCAACGCGATAAAGTGCGTGGAGATAGTGATACTTTAATTGTGCAGGCTCAGGGCATGGAGGTGGGAATCAGGGTGGCGGAGCGGGTGCCCTATTCGTGTGTGCGGTATGAGCCTTTTGGCGGGCAAACATTAATTCCCTTTATCATTTGGATGCATATCGGGGCGGGCGAAGCAGGCGCTTCCACCTTGCAAATTGAGCTTCATGCAGAACTTAATATGATGATGAAGATGATGATAGGGCCAAAATTGGAAGAGGGGGTCGATATGATTACCGAGCGGTTGGCCGCGGGGATGAATGGGGATAACGTACAATAGTAACTGTCCGCAAATTCCGCAGGAGTGTGTGGCATTGTGGCGGGATGCCGTAGGGGAGGAGTGCGGTGCGTTGGCTGCCGCGCTTGCAGGAGCGCCAACTGTATCTGTGCGGTTTCATCCTCTGAAGGCCAACGCCGATGGATGGAATCCCGACTCTTCGAGCGCACCAACCGTATCCCTACGACTATGTCCTCCGAAGCAGGCGGAAATAGATGCTAAGCGTGCGGAACAGGATGCGAATCGGTTGGAACAGAATATTCTGAAATTTGACGCGGATGTTCCGTGGTGCACGACTGGGCGCTTTCTTTTGGAGCGGCCGATTTTTACGTTGGACCCCCATTTTCATGCGGGTGCCTATTACGTACAGGAGGCCTCTTCGATGTTTTTGGCTCAAATGGCGCCGTTTTATAAAAAACAGGGGATAAAGCGTGTGCTCGACTTGTGCGGGGCGCCGGGGGGTAAGTCCACACTGCTGGCAGAGATGTTGCCCGAAGATGGAATATTGGTGGCAAATGAAGTGATTCGGTCGCGTGTTTCCATCCTATCCGAAAATGTGGCCAAGTGGGGCTATCCCAATGTGGTGGTCACCAATAACGATGCAAAAGATTTCCAAGTGCTGCCTCGCTATTTTGACCTCTTGTTGATAGATGCTCCCTGTTCGGGAGAGGGAATGTTTCGGAAAGAGCAAAAGGCGAAAGATGAGTGGTCTTTGGCGGCGGTACGTTTGTGTGCCGAACGGCAGCGCAGGATTGTGGCTGATGTATGGGAGACGTTGCGCCCGGGGGGCTTTTTGATTTACAGCACCTGCACCTTTAATCGCCATGAAAACGAAGAGAATGTAGCATGGATATGCACCCATTTGGGCGCAAAGGTGGTTCCCCTCCATCTACCTCCGGATTGGGGTATCATGGAGCAGGAGGGGTGTTACCGTTTTCTCCCGCATCGAATTAAAGGAGAAGGACTTTTCTTTGCCCTATTGCAAAAAAACGGCATAGCGGATGAAAGCCATTGTAATTCAGCACAAAAAAAAGATGTCACCACAGCCGCAAAGAGCCTGATTCTGCCCCACATGAAAAAGATTATGCCGGTGAGGGAAGCGTCCGTTACGTGGGTAAGAGAGTCGGTTCGCTCAAATAGTGTAGGGGAGTCGGTTCGCTCAAATTGTGTAGGGGAGTCGGTTCGCTTATATGCAAAAGGGGCGTTGCTCAAGGCTCTTCCGGAAAAATTGGCATCCGAAATGGTTGCCCTCGAAAACGTGCTAAACGTGGTGCAATCAGGCGTAGCAGTTGCCCGTGCCAAAGGCAAAGACTGGGCTCCGGAACCCGATTTGGCGCTCTCGCCCATTATGCAACCTGACGCCTTTCCCGTGGTTGAAGTTGACCTGATTACGGCAAGACGCTACTTGGCGCGGGAATCTATTACGCTGCCACACGCACCATCAGGCTATATCATCATTCAATATCAGGGCAGCCGTCTATGCTTTGCCAAAAACATCGGCTCCCGCATCAACAACCTCTACCCCCAAGCAAGGCGTATCAGGCAGCGCTTTGCCACAACCTGAAAGAATACCTGAATCTAATCATTTACCACAAAATATAGAAAAATTGCCACAAAATTATTTTGTTGGGAATAAAAAAGATTTATCTTTGCGGGAGTTTTGTGTATGGGTCTCGCAAACCCAAACAGAAAAACTAAAAAAGACAGTTAATCGATTGAAAAACACAAAAACAAGAATGGCGCGACAAAGGTAAACATCAAACTACAACGCAGAAAAAAAACCAAGCGACGATCTACCGGAATTATCCGGTTCCCTTCCCTACGGAAGAATGCTGCTTTGACCAAATCGAAGCGCATATAAGTATAAACTAACAAAACATATTCCTTGAAATTTTACTAATTATGAAAAAATTATCTACTTTGATTGCTTTTAAAAAAACCATCTTGTCTCTTCTGTGTGTCCTATTTGTTGCGGTGGTTGCCGTATGACTATCAATACTATTAATCCCTCTCTATTCATTATGTGTTGGGGAGGGATTTTTTCGACAATATGAGATATTATTTTTTTTTAGCGCTTTTATTTGCATGTGCGTGTAGCGACAGAAAGCATACGGCTGTTCATTCATTGGTTTTTCCCGATGAGGTAAATGTGTATGCATATACATACAAAAATGAATTAATTACGATGTATCCTTCAGAAATGATTTTGATTGACTCCTGTTTATTGTACTTTAGACCCGGAGGATGTGTTGCAAAAGAGATCAGTTTAACAGATGGAACAGACAAAGGGCCGGTGTGGCATCTTGGAAATGGGCCGAATGAGTTTATCGGGCCATTTTTTGGCGGTCAAAATACCATAGATAGTACACTTTCTATCTATGATATAACACTTAGGCGCCTCAATCGATACAAGTGGGGTAAAGAAAACGGACAATTGACATTCAAGCCCATTGAACAACAGTACCGCACAGCCGGCTCATCAGTGTCGAGAACTATACGGTTAGATAATGGATATATAGTTTCTCAGGCTTTTGGACATAATGGAGATGTTCTTGTATTGCAAAAATCTGATTTTGAAATAATAACTAATTTTTGCAATCCTTTAGACATAGAAACGCCACTAAAATGGCAGCTCGGCGGTAGGTTTGCTTCCTTAGGTAACAGGTTTGTGTATGCTGCAATCTATTTTGGCTACATAGGGTGTTTTGAAATAACCGATCAGGGAACGATTATTAAACATTGGGAGTATATGCTTAGCGAACCTGTGTATGATATTGTTGCAGGGGAATTCAAAATTGACCATAGCAAAAACAAAGAAGGTTTTTCCGATGTAAAAATGACAGATAAATATGTTTACTGTTTATATATGGGGTTAACTCCGGATTATACTACACCACAGTCGCCGGAAACCGTGTTAATTTTCGACCACCAAGCCAATCCGGTCGCCCAACTCAAATTGGACAGGCAGTGCGCACGTTTTGCTGTTTCTCAAGATAATAAAACCATGTACGCAGCTGAATGGATGGATGGAAATTTAGTTAGGTACGACCTTTCCAATATCATCAAATAATGTTTAACCGCTTTGAAAGGATGAAAAGAATAATTCCAACCTTCTGTCTATTGTTTGTCGCGATAATCATACATGGTTGCAGTCAAAAAGAACAAATGTTTTATGGACAGACGGTCTTTTATGATATAGACGGTTCATTTGAGCGCCTTAATCCTCATTTACCCAAGAATGAACGTTTTCACACTTTCCTATTAGATGAGCATAATAAAGTTATACTCGTTGGTAGTCCTGTGGATAACACAAGATTGAAAAATCTCTATTTTTCGGAAATAAAGAAAAGGCATCCAGACATTAACTCCGATATCTCGACCAAATGAACCCGGTTAAGGATATGTACGATGAAAAGGGTTTCTTTTTGGTTAAAACCGACATTATTGAGTATATTTGAAGAACATATCGAGTAGGTTATATTTTCTCGTTCAATAAACAAATGTTCCTTAAAATCATAATTATGCGCAAATCTATTTTTTTAATTTTTCTTTGTACGGCCTCTTATTCCTGCCAAGAAAGAGCAGAGTATGTCGGATTACTTTTTCCAAAAACGGTAACGCTGCAAGGAGAGGTGTGTAATGACGATTTTTTTTTCAACCGTCCCCAAGCATTATTCATTAAAGATTCGTTGTTGATACTCTATGACGACAACCATGATGGAATAATACATATTTTTTGTAATACAGGCAAATACATACTGAGCGCCGTAAACAGAGGCCGCGGACCCGGGGAGGTGATAACTCCGTGTTCTATTGATTTGATGGACAATAAAATATTGATTTGTAGTCCTAATTTGAATCGTTTGATTGTCTATGATCTGCATAAGATTATTAAGGGTTCGACTCCATACCATACAGATGAATATTCTCTGTTCAATAATTCCGACCGGATTCAGCAGGCAAAATGGTACAAAAATGGATCAATCGCTGTAAAAAGCTACAGTAAAAATATGAGGTTTGGATTCATTGATGGCGAAATAGCTGTATCTACTTATTGGAGTTATCCTAATTTGGTGCCGGATCAGGAAGAGAACAGGTCAATTTGGGAGTATTTCTCTCATTGGAAATTTAAGCCCGATTATTCGAAAATGGTAACAACTACGTATATAGGGTCTTTAATGGAAATTTTTAATTCGGACAGTATTACAGATATAAAATCAGAAAAGTTACTACCTATTCACAAACCTAAATATACTTTAGCAAAAGGGGCAATACCTAAATGGGTTACATCTTCTGACGATACGACAATAGGCTTTCAGGATTTATTTGTAACTGACGACCATATATACGCACTCATATATGGGGTCAATATTAATGATCTTGAGGCAAATCTGCCTAGTATATACGTTCTATCTTGGGACGGAACTCCCAAGGTGAATTACCGGTTTAAGGAACGAATATGCACTTTTTGTGTTGATGAACAGGAAAGGAATATTTATGCCATTGTTTATGATGATGATGGAAATCTATCATTAAGAAGATATTCAATTTTGTAATGAGAATTTTTGCTATTATCTCCACCTTTTTCTTTTGCTCATGCGCGAATAACCGCCTTATAAAGGAGGTAGAAGAATTTATGGGTCAACAGATTGCGCTCTCATCGAATTGGAAAATCATATCGAATGGCAGAGATCCCGTTTTAACAGGCAACCTTGAAGCATTTCAATAAAGTCCTTATCTCATTTTAATCCCCAAAACTCATGAAAACGACAAGATGGTTCTCTCTATTGGTGATTGTATTATTAACTTTTGCATGTTCTCAAAAGAAACCTAATACAATAACGGTTTCAAATATACAATTCACCCATACCGTTGATTTATCGTATGAAACAGTAGAAACAGATTTTATGTTGTCATATCCTATTTGTATTCTTTTGACAAAGGATTATTTAGTCCTTCAGGATGATAGAGGACACCCTTTTTTTTATCACGTCATTGATAAAAAAACAGGGAAATTATGTTTTGAATTTGGGGAACAAGGACGAGGACCTATTGATATGCTCTCTACGTCGAAGAATCCTCACTACGATCAAAAGGAGGGGATAATTCAAATGTTTGATGCTAACAAAAAAGCCATTTTATATAATTCAATTCAAGAAAATAAATTGAGTAATACAAGTATTTTTGATCTTTCTTCAAAATATAGTCTGTTTATTTTGCAATTTTTTGATTTTAACGATTTTTATTTGGCCTTAGGGAAAAATGGTACGTTTCGTGATTTCCAGTTTATTACATTCAACAAATCTTTTGAAATGATAGAAGCATTTGGTGAATATCCGATTTTAGACAATGATACGCAAAAGAGTAAAAAAATAAACGAAGATGTTTTCAATATCTATTTTCTGAAAATAAGTCCGAATTTAAAGCATTTTGCCTTTGCTTCTTATAAAATTGGACTTTTGGAAATTTTTGAGACTGACAAGTTGCCATACGAAATCGTAAAAAAGAGATCAATTCTTTTGGCGCCCCCCTATAGAAATGATGATGTGTCCCAAAATATTTACGGTTTTGAAGACATTTTTGTGACAGATAATTATATCTATGCTCTTTACAATGGAAAAACGGCTAAAGAAAATCCGTATTTCACTAAAAGTATAAAGGTATTTGATTGGGATGGTCGCTTTATTATTGAATATAATGTTGGTGTGGACTTGAGGTGTTTATCCGTCGATGAGCAAGAGCGGAGAATCTATGCTGTTGCTTATACTGATGAAGAGGGTTTCTTTTTGGTTAAAACCGACATTATTGAGTATATTTGAAGAACCCGAAACTCCACAGTTTTTTGTTGGATAAAAACAACAAAGTGGTATTGGTGGGGAATCCACTGCATAATCCTGTATTATGGGAACTTTACAAGCGTACCATTCAAACCATGACCGACAACGATGGAGTTTTACCGAAATAATTGCCACAAAATTTTGTTGGGAATAAAAAATGATTTATCTTTGCGGCAGTTTCGTATGGGTCTCGCAACCTTAAAAATTTTATTAATATGAAAAAATTATCTACTTTGATTGCTTTTAAAAAAACCATCTTGTCTCTTCTGTGTGTCCTATTTGTTGCGGTGGTTGCCGTAT
>Ga0123353_10009169_pt1 | contig 13617 bp, 6 predicted proteins | sample TergutLab28metaG_3_FD_92763 | JGI IMG/M metagenome (GOLD analysis project Ga0123353, IMG submission 92763) | Labiotermes labralis P3 segment gut microbial communities from Petit-Saut dam, French Guiana - Lab288 P3 | ecosystem: Host-associated > Arthropoda: Insects > Digestive system > Gut ... | reverse complement strand
TTGTCATCCCGGGCTGTTTGGCGGACGTGCTGACGGTTGACCCTGCGCCGATGTCGAGGCTAGCGAGGGTACCCGCCGTGCCGAACGCCAGCTCGCCGCCCAGCGTCACAATCACGCCCTGCATGGAGAGCATCTGCGGCTCAAGCGTCTGGCGGCCGCCCCCGCTCTTGATGAGCATCGTCCCGGGCGCCCCCGTGAAGGTGCCTCCGGAGACGGTGGCGTTCACGTCCACATTGAGGTTGACCGCGCCGTTGTTGTAGAGGCTGATGTTCGCGCCCTGCGTGTCGAGCGCCTGCCACTGCGAGGGCAAGGCAGTTGCGGTCAGCAACGACTGCGGAAGCGCGGGCGGATCCTCGGGGTCAAACGCCTCACCCGGCGGCACCATGTACACACTCAAGCCATGTCCGTGGGTGCCTTCGTAGAAGAAGACCATGATGTCATGCTCGCCGGCCTCCAGCGTGACCGTCCACATCCGCAACGACCCCTCCCATCCCTGCGTGTAATTATTGCTGACGACCAGCGAGCCGTCAATAATCACGAACGAGCCGTCGTCGCTCCGTGTGCCGAACGTGTATTCGCCGGCCGTCTCCGCGAGGAAACGCCCCGTGAGGCAGAGCGCGAAACGGTCTCGCGGTTCCTCATGGTAGGGCGGCGCAAAGCGGCAGCGGCCTCCGTTGCCGGGTCGTGCCGTGTAGTCGAAGTCCAGCGTCGCGCCCGCGCTGGCACTGCTGGTGATGAGGCTGGCAGGCGTGTGGGCGATGAACGCCTCTATCTTCTCCAGCGAGTCGAAGTCCTCCGGTTCCGGCGTGAACGGCAGGTCGTAGTAGTATGCCGACAGCCCGCCACGCTCGCCGATGCCGATGCTGGTGTTCCCTGCCGCGGCGAGGGTCGCGCCGCTCGCGAGGGTGACGGTGCCGCTCGGGGCGGTCGGGTTGAGGGTGGTCAACGTGCCTGACTGCACCTCCACGTTGTTCACGTCGAATGTGTTCAGCACCTGATTGCCCGTGCCGACCTTGACGAGCGTGATATCTGGCTCGATGCTCCCGTTGAATGTCGCGCTGTTGTTGTTCGCACCCACGCCGAGGGTCTGCACGCCACCTGCCATGTCAACGATTGCGCCCCAACCGCTGATGCTCCCGAGGTTGACCGTGTACCCGTTGAGGTCCAGCACCCCGTCAACCACCGTGTTGCCCCAGCTCGGCGCACCAGGTATCGCCCCTTGCGACCCGACCCTGAGCGTCCCTGCCTCAATGACGGTCTCGCGCCGATACTGTTGGTCAGCGTCAACCAGCAACGTGCCGTCACCGCGCTTGCGCAGACCCAGCGACGCGCCCCCCGTGCCGAACGGCTGTTCGAAAATGTCCGACATCAGGCACGTGCCGAGCGCCTCGCCAATGTCCACGGCAACCCATCCCTCGGGGCCCGTGAACGTGTTCTGCTTGTCCCAGCTCAAATTGCCACCCGCCCCGATTTGGAACGTCGCGTTGCGGTGGATGTCAACCGTGCCTTGCCATGTGTTGGCAACGCCGCCGACGGCAACCGTGCCACCGTCCGTGAGGGAGAGATTACCCGTGCCGATGAGGTTGCCCATGAGGGTCATCCGGCTCCCCCCCCACGGGTGGAACTCCGCACCGCCCGGGCCGATTTCCCAACCCCGGTTTGCGTTTACCTCGAACCACACATCCGCACTGCGTACCGCGCCGTTGTCAATATATACGTTCGACGGGTCGGGCGACGGCGGCACCGCGCCCAGCCCGCTGTCCTCGCGCAGGAACAGCGCCCCGTTGTTGGTGATGACCGTACCGCCGGAATACGAGTTGCCCGCCGCGAGCCGCACAAGCCCCTCGCCCTGTATCACGACCTTACGGGCGTTCGGGCCGTTGTCCTGAAGGTTGTTCAGCACAAGCCCCTGATTACTGTTCCACCGAAAACCCACGCCGCCCCCGCCCACGCGGTAGGTGCTGCCCTCGGGCGTGAGGGTGCTGTTGTAGTTCAGCGTGTTCTGGTCTGTCCCGACCGTGATGCCGGGCCTGCCCGTGAGGTCAATGGGGAAGTCGGCATACGCGCCGCCCAGGATGATGAACCCCTCGGAGTCCGGCGTGATGCGGCTCACCAGCACGGGCGAGATGCCCTCTGCCTCGAGCCTCAGCACGCCGCCGTTCCTGATGGTGATGCTGCCCGAACTGCCGAGCGCATCCGCGTGTGCCATCACCAGCCGCCCGCCATCAATGACGGTGCCGCCCGTGTAGGAATTGTTGCCGCCCAGATGGAGCGACCCCGAGCCGCGACCCATGAACTCGACCTTCCGCCCGCCCGAAATCGCGTCATTGAAATAGAGCACCGCATTGTTGTCCAGCGTGAAGGTGTAAGGCTGCGTGCTCGAATACGGGATATACGTCCCCGTGAACGTCACATGGCGATGCGCGACCCCGAGCGTCAGCCCCTCGTGCTTCGAGAAGTCAAACGTGTCCCCCGCGTTCTCCGGGAACAGCATGATCTGCCCGACCGAATTGTGGGGGAGTTTTGCGAGGAGCGCCTCAACCTCGCCCCCGGCCTCCAGCCCGACACCCACATCCGGCGAGTTCATCCGTATCGTCCCGGGCCAGTCCGTGATGCTGTTCATGTTGAGCCAGAGATTCCCCTCCTCAATCGTGATGTCCCCCTCGAACGTGTTCGTCCCAGAGAGGATGAGCAGACCCTCCCCGCGCTTGACCAGGCCATCGCCCACAGCCGCGAGCGTAGGGTCATGCAACAGCGGCTGCGCCACATCAGCCCACGTCCCCGAGAGGATGTCGAACGTCACACCGCCCTCCTGCATATACGTTGCGGTCAGGCCGTGCATGAACCCCCCGTCCTGCCTGTTCCTGATGGTGCCCCCGTCGAGATACATCAGGCGCGTCCCGAGTTCGTTCTGCCCGTAGATGCCCCGCGCCTCAATCAGCCCGCCCGCCTCCAGCCACACCGCCGCAAACGCATTCTCCGAAGCCCCCCCCGGCGTGAAGAAGAGGTCACCCGTCGGCCGCACCGAACCGCCGTTCCCGATGCGCAGCTCACCGTAGCCGCCGCTCGTGCCGAGCATCACATTGTTCTGCCCGGTACCCCTGAACGCGATTTCGCCGCCGTCCGCCACCGACACGATACCCGTGCCGCCGCTGTTCACGCCGATATAGACCCAACCGTTCGCGACCGCGCTTGCGGCATAGATGCCGCCGTTCGCGCCGATGTCCACCGTCCCGTAACCCCCGGCGCCGACCTGAATGTCGCGGTTCGCGGAAATCTCCGCCCTACTGCCTCCGCCTCCGACGGTCACCTCCGCAGACCCGCCGTCAACACCCACGAAGAGCCACCCCTCCGTCGTCCCGAGGACATCGAAGTACCCCGCCTGCAGATCCAACCCGAACGCGTGCCCCGGGCCATGCCCCATATACACCCGACGGTCCGGCTCGACCGCCAGCCGCGCACCGCCGCTCATCACCAGCCCGCCATGCGACGGGCTGAACTGCGTCAGCATACCCGCATCCGTCGCCAGCGCCGCCACTTTGCCATTCTCGAACGTCACCGCCGACCCCTCCAGACCCGGCTTCACGCCCCCCAGCCAATGCCCCGCCGTCTCCCACGGCAACGTCACCCCCGAGGCCCCCACCCAGATGCTCTCCGGGTCAACCGCCACCCCGTACGCACTCCGCTCCGCCATATAATTCAGAACCGCCTGCTCCGCCGTCAACGTCCCCGAGTGTATCCGCACCGCCCCGACGTACCCGTCGAACGACCCCCAGAAACCCGTCTTCGCACCGTTCCACGTCGCCCCGACGACAATGTCCCCGCCCGGCGCGATGTCCGTATGGGGGCGCAATGCCGTCGTGACCAGCCGCCCGTCAACATAGATGCGCTCAATGGACGACGCCACATCGCGCGTGAACACGAAATGATGCCACACCCCGGCAGGCGGCACCCCCATCCCCCACGGCAGGTTATTGCCGCCGTAATGCTCGATGGCGATGCCGCTATTGTTGTAATAGCGAAACTCCAGCATCCTGTCATGCGGCGGCTGCACACCCTCACGCAACGTCCACGCCAAGAAGACCTGCTCATTGTTCCTCAAGGACGGCACAAAAACCCACATCTCCATCGACCACCCATTCGCCCCCGTCAGCTCCACCGGCGTACCCGGCCCCACCAGCGGCGACCACCCGCTCCCATCGAAATACAACGCCGGGACGCCATCCAGCACCTGATACGTCGGGCCCGTCCCCGGCGCCACGAAGTCCCCCGGCAACGCGCCCTTGTTCTCCCACAACGTCACGTGACCGCCCTCGCCCACGCCACCCGCCGACACAGCCGACACGTCCACCAGCAACGAGCCCGCCGTCTGAATCGCCGCCCACCCGTGGAGCGACACCATCACCACCAGACAAACCGCCAACAGTTTCTTCATAACGCACTCCTTTGCAAAACCCAATTTAATCTTATACCTTAAAATGATAACGCCCCCTTTTCCAAGTGTCAATACGAACCTGCACATTTTTTTCAAAAAGGCAACGAGGGGAAAACGCGGGGGCGCTCTCTCCCCTCGGATATTTCCCGAGGCACAAAAGCGGGGGCGCTCTGCCCCCTCGGGATGTTTTCGCAAAGCCTGTCCATATCGTCCATCCCGTCCATATCGTCCATAAGGTGGCGCATGGCGTCCTCGCCATGTGTAGGGAGGAAGCACGGCGGGACGCCGTGCGCTACCTTTAAAACCCGAGGGGTTAGAGTGCCCCCGCCCTCCTGCCTCTCTAAAACCTTCCGTTTCGCGTTGACACTGCGTAAAGGCTGGGGATATAATTTCGGCATCATGAATTTATCGGCGTTGGGCGGAGGCAGGGAGGGCAGGGCGGAAGATCGCGGTGCCGTGCGGAGGGTTGTGCTTTCGCTTGGCAGTAACATCGAGCCGCGTCTGGCATGGATTGAAAAAGCGGTCGGGGAGATTTCGGCGTTGCCGGATGTGCGGGATGTGCGTTGCTCGCCGCTCTATGAGAGTGTGCCGGATGGCGTGCCGGAGGCGTTCCGTGACCTGCCGTTCCTCAATGGCGTGGTGACGCTGGAGACCCGCACGCCGCCGCATGAGTTCTTGCGTGCCGTCCAAGGGATTGAACGCCGCCTGGGGCGCACGCGCGATGGGACGCATGGCTCGCCGCGCACGATTGACATTGACATCGTCGCGATGGGTGATGTGTGCATCGCGACCCCTGACCTTACCCTCCCGCATCCGCGTGCGATGGCGCGCCGCTTCGTGCTACAGCCCCTTGCCGACCTTCTCCCTGATTTCCGTTTCCCGGGGCAGGGGTTGCCTGTCGGCGAGCTCCTCGGGCGACTTGACGCTGGCACCGTGCGGCGGTTCGTCAGCGTTTGAACGCGAGCATGAGGATGCCGGTGGTGATGAGCGTGATGCCTGTCCACTCGCGGAGGGAGGGGCGTTCGCCGAGGAAGGCGACGGCAAAGAGGATGGCGAGGATCAGGCTGGATTTGTCGATGGGGACGACCTGGCTCACGGTTCCCAGCTGGAGCGCACGGTAGTAGCAGATCCATGACGCGCCTGTCGCGAGTGCCGAGAGGACGAGGAAGATGAGTGTCTTCTTGGGGAAGGACAGCGGGTTCGACCATGTGCCTGTGAAGGAGACGATGCCCGTCAAAATCACGGCGACGATGACCGTGCGGATGAATGTCGCGAAGTTGGAGTCAACATCCTTGACCCCGACCTTCGCGAACACACCCGTCAGTGCCGCGAACACCGCGGCGCCCACTGCCCACCAAAACCATTGTCCTGTTGTGATCATCGCCTTATGGCACAGGGTCGGGCTCCACGCCCACGCCCAGCCGGACATCGTATGACCAGTTGAAGGGGTAACTTGTCCTGCCTCCCGCGCCCGGTTGATACCTGTCGGAAATCAGGTAGAAGCCGAACCAGTCGGTGGGGTCGTCATAGGACGCGCGGCGCGGGACGAAGACGCCCCTCGCCGAGAGGGTCTTGGTCCTCTGCCTGTCCGCGTTCTGGTAATAGGCTCTGGCGGAGGCCTTGAACAGGCCCGTCGCAGGGCGGAAGTTCAGGGTCATGCCCCAAGGGTTGACGGAGGCATCGCAGTCAACCCGCCCGCCCTCTCTCACGAGGCTCTGGGCAGGGGCGGTCAGCCGTGCCGCCTCGGTCACCGTCATGGGGAGGCGCGCGGGGTCAGGCAGTGACAGCAGCGTGAGGCCGGATGTCCCTTGCTCGCCGTTGAAATCCAGCGGAGCGCCGAACAGGGGGGCAAAGGCAAGCTCCGTGCCTGCGCCGTAGTAGTCCGCCAGCGAGGTGTTCTTGGCGTAGTATCCGCCGACGACGTTCAGGATGTTCGTGAAGCCGATAACGCCTTCGCTCGAAGTCCCTGTTGCCGCGTCATACCCGAACACGGAGAGCGGGTTCGCGTTAAACCACGTCATGTAGGTATGCGCAGGGGTCAACACGACGCCCTCGGGATCCGGCACCAGCTGGATAAGCCCGTACAGGACGGAGCGCCTGTTGCCCTTCGACGGGGATGTCATCAGGTAGAACATGAGGCGGTCTTCGGCACTGCAACAGTCATATCCATAGAGCAAGAAGGCAGAGCCGCTCATGCGCCTCCCGTCCGCCAAAACGCCCGCGTACTTGACCGTCCCCCTCGCCCTTGTGGTCATCGTGAGATACCCTGTCCCGGTCGGCGCGGCATCCGAGCTCTTCGCCTCGACCGGAAGCGCGGCGGTGTAGTACCCGACATAGTTGGCGAGGGCATCGCCCTCACCCATCGGCGCGGCATCCGCCCAGTTGTTGCGGTACAGCAGGAACCCGCCGTCACCGTCAATCGTCAGCGTCCCTTCAGGGGTCTGCGTCGGCTTGACACCGAGCGACACGCTCATCAGCGTCTTCCCAGCCTTCGCGACCAGATTGGTCACCATGAAGTAGCCACTTCCGTCAACCCTGTCAAAGCTCGGCGCGGCGAACGTGTATTGCGTACCTTCGTACAGGAACTTACCCGACAGCTTGCCCGACGCCGCAACGGTCATGGTCACGTTCCCGTAACCCGGGTCCTCTTCCACCGTGAACCTGAACCCATTATACTGCCCCGCGACGCGCCCGAGCGGTGCCACGCTCCAGCTGATGCGCAGGGACGTGCCCGGCACCGTCGCCATCTTGCCGCCCACAGGCTGCCTCACCGAAAGGAGGATGTCCGCCGACCCCGCCTTCCCTGCCTCCGACACCTTCGGCACACCCGTGACCCACACCGCGCCATCCCTGACCTGCACGCTTAGACCCGCTGGCATCTTGCCGTTTCTGACCGCCACGCGCACCGTCGCGCCCGGCAACACGTTCGCCAGCGTGAACGGTCCGACCATCGCCTGCACCCCGACCGTCAACGGAGGCACACCCACGAACCCACTGCTCACATCATACTCCGGCGAGAGGCCACCCGTATCCACCGTCGGCGCATCCGCGCTGACAATGCCCACCGAGGAGACACTTCCCTGAACCGTGGCCTGCCGCCCGTAAGCGTCCTCGATGATGGTGTCCACACGCCAGAAGAGCGCCTTGCCCATGCTTGCCGCAAAGACCTCCTCCAGCCAAGTCATGTCGCTTGCCTCACCCGGCCTCGGGCATGATGTCTCCTCGAACGCAGCCCCCTCGGGCGACCAGCCCAGTGCCGTTGCCCTCGCCCCGGCGTAAACCATATAACGCGGGGTCATTGGCAATGCCGGAGCTGTCCACGCAAAGAAGCCCTCACGCGCGTCACCTGCGGCAATCGAGAGATGCAAGGGCGACACCGCAACCGCCGGCATCAGCGGGACGAACTCCAAGTCCCCCACCGCGCCGACCGCACCCGCCGCACCCGTCACGCGCCATGTTACCGTCTGCTTACCGGACGGCAACGCCACCCAGCACACATCACCGTCAACAAAATCATTCGTCACCGCAACGCCGTTCACGAGCACGGTCATCGCCGCGCCGTCCTCGCGCAGGGGGGTGAACATCAACGCCCCCGGGCCTGTCCATGTCCCGCTGAACGTCGCGGTCTCATCCCCAGTCAACGGCAAGGTGCGGAGCCATTCTTCGATGCCGCCTTCCAGATACCCGTAAAACCACTCGCCCGTCGCTTGCAGCCCCCACGCCTTGTGTTCGGCGGCGTACTCCTCAAACGTCTGCACCACCAGCGAATCACGCCGTTCCACGCTCAGGTGATACCCTTGCAACACCGAAGCCCCCGGCGGCTGTATCCGCAGGTAATAGGTGCCGTCGGCCGGCGCGATATACACGAGGGAGGCATCTGCCGAAGGCATCAGCGTCCTCGAAAACACACTGCTCCCGGACGGGTTCGTAAAGATGTCCACACGCACGTTGTTCGTTATCCCGCGTGTGCCGGGCGCGATATGGAACGTCCACACCTTCTTGCTGACGCACTCGAACTTATACCAGTCCACCGGGTCAATCGCGAGCGCTCCCGCCGTCCTGATCGAGTTCAGCGTCCTGGCGCCGAAATCAAGGAAGCCCGTCTCGCCCACGTCCAGCAGGGTCGCGCCCTGCCAGTAATTGTCCGCCTCTTCCTCGGGGTCGGCCGCAAGGATATTATCCAGTTGCTCCAGTATGGTAGCTATTGGCGTTGAGCTATGCTGGGCTTGATTTAAATAGGAGTCCTGCCAGCGTCCCAGCAGGTCTTCCGGCTCAAAGGCGCCCCCCTGACGGAAAATCATAAGCGTGGGATAAGATACCCGTGAATAGGAGAACGGTACTCCTATCGTAGTCTCGGTTCCTGTTGAGGTTGACGCACTGGGGAGCGCGAACTTCGTCTGCAACGCATAGCGGTCAATCACGATCTGCCGCGCCTCCGCATCGGTCATCCCCCCCATTTCATTCGCCTGATAATCCGGATCCCACGGCCAGCACCAGTTACCGTTGCCGTTGCGCGCGGGGTTGTCTATGATGGCCAGATAGAACTGGCGCTCCTCCACATAATCCTTCCACTCGTCACTCTCCAGCACCCTCCGATCCAATGCCGTACACTGCGGACACCACCACAGGCCCGCAAAATACAGCAGCACGCCACTGCTGTTCTCATTCGTCGCGGCCGCCGCAAACGCCGCCTCATAGTCCATCGTCCACTCGCCGACTTCCGCACCCGACCAGCGCGGGCGGATTTCAGGGACTGTTGCAGGACGCTGGGCAATGCCCGACAACGCAACGCCTAATACCAATGTTCCGATAAATAACTTGACTTGCATTTACTTTTCTCCTTAATTTGAAAGTGAAATAATATCAAAGCCCCCGCAAACAAGTCAATTGGATAAAAACAAAAACTTAACACCCAGCGCACTCCCCGATGTGGACGGGATGGACAAAATGGACGATATGGACAGGGGGCGCATGGTAATGCCCTAATGGGCAAATGAACCCATATCCCCGTTTTCGCTAATGCGTAATCTGGGATTAATTGTTCTCTTCTCTCCTTTTACCTCTTACTTTTTACTTTTCACTTTTTCCCTCCCTCCCCGCTTTTCCCCTTGCCATCCCCACCCAAATGTGCCATACTATTTGCCATGAAAAACGGGATGACAGGTTTTGCACTCCTACTTACGGACCTGTGGTTGCTTACCAACCACGGGCGTTCGGACGTGTAACCCAAATCCCAAAAGCGTTATACCAGAAACTCCCGTGGATGATCACAGTATCCCGCGGGGGTTTTTGTTTTCCGGGATACCGTATTCGAGAAAGAAGGGCAAGATGAAGAACGAGGCAAGGAAGATTGAGATTTTCGACACGACGTTGCGTGACGGCGAGCAGTCGCCGGGGTGCACCATGAACCTCGCGGACAAGCTGCTGGTCGTGGAGCATCTGGAGAACTTGCGCGTGGACGTCATCGAGGCGGGTTTCGCGGCGGCATCGGCAGGGGACTTCGAGGCGGTGCAGAAGGTCGCGCTGGCGGCGAAGCACGCGGCGGTCGCCAGTCTGTGCCGCGCGTTGCCGAAGGACATCGACTGCGCCTGGGAAGCCATCCGCCATGCGGCGCGTCCGCGCATCCACACGTTCATCGCGACCTCGCCCATCCACATGGAGTTCAAGCTCAAGATGCAGCCCGATGCCGTCTATCAGCAGGCGGTCGAGATGGTGAAGTACGCGCGGAACCTGTGCGGGGATGTCGAGTTCTCGCTGGAGGACGCATCGCGGAGCGAACGCCCGTTCATCTACCGCGTGGTGGACGGCGTGATTGCGGCGGGCGCGCGCACCATCAACATCCCCGACACCGTGGGCTATGCGGTGCCAGAGGAATATGCCCGCCTCATCGCGGACATCCGCGCGAACGTGGACATGAGGGGCGCGAAGTTGTCAGTGCATTGCCATAACGACTTGGGGCTGGCGGTGGCGAACTCGCTCGCGGCGGTCGCGGCGGGCGCGGATCAAGTGGAATGCACCTTGAACGGAATCGGCGAACGCGCCGGGAACGCCGCGCTGGAGGAGATTGTCATGGCGCTGGCGACACGGCGCGAGGCGTACGGCGCACGGACAGATATTAAGACGGCACAGATTTACGCGGCGAGCCGCTGCATCGTGCAGGTCACGGGCAGCCGCGTTCAGGCGAACAAGGCGATTGTCGGCGAGAACGCCTTTGCGCACGAGGCGGGCATCCATCAGCACGGGGTGCTGGCAAACCCCCTGACGTATGAGATTATGACGCCCGAGTCCGTGGGCGTGTCGAAGAACCGCATGGTGCTGGGCAAGCACTCGGGGCGCCATGCGTTCGAGGCGCGGCTCCGCGCGTTGGGCTTCGCCTTCTCCGCCGAGCAGGTGAAAGAATTGTTCGCGAAGTTCAAGGGGCTTGCCGACCGCAAGAAGAACGTCAGCGATTCCGACATCGAGGCACTGGCGCAGGACATCCAGCGCCCCGTGTTTGAGCGCGTCAAGTTGAAGTCGCTGAATGTGATGGTCAGCACCAGCACCAAGCAGGCGATGAGCACCGTGCAGTTGATGGTCAAAGGCAAAAAGAACGTCAAGGGCAAGGAGAAAGAGAAGGAGAGCACCGGGATCGGGAACGGCCCGATTGATGCCTCCCTGAACGCGGTCAACCAGATCCTCGGCTGCAAAGACGTCACGCTGGAGACGTTCAATATCAACGCGACCACGGGTGGCACCGATGCCCTCGGCAAAGTGGATGTCCGCGTGCGCAAAAAAGACAAGCTCGCTCGCGGGCACTGCTCCTCCACCGACATCATCGAGGCAAGCATCCGCGCCTACCTCCACGCGCTGAACACGCTGTTGGACGAGGAGAAGTAAAAGGTGAGAAGTAAAAGGTAAAAGGTGAGAGTGCCTCGGGGCAATGCCTCGGGAACGCCGAGCACCAGCTCGGCATCGGGCAATGCTTCCCAGCCGAGGCACAAGCGCGGGGGCGCTCTGCCCCCTCGGGAGGGAATTGAAAGTTGAAAATTGAAAGTTGAAAGTTGAGAATGCGCCACCTTTCCCGAGGGCTTGGCGCGGGTGCGCCCTAGCCCCTCGGAAATGTTTCTATTGTTTCACACAGAGGCACAGAGACACAGAGTCGCACAGAGGAATGCAAAAATCCCTAATTCTCCCCTCTGTGTGCCTCTGTGTCTCCGTGGCTCTGTGTGAAACGAGAGCAATGCCCCCACCCCCCGAGCGCCCCCCGCTCACCCCCTCGGATGTTTCCCGAGGCACAAGGGCGGGGGCGCTCACACCCCTCGGGAAGTTCCCGAGGGGGCAGGGCGCACCCGCGCTTGTGCCTCTGTGTGAAATAATGCGTGCAGCATCCCGTCCATATCGCCCTTGCCGTCCGTGTCAAGTTGAAGTATAATGAACCCTTTATGCAGATACGGATGTTCAAAACGTTAGTCCCGTTGGATGGTCAGCGGTTGCTGCTGGCGGTGACGGCGTTTGCCCTGATGGGGATCGTCGTCGGCTATCGGTTTCCGTCTGTGGGTCTGGCGGTATGCGGAGCGGGTGCGGCGGTGTGCCTCGGGTGGCTGGCGTTCAGGCGCAGGGTGTTGATGGCAGGGCGGGTCGGTGTCGCGGATGCGGCGGCGGTCGCGTTTGCGCTTGTGCTGTTCGGCGCAGGGCGCGTGGCGTGGAACGCGGGGAGGCTCGCGCATGAGGCAGAAACCCTGAAGGCGCTGGAAACAACGCAGGCGTTTGAGTGCCGTATCAAGTCCGCCTCTGGCGCGTGGCCTCTGGCTGGAATCGGGATGCGTTATGCGTTTGACGTGGAGAACGTAACGTGGTTTGATGGGACGAACACGTTCCGCATCCGCACCCTTCCGGTGTCGGTGAGCTGGTTCGGGACGACCTTCGACCGTGCATCCGCGCCCAAGCCCGGGGAGACGTGGCGGATGACCGGGCGCGTGCAGGTGCTCACGCGCACCAACGGCCTGGAACACGCCTACATCAGCACCAACCGAGGGGAGGGGCGCTCGCTTCGTTTGACTTCCGCGAAGGACTTATGGCAGGGGCGGCTGGCGAGTGTCCAGCAGGAGGCGGCGCGGCGGGTGTCGCTCGACATCATGGACTGGAGCATGATACCTGCGCTGAATCAGGCGTTGATGCTGGGGTGTCGAAATGAGATTCCCGATGATATGCGGTATGTGTTCGCCGCGTCGGGGACGATTCATGTGTTTGCGGTGTCGGGTCTGCACATCGGGCTGGTGGCAGGGGTGCTCATCTTTTTCGTGCAGATGACGGGGTTGAGCCGTCACCGCTGGGCGTTGGTGCTGATACCGCTCATCATCGCCTATACGCTGGTGTCGGGCGCGCGGCCGAGCGCGGCGCGGGCGTGTTGCGCGGCGGTGTGCCTGTTTCTTGCGCCGTTGCTGGGACGCAAGGCGAGTGGCGCGAGTGCCCTCCTGATGACCGCGCTTCTCTTCCATCTCTGGCAACCGTCGCTGGTCTTCAACCTCGGGAGCGTGTTCTCGTTTGGGGTGATGGCTGGGCTGATCCTGTTCGTCTCGCCGCTGATGACGCTGATGCGGAAATGGCTGGGCTATCTCGCGCTCCAAAAGAAAATCGAACTGCTGGAGGCGACCGGCGATAACGCGCGTTGGACACGGTTTACGTCGGTGGTCGTGCGGTATGTGGCGGATGTGTTTGCGGTGTCGGTGGCGGCGTGGCTTGCGTCTGTCCCGCTGACAGGTTATTATTTCGGGCGCGTGGCAATCGGGGGGCTTTTCGCAAACCCGGTGGTCACGTCGTGCGCGTTTCTGGTGATCACGGCAGGATTCCTCGGGTTGCTGGCTGGGCTGTTCAGCACATGGGTTGCGATCTGCTTCAACCATGCGGCCGGGTTCTTCACGATGGTCATGGTGAAGACGGCGGAGGCGACGAGCGCAATCAAAGTGCTGTCGCCCGAAACGGGCCCTTGGCCGGCATGGGTGGCGCTGCTGTGGTTTGCCGCACTCATTGCGGTTGCAGTTTGGATGAACAGGCGCCAGCCAGCGGCAAGCGGGCTAGACTGGCTAGACGGAGGAGGAAGGACATGAGCGAAGTTGTACATATCGCAGGGATCGGCGGCGTGGGCATGAGCGCATTGGCGCAGGCGCTGATTGATACGGGCGTGACCGTGACAGGCTCGGACA
>Ga0123353_10009168_pt1 | contig 13618 bp, 10 predicted proteins | sample TergutLab28metaG_3_FD_92763 | JGI IMG/M metagenome (GOLD analysis project Ga0123353, IMG submission 92763) | Labiotermes labralis P3 segment gut microbial communities from Petit-Saut dam, French Guiana - Lab288 P3 | ecosystem: Host-associated > Arthropoda: Insects > Digestive system > Gut ... | reverse complement strand
GGGAACCGGCATACACTTTGTTCTGCGATGCAGTCGGCAAAGGAATCCGAAAGGAATTAGACGACCTGCAAAAAATTGAAAAGCATCTGCCGCCGAAAGTTACTGATGCCGTCGATATGCTCGTCCAAATGGTCGAAATTCAACAGTTGAAATTCCGCGATATTATTTGGATGGTATCGCAAAATATCGAAGCAGTTATTTTCATGGCTGATGTCAGCGATACCGATAAAGTCAGCGGTGCGTTTGCGATTGTATCGCATATTAACCCTTCACCGGAACTCTCTTGGCTCCGGGCAATGGACATCCACGAAGGAAAGGACTACACCTTCCTGAAGAAAGAATCAAACGGCGATTTTATTATTAAATCCGCCTTCAATCACGCAGGAAAGAAAATCGAGTTTTGCGTTTCCGGCTTGAAATTGCCCGGTAATGACCGCTACGCCTTGCTTTTCTCCGACCCGGACAATATCCAAAAGTATTTCGAGGCGTTCAAAGAAGGACGAACCGGCGAAGAATACGCAAAGGGAAAAGCCCAGAAAATCATCATCGGCGAATCCTGCTTTCGTTTGATTGAAAAATACAGCAAGCAAAACGAATGGACAGCAAGAGCAAAAGAAATTGCTGACCGAGTTAAATACTTGGAATTCAGTTTGGGCGACACAGACGGTGCGACTAACCTCAACGTCCGATTGTCAATGCGGAAGGAAGAAGATGCAAAAGCGATTAGCTATTTGCTCCTCGCTTATATTGCGTCTATTCAATCGGTAACTGACACCGCAGAGGTTGCAAACTTCCTCCAAGCACTTAAGGTTGAAACAAAAGGAAACGATGTTGCTATGACGATGAAATTGGACTATCCTGACCTTTGGAAGGTTATTTCCGAAGCACTTGTCAAGGCAAGCGATAAAATCAAAAAGAGAAATGAATGACGAAAACCTCTCCGATGCCGAATTAGTTCGCCGCGTCCAAACGGGAACAGGACGGAATGAGGCGTTTGACGAAATTGACCGCCGCTATCGTCCTGTTTTGCATCGGTTTATAACACGATATACGTTTTGCGTTCATCAAGCCGAAGAACTTGTTCAGCAAACTCTCATACGCGGATTTGAAATGCTCGGACAACTTCAGTCCGGTGAGAAACTTGCCGGCTGGCTTCACCGAATTGCATTTCGCCTGACTGTTGCCGAAGGGAGAAAACGCCGGATGACATCGCTGGATGCCGAAGGAGTCAGCGAACCGGCGGTTGAGTTGGATGACGAAGTTCAGCGGAATGAAGAACGCCGAAACATTTGGTATATTGCCGAGACGAAATTATCAGAAGAGGACTATGAAATACTGCGTTTGCGATACCGGGAAGACCTCAACTGTACGGACATTGCTAAAAAAGTCGGCAAGACGGAAACGGCTGTCCGTGTACAACTTCACCGCGCTCGAAAAAAACTTTTACCGATATTCAGAGATGAATTCACACCTTGAACTATGAGATTTTTAGAAACGTATTTAATTTCACGAATTGACAAAGCCCTTGATGACGGCGAACCGCTAACCGGTTTAACCCGCTGGTTTGTGCAGCGCAATGACCGGCTGCGTGATTATTACGAATCAATGCTGGAACTGGAAATCGAACTTCGTTTTTCGGACGAATTACCGCCGTCCGTACCGATAGTTGCTGCGAAAATGCCTTCTTCGGTTTTTCTGCAAAGGCGGCTTTGGTACACCACCGGAACGACGGTTTGTTTGCTTTTTATTGCTGCTCTTTTTATCTGGAAAGCAACGGAAGAGCAGCCCATCGTTTCTGCACCGCCGGAAAGTATAACGGAGAACATTGCGGAATTTACGCCGGACGATTTTCAGGAGATGCTGGCTGCTGTTATCCCAGCGACAGCGGAATCGCTTGTTGACTTTTCGGAGCGTCCTATCGAATTGACATCGATGTTATTGTCGCAAGTCGGTTATTTCGTCTCAAAGACGAATTGACGCTATTAGCGCAGCGACTGTGATTTCTAATCCTGCCAATAATAACCTCCTACATATTGGTCTCATCGTCTTGCGGGACAGGATGCGTCAATGCCGCTAATGCCTGCGCAAGCGGTTTAACATGCTCCTCGTTCTGTGTGTAAATCCGGCAAAGACGATAACTCAACGGAATATGCCGATACAACTCCTCTTCTTCAAGCGGACGGATTTTATCGACAGTCGGGTCGTACAAGAAATTCATACCGGCGGTTGCCTTTTGCGAATCCGGTCGATGAATGTGTCTCGCTATATCAACCTCAAACGGAATGTCCCGCAACTGTTTCGGCAAACAATCCGCAACAGCCCGTTTGAATGATTCCGGCGAAGCATAAATACTCGTTTGCTCACTTTGACCGGCAAGATAAATCGCCGTTGTTTCACCGGCATAATAAAACGGAATCCGCCGATTCAGGAAATCGTTCCATTGGTCTGCTAATTCCCGCTTTGCCGGATTCGGCGACCTATCCCAGCGGGCAACGTCCGTCAAGAGCGACCATTCCGTAAAATGCAGATATTCTCCCAGATTTTCAAACGGATTATTACTGCCTTCGCCGGTGCTGCCGGGAAACAGCAAGTTGGAACTCTTCACGAATAAATCGTTTAGCGATAAATCAATCGCCCGCACTGTCCGATGAAAATAAACACTTCGGAAAAGTTCAGCGCGGGCAGCCAAGAATATCGTCAGCGCAGAAAACCCCTTTTGATGTATCGTCAAACCGTGTTCCGTGAAAAACGAATAATGCAGTAAGCGTTCAAGATTAAAAATCTGCGGATTGAAGCCGGTCATGTATGCGTCACGCAAAACGAAGTCCATATTATCAACGGTGTAAAGTCCGCAAAAGAGAGAACGCAGTAAGCGCAGATACAGCGGAAATTCACGGTCGTGACCGGTAGGACGTACAATGAGGAAACATACTTGTTCGGGGTCGAGCGTTTCCTTATCCGGCAGTTGTCCCAGTGGATTTCTGCGGATATGTTTTAACATTGGTGCAATATGCCGGCGGATAATTTCCGCACCAAGCCGTTCGTGATTAAGTCCGAATTTGGAGAGATAACGGGCATCGAAAAAATGTCCGAAAGGTCCGTGACCGACATCGTGCAGCAGTGCCGCCATGCGGACTAATGATTCCAAATACAGCCGGCTGGGAATTTCTTTTTCGCCTGCCGCAATGCAAACGTTGAGCAAACTCGGATAAAGATGTTCCAACGCTTTGCTGGCGAGATGCATCACGCCGAGTGAATGTTGAAATCTCGTATGTTCTGCGGTTGGAAACACAAGCCAAGCGGTTTGCAGTTGGTGAATTCTCCGAAGACGCTGCACCCAAGGAGAATCAATTATGTCGCGTTCTGAGACCTCTTCGACATCTTCAATGCCCGCCGAAAAGGGAATAAGACCGTGAATCGGGTCTTGCGAAAGATTTTCATTTTCGTAGTAGTTCATTTTGTTCCTGCTTCATGATGCATGGGCGAACTGCGGACACAAAACGGTATTATACAGGAAAAGGCGCAGGATTAAATCCTGCGCAAAAAGAAAAATTTATCGTTTCGCTGGCGGTGAAACTTTGAATGTTTCCGTACATGTTCCGCTGACAGGAACTTCAAGTGTGAAAGGAGTTGCTTCCTTTTTACTGAACTTCGGGTCTATCAACACATTTGTTTGTGTCACTTCTGTTCCTTCGTCCGACATTTGTCCGGTCGAAATGATTTCTGATTTGGAAATCAGCACTTTATATTTGCCGGGAACAGCACCATTATACAAGCCATTCGTTTTCACGCTTGTCCTGCCGGAAGTATCAGTTGACCCTGATGCCGTCCATTCGCTATCCTCTGGTCTCAAGACAACCAGTGCCTTGTCTATCGGAGTTCCGGATTCATCCTGAACGATAATCGTACACGAAACCGGATTCGGCATTCCTTCCGGGCGCGGCGGCAACTTCCCTCCGCAGGAAACAGCGGAAATTAACAACAGCGAAGAAAACAATAACAGCGCAATTTTGTTTAGCGGCATAGTATTATGTGTATTAGTATTGTGGAAAACAAAAGGTAAAAAACGTTTTTATGGTGTTTTGGACTCACCGCCATCAACGGTACCTAGCGCGCCCCAAACGCCGAAGTCAGAAGGACCGCTTGCCTTAATTTCTGCGGTTGCAATATTGCCCGCATCAATCGTTTCTGAAATAAAACGGACGGAACCGTCAAGGATACCAACGTTCACTCCTCCTGAATGAGAACTCGACGCGGCAATAATAGTACGGCTGGTCAGGTCATCCGCACGGACGCAGGAGGGGCTGTTCGGCGGCAGAATCGTGTGGAAGTATGCGCAAAATCCCCGCCCGTCAGCATATCGTTTCGTAACGTAGGTCGTTCCAACAGGCACCGGACTTGTCGTACCGACTTCCCTGTACTCGTTTCCATTACGAAATGCTAAGCACTCGCTCAGGTCGCATAGAGCCGGGTTCGTTTTGTGGACGGCAGCGTCACTAGCGGCAATTCCGATTTTTAACGACAGCAAATTGCCTAAAGAAACGCAGCGTTCTGCATACGCCACTGTGTTGGAAGTTCCATCGATTACACTTGCCATCGTTTGCCAGCGGCGGTTGACAACAGCGGAAAACAAAGCACGATACGGCGAAGCAGTTGTATAAGTGGTGTTTGTGCCGTCTTGGTTGTGTTCAGGCCAATCGGCATTGCAGGACATGTAGTTGGAAAATCCATATTCGGTGGTTCCGCTTGAACTCCTTGCGCGGTCCGACGGACATCGAAAGTTAGCGACCTGAATGCACCAAGCATTATTCGGCACCGAACCCGCAGGGTAAGCAGTGTTTTGCCAAGTCGCATAGCGTATTGCCAACTCAGTGCATTTTTCGTGAAGTGCCGCTTGTTCCATGAACGGATGCAGACGCACCAATGACGATAAGGCATTTGGTCCTCCTAAACGGGTTGTACCCGGACTAACGCCATCCGCTCCCACACCGTAATAATCCGGTCCGCTGGCACCGGCGGGAAAGGACTGATGGGTGTCGTGATAATTATGCAAAGCAAGTACAATCTGTTTAAGATTATTGGAACAATGCATACGGCTTGCTGCTTCCCGCGCCGCCTGAACGGCGGGAAGAAGCAGGGCTATCAATACACCGATAATGGCGATGACGACCAAAAGTTCCACCAAAGTAAATGCATGTGCGCGAAAAGAAGTTTTCATTGTTATCTCCTTGATTTATAATGCTGAATATGACACGACATGTTTTCATAACAAAGGAACTGTTTCCCGAATTACATACGGGAAATAGAGGACGAACAGGTTTATTACAATGAGGATGATTCCCCGGATGCGGCTGTTCCGGCGGCACCCCAGACCCCGAAATTAGATTTACCCAACGTCCTGATTTTTGCAGTCGAAGGTCCGCAATCAACAGTTTCGGAAACAAAACGGACAGCACAATCCGCCAATACTACGTTGACACCGCCCGAATGATAACTCGACGCTGCATTCATGGAGCGTCCGTCAGTAGCCTCATTGACCTGACACGACGGACCATTTGGCGGAATTATCGTATTGAAATAATTTGCGAAATGACGGCCATCTGCATAACGTTTAGAAATATAGGTGGTTGCTTCCGTTCTGGTTTTGCCGGCAAGGAATTCATTACCGCTAATCAGTTCCAGACAAGCCCTTGGATTCCAATCCGCAAAATTGGTATTTGATACGGTGATGACTGCATTAGAGTCGTGGATGCCGAGACCAACCTTGACAGAGTTTATATTGCCGGCACTTACACATCGTTCCGAAAAGGCAATCGTGGAGGAGGTGCCGTCCGTAATCCCCGTCAGTTTTGTCCAAAGGATATTGGGGTCCATGAGTGAACGGTTGGTGGCGGATGTGACGTTGCGGTTAATGGGGGAAAACACACCGCGGTGTGCAACATGCGTGGAGGTTGATGATCCATCGTTACTATGTTCAGGAAAATCACCCATACAAGCAAGATAGTTCGAGTAGCCAAATACACTTGCTGTACTCGGAACAGGAACACTTTCTGAAGGACAGCGATATGCCGATATTTGAACACACCACGCATTATTAGGCACCGAACCGGACGGATAAACTGTAGTCTGCCAAGTCGATACAACCTTGTCCAGTGCCGCACATTGTTCGTAGAGTGCAGATTGTTCGATAAAAGGAAGTATTCGCACCAATGACGAAAGGGCATTCAATGCTTCTGTTGCATCTGGTCGAACATGCCACGACCCGCTGGAACCCGCTGGAAGCGACTTGTAAACGTCATGATAGTTGTGCAATGCGGTACCAATTTGTTTTAACTTGTTGGTGCACGACATTCGTCTTGCGGCTTCGCGGGCGGCTTGCACAGCAGGCAAAAGCAATGCTATTAGAACGCCGATTATGGCGATGACTACGAGAAGTTCAACGAGAGTGAATGCCGGTAGCTTACGCTTGCGGCTATCATTTAATTCGTTTCCTCCCCTCGAATTACCTAGACTAAAACTCACTTTTCTCATCTCATATTCTCCTGATGAAGTATGGTTAGACAAAATACCAACTGTATTACATGAATCATAACATTTTTTTTCATGTAGTCAAGAGCAAAAAGTGGAAAAAGCCATTTTGCTAATGCGGCATGTTCTATTCACCAATCCGTCCGCCCAGTTGCTGCTTCCGCTGCTCCTGCGGGTCAAAAGTTCCGTAAAAAAGAGCATTAGCACCGTCAATCCAAGTATTGAGCCGAGTCCAATCGTCATCTGAAAGTTTTACGTCGTAGTGTCCATCGTCGAGCAATTTAACAAGCGCGCTTGCCCGACTGCCGAAACGATTCGGTTCTGTTATCGGTTCGTAATTGCCGTTGGGCATTCCCCAAGCAGTGTATGAAACGTGTTTAATCAACACATTATACGATTTCGTGTAATGTCCTTCCGGTTCGCCGGTCAAGACAATGTTGCCGCCTTTTTCCTTTGCCGTTTCGCCGTGACAACTAACGCAATGCCGCTCAAGCACCGGCTGAACTAAGAGCGGATAACTCAACGGTTTAGAACCTTCCGGCGCGGGAATAATCTCTGACGGCTGCCGCTGCATAGCCAACGGCGGACGAGCAGACGCAAAGGTCTGCATCCGATGTTCATGACAGCCGACACAACTCGTGTTCTCACCGGGTTGCAGATACGTCAAAGAGCGCATCAACTGAACAGCACGACCGCGGGAGTCGAGTGCCTGAAACAAAACCGGTGTCTCGGCAGGACATTCAAAATATGCACTGCCGTCCTTCTCTACCGGAATAGTACCGAGAACCTGTTTGCCGGGTGAAGCATTAGCAGCACCGACCATCGGATTGTTAGCATTCGGTGTCGTTTTCGGAAGCACTTCGACAATTCGCAAAGCGGTAATTCTGTTTTCCTCACCGTCCGGCAGTTTGGGCCAACTCTCATAAACGTTTTGCATTGAAAACGTTGCACTTGCGGATTTGCTGTATTTATCAGTACCGGCAGTGACCGGCGGTGCAAAGCGCGGCGCAAGCGGTTTAACCCAAACACTCGAAATGTTCGGGTCGCGGTAAAGCAATTCCTTGTTTCCAAAAGCGTCGACATAATAAATGCCGAACATGTTCGGAATGTTAGGTCCCGCTTCTCCGCGCAGCAAATCATAACTGTACGAGACGAGGAAGAATTTTTCCGAAAGCGGCAGCGGCGCCTTATAACAGTGACCTTTCCAGCGGCGTTCCTGTTCCGGCTGAACGGTCTCCCGATAACCCGGTCGGTCAGGGCGGTTGACAGCATCCCAATGCCGCGACACAGGAGAATCGAAATCCGTCGGAGCAGGCAGAGCAATTCCGCAGGCGAGGAGCGTTTCCGCTTCCGGGAACCGGACATCCGGTGTCAATCGAGTAATCGGCTTTTCGCCGTCAACGCCAAGCGAAGTATCAAGCATGATAATAGAGCCAGCCGACATTCCATGATGCGGAGCCGCAACTGCCATGACTTTGGACGAGTTAGGAATCTGCCGCGCTTCCCAGATGCCGCAAGGAACGAAAGTGTTATTGCCGAAGAAAATGCGGGCATTAGTGCCGTCTTGCCTCGTTGTCCAAAGTTGCTGATAAAACACGGCATCGCGGTCAACGTAATCCCAGCGGGTGTAAATGATTCGTCCATCGTTCAATACCGCCGGGTCCCATTCATTGGTTTCATGAAACGAAATCACCCGCGGCATTTTATCGTTCTCATTCGGAGCAAGAGTTGCAAGCGTATAAACATAACAAGGTCCGCCTCCGCAGCGGTGATAGCCGCCGCGCCGAGTCGAGATGAAAACAAGTTTTCCGTCAGGAAGACAAGTCGGATTGAAATCATCAAACTCACCGTTGGTCAACTGCCGCAGTCCGCTGCCGTCGGAGTTCATCTCGTAAAGATGGTATCGGCGGTGCATCGTTTCGGGGTCCCGCCATTTTTGCGGAGCAGTTGGTGCTTCACAAAAAGCGAAGTAGATTTTTTTGCCGTCGAAACTCACTTCGGGATGCGCATAACTTCCATCGGGAAATTTTCCGGCGGTCAACGATGTTAGCCGCATTGATTTTCCCGGCTCTTCGAGGACGAAGAGTCCGCCGCCGGGTCTGGCGGCATATCCGTAGGTCTGCGTGAGTTGATGACTCATTGCCGAAGGAACATGTTTTGCAAAGAGCAGCGGTTCCGACGGAAACAGCGGGTTTGAAAATGTAATTTTCCGGCGAAGCCGGTGCAACTCCCGCCATCGGTCTTCATTGAAAACATTGCTGTTTTTCAAGGTCTCGAATTGCTTAGCATCGTCTCCGCTGACGGCGAGTTCGTCAACAAGTTTCTGCATCGGCGGCAGCATTTTTTCGATGGCTTCGCGGTATGTACGGCGTTCAAGCGGCGTATCTATACCGTCTTGCATCCGCCAATCGTGTTCAATTAGAGCGGCTTCAATGTAGGGATGAGGACTCGGTGAACAGGCAACCGGCTGAAACGACCACGGTTGCCGTTTCGGGTCGAGTGAAGTTGTTACGGTTTCTTCAATGATGACAGGGAAGTCATCCGCGGTGAATATCAGCGGTTCGGCATTGGGCGGAAGGATTCGGATTGTATCTCCTTTGTACAGTACGGCGGTGATGCGGTATTTCGGTGTCGGCGTTGGAAAGCCGGTTAGCAGCAGTTGCGGCGAATCGCCGCGCTCGGAATCGTGATAGAACCATATACCGGCTGCTGTTCCGTGAGAGGGCAGCACTGCCTTGCCGTTGATTTCAACGGCGGTTTTATCTGTATCTTTTTCTGCGGCAAGTATTTCCGCACAAAACAGGCAGCACAAAAGAATCGTTAGTATAAATTTGAAAGCGGTACTCATTTGATTGACTTTCGGAAAGAGTGCGTCAATGATAACGATGAGTACTGTACCTAATTTTGGAGGAATTGCAAGTTCTGTTTGCGGCTGTTCTGCAAACCGTCTGGTAGACGGCAAGTCATCCAAACCGGCATTTTTTGTCCTTGCCAAAAGTTTAGCGGCGAATGAAACAAGGAGAACCTCATTGACGCTTCAGCCAAGTGCCGCGATAAATCCATGCGGTGTCCCGGCTCGGTATATCGGCGCAATCGTATCCTCCGAAAAACAAAACGCCGCTTCGTTCTTCAGGAAACGGCGAGACAGCAATCGTCCTGACGGCTAAGAGACCGCGCGGCGGATTCGGCTGCGGTTCATCTGCGGTAAAAACCCGACCGTGACGATAAGTCCCGTTGTCGCTGCGAATCAAATACCACGCACTCGCCCGCTGTTCACGAGAAGAAGAAACCGGTGCGTTAATCCAGAGACCAATCAAATGTACGCTTTCGCCTGTAACAGGGTCGACGGTCTGCGGCATGTCATTATAAGCACTCAAACAGGGACCTTTCAATTCGGGAACTTTGAAAACCTCCGCAAAATAAGAGCGGATATCCAATTCAACTGACAACTCGAAGTTCCGGTTAATATCAATCCGATAAACGACACCGGGGTAATGACACGTTCCTAGCAACACCGAATTTTTTCCGCCGCGCGGGTCGACCACTGCTGTGAGACCTCGAAGTATGGTTTTTTCGTCTCCCTTGGCTTCAAGTTGATAGGACCAACGGAGAATCTGTTCCCAATGCGGTTTCTCTCCATCGATGCGCCGGAACAACCCGCCGGAACGCGGCAAGTTGTTCTTGATGCCGCAAGCCGCATATAGAACACCGTCGGCTTCGGTCAAAGCCATAACTCGTCCTGTTCCGGTTAACTCGGCTTCTGGAGTCCAGCGCAGCCGCCCCGGCGCATCGGCATCATAGACGGCACGATAAATTGCACCGCGATTTTGTGAGCCGCCGAAAAGGGATTGAACCTTCGTTATGCGGTCAATGTGAGTACAAAAAGAGCGCATTCCGATGCGGTCGTCTTCGGGACCCCGGCAGCGAGTCCATTGACCGGTTTTATCGCTGCGGGTGAAAATACCATTTGACGGACTTGCTATGAGCAGCGGAACAGGCGGAGTCAACTGCATACCGGAACCGGCGGTTTCAAACATTGCGGAATATAGACCGTCAACACGAATAGAACGGGGAAAACTCCTATCCACACGCCATTGTGCGGCTGCGGAATCCTTAATCAGAATCTGCGGACCAGTCCAAGGGCGACCATCTTTGACTTCGAAATAAGGGCGGTCTGTCCAAACTCCTGTGCTTGCGAAGAGTTTTCCGTCATGCTCAAGAATTCGCATTGTTTCGGTGCCGCTTAACCGTTGCCCCTTTGTGTCTTGTGTACCGAAACGGACATCACGGGTGAAATGCATCTTGACTGACTGTTCTTGCGCCTGAACACTTGTTGCTGCCATCAACAAGGCAGCGGCAAATGAAAAAAAGGATACTTGAAGGACTTGTTTCACAGCGGATTCGGCATTGAGAAGAAAAGAAAATGGTAAATAAATGAGATAGTTGATTCTAATCGGTTTGAGTGTTTGTGTCAAGAAATCGCATTTGGTTCGCATCGGTATTTGTCAGGGTATGTTATTATTTGCGGCGGTGGGTAACCCCGCCGCTCTTAATTTAACCACCCGCCCTTGCTACTCAAAGCGGCACTTTTTGCTCTTGCCAAGTTTAGCGGGTGTGTTATCATTTCCACAGGTTGATCCGCAAGTTTCGGCGGAGTACCGCCTACACTTGCGGCGCTGTTCTTGCCACTCGCCACTAAATATTAAGATAGGTAAAATAACGTTAAAATAGGTAGTCACTATGTTCAAAATGATACAATTTTCCGAAGTGTTTTATTTTCAAGCGGTTGCGTCGAAAAATTTTTTCGATTTAGGGCTTGATGTTAGGTGGTTGTTGCCCGTCGGGGTGCAGTGTTGACATCACACCATTACTTCGGTACAATCAACGCTGTTGTATAACAGATTTAACGGAAACATAAATTTCGCTATGGAAAAAATCATTATCATCGGAAGCGGACCTGCCGCTTGGACTGCCGCTATCTATGCCGCAAGAGCATCGCTCTCACCGCTCGTCATCGAAGGTGCCGTCACCCAAGAAAATCAAATGAAAGGAACGCTGCCGATGGGGCAACTCTCGCAAACAATGGAAGTCGAGAACTTTCCCGGCTTTCCGCCGGCGGACTTAACGGCGTTCATTGACTCGGCAATTCCGAAAAGCCGAAAGGATTTAATGATGCCGCACAATCCAAACGATAAACATATTCAAGGACCGCAACTCGTCGAACTCATTCGGGCGCAAGCGGTACACTTCGGAACACGGGTCGTTTCCGACGACGCTGCCGAGGTTGACTTCTCCGATACAAGAACGGACAAGAATCGGGTGTTGAAACTCATCGGTTCAGGCGGCAATGTTTATGAAACAAAGACGGTTATCATTGCGACCGGCGCAAGTGCGAAATATCTCGAACTCGATTCCGTGAACCGCTTCAAAAATAAAGGCGTTAGTGCTTGCGCTGTTTGCGATGGTGCGCTGCCTCGATACCGAAACAAGCCGCTTGCGGTCATCGGCGGCGGCGATTCTGCCGTTGAAGAAGCGGAATATCTGGCGAAATTTGCGTCGGTCGTGTATATTGTTCATCGCCGGAATCAACTCCGGGCTTCGAAAATCGTTGCAAAGCGCGCCGAAGATAATCCGAAAATCAAAATACAGTGGAACCGAATACCGAAGGAAATCATCGGAAATGACACGGACGGTGTTACCGGCATCGTTCTTGGGAGTACTGCCGGTGAAGCGGATGTGCCGCTGTATGTATCGGGCGTATTTATGGCAATCGGACATAATCCGAACACGGAATTTTTGCAGGGCAAGGTTGCGCTGAAGCCGAATGGTTTCATTGAGCGTCCTGTGCCGTTTCGGACTAACACCAGTGTTCAGGGCGTATTTGCAGCGGGCGATGTTGCCGACGATTATTATCGGCAGGCGATTTCGGCTGCGGGTTCCGGCTGTATGGCAGCATTGGACGCAGAACGGTACCTTGCGGCTCTGGAGTGAAAATTGTAGAACTTGCAGAAGATAAAACCGGCGGGCTTACGCCCGCCGCTCGCAGCCGCTCGTAATTTTGACAATCACGGTGCAACGAATTCTTCCATGTCGTCTTTGTCTTCTTCCGGCGGGACTAACCGAATCAGCGTTCCGTTTTGCGTATCGTCTTCGTCTCTGTGAATGAGAATCGGAACAGAATCCTGCGTCAGATTCCACAAGCCGCACTCTATCACCATCCTGTCATCATCGGCAAACTTCAGCGCAACCCGCTGCGTTTTAGGGTCAATCGCTCCAATTACTTGCCGTGTCTCCCCCGTTTCTTCATCAAGGTAGTTGCCGCGAATCCTGCCTTTCTTATCGGAAGCCAACTGAATTATCATGCCCTTCTCCGGCACGGCTTCAGTGTCCCCATCACCTGCGGCAAATGCGAAAGTACCCATCGGTAGCCAATCCGCCTTCTTGTCATCAAGCGGTAGTGCCGGTACTTCCCTCTCAACTATTATCGGTACCTCCTTTTCGATTATTACGGGTACCTCTTTCTCAACAATTCTTTCAACAACGACTGTGTTAGTGTTCGCCAGTTCCAATGCCTGCCGATAATACTCCGCAGAACTGACATACGGCACGCCGTTGACATAAACCATATCACCGCTGTAGACAATGTTCGAACCGTAGTTGTAATAATACGGATTTAAGTTATTGCCGACTACAACACCGGCAAAGAAACCGGGAGCAAACCAGCCCCAAGTTGTATGCCACGCAGGACGCACCCACCAACTTCGATAGGGTATCCAGTACGGATTCCACATCGTTGGATGCCGATGATACCAATCAGGTGTCCAATAATGATTGTAACCGGTGAAACTGCGGCGGTAATTATAGATTACCTTTGGCGGCGGTCCAATAGGCGGTCTCGGAGGACGATAACCATCCGGTCGCGGTCTGAAATCCGGTCTGCCGTCTGGAATAGGTCTTCCATCTTGACGCGGTCTGAAGTCCGGTCTGCCGTCAGGAATAGGTCTTCCATCTTGACGCGGTCTGAAGTCCGGTCTGCCGTCAGGAATAGGTCTTCCATCTGGACGCGGTCTGATATCCGGTCTGCCGTCGG
>Ga0123353_10009167_pt1 | contig 13618 bp, 10 predicted proteins | sample TergutLab28metaG_3_FD_92763 | JGI IMG/M metagenome (GOLD analysis project Ga0123353, IMG submission 92763) | Labiotermes labralis P3 segment gut microbial communities from Petit-Saut dam, French Guiana - Lab288 P3 | ecosystem: Host-associated > Arthropoda: Insects > Digestive system > Gut ... | reverse complement strand
GACGCGGTGGCGTCTTATATCAGGTCGTCAGGCAGCTATACGCTCACACCCGCAGGTATACCGCGCAATGAAGATTTCGCGCTGTATTTTCTTGAGACGCTGAAGGAAGGTTATTGTATTCACTTCGCCACTGCAGCCGTTCTGATGCTTCGCGCTTTGGATATTCCCGCCCGTTTTGTAAGCGGTTATGTCGTGACGGTCCCGCAAAACCGCGTGAACGGGCCGGTCGTCGCTACGGACAGAAACGCGCATGCCTGGGTCGAGGTATATTACGAAGATGTCGGCTGGCTGTATCTCGAAGTGACCCCGACTGCCACAGGCGCGATAACCCCTGTCGCGAGCCCTCACAATCCTGCGACCTCCACCGCTGCGCCGCCCACGCCGCCGCCGACACCGGACATTGGCGACAGATCTCCGAATGAAATTCCGCCACGCGATGAAGACAGGCCGCAAGCGGGCGCAGGTTCCGGCGGTCAGAATGCGCGTAACCTACCCGCGTGGGTGTATAACGTGGCGACTATTATATTATGCATATTAATAGGCGCGTCGATCCTGCCGATACGAAGATCCGTCATGCTAAAGCTCCGGGCGAAGAGCTTCATGCAGGAAGATACGAATAAGGCTGTCGTCTGTATGTGGAGATACATTGTACAGCTCAGCCGCCGAGAAGCAGTGCCGCCGACTGCTATTGAGGACATAGCGCTAAAAGCCCGCTTCAGCCAGCATCGTATAACAAATGATGAACATTTGACTATGATGCAATACACCAACAGGCTTGCTGATGAGATATACAGGGGGAAAGCCGATTTTGGCCGCACGTGGTTAAAATATGTACGCGCGCTTTATTAACGCGAGGCATGGAAAAATCGTTGCGATCATCGGATAGCGATTGTTAAAAAAACGCGTCATTGCAATGAGTTTCGAGGAAAAGCAAAAGCTCGTCTGAATAGACGGGCTTTTCCTATCGGAAAATAAATTTAAAGGTGAAAAAAAGTTGGTGTTTGGTTAGAGACGGAATAAATACGATGAAAATCACCAAAATGGGTATGAATGAAACATGGAAATACACACGAAAAATGGTGATAAACAAAGGCTAAACAGTGATAATTTGTTGTTGACTAAGGGGATGTGCGCGAGTAGAATCAGAATCTCTTTTGAGCGGGAAAAAAGCGCGGGGTTTGACAGGGTATTCGCTACAGTTCGCGCCGGGAACTCAGCAAAAACTCGCCGGACTGACCAGGCGTGAACTGTATCGGTTATTTGCTGTACTTTTTGGTACTTTCGGAAAGGCAAAGCAAATGAGGGTAAAAATGCTTATCGCATCCTGTGATGTTACGTATACGGAGCTCATATCGGACTATATTTCAAATAACTACCCGGACATTTTGGAAATCAGTGTTTGCAACGATTTACAGGGGCTGCGGGAGACCCTCTCGCTACGTCGGTATGACGTTGCGCTCATGGATACAGAGTTTATAAAAAGCGCGGAGCCGGGATCTGTAAAACTGCCGCTGGTGTTATGGTCCGGAGCCGAGCATGAGAGCGAGGATGAAACTGCTCTTGAGCCGGGGTTCGTATCGGGCTTGGAAGCCGGGTCTGAGTTGAGGTTTAGGTCCGGGTCTGACGGACTATCAGAGCAACTGCCGGGAATCAGCAAATATCAGCGTATATCGTCAATAGTGACTGATGTGCTTGAACAATACGCAAAAATATCCGGGAAAAGGTGTGATCCGGACTCAAAGGCGGCAAATATCACCGCTGTCTGGTCGCCTGCGGGGGGAGTAGGTAAAACAACTGTCGCTCTCGCCTATGCCGCATCGGGCGCTGAAGATGGAAAAGATGTATTTTATCTGAGCCTTGAGTCGTTCTCCAGTGTGCCTGTGTTTTTCAGCGAACGCGGGAAGAGTATAAGCACGGTGTTCAATTTGCTCGACGACTGCGAAGGGAATGTGAAAATGCTTTTGCAAGGTATACGCTGCCGCGAAAGCGGCGTGTCATACCTGTGCGAGCCTGATAACTTTGATGATATATGTATACTTTCGGAGGAAAATATAATTGAACTTGTGACGTCCTGTGCCCGGATAACGGACGAATTGATAATTGATCTGTCCAGTATATGCGACAAAAACACCAGGCGGGTATTTGAGCTTGCCGACAGAGTGCTTCTTGTCACAGAACCGTCGGTCACGGCTCAGGCAAAACTATCACAGTTTACATCACAGAACACTGTGTTTGAGGGAATCAGGGAAAAGACCACGCTTGTCGCGAATAAAGGAGCGACTGCCAATGACCTTGATATTGAAAGAGTGTTATCCTTACCTTACATACAAACCACAGATGCAAGCGTAGTATACAAGACCCTGAAAGGCTTCAACCTGAAAGTGTAAGGAATCGTCGATCAGCGCTATATTTCAAAAAACAGCTGCCGGGTTCTGCAATACCCGAAAACGATAAAAAACAGGCGTGGAAATGTCAATGTAATTTATAGATTACCGCGGAGGTGAAGTATGACTGAGCAGAACAGTAACGAAATCGTCAGTCAGCTCAAGCTGGAAATGCAAGGGCATGCGGACTTGACCAATTTCGATGACAAACAGCTCCAAACCTTCATCACGGAAGCGTTGGACAGGAAGATAGAAATCGCGAAAGCCAACCCCCCGGGATCGGGCGACGGGCTGTTGACCCTCAACTTTAAAGAGAAAAAGCTCGTCGCGGCGGCGGTATTTGAGGCGATCCGCGGACTCGGAGTATTAGGCCGTATCATAGTCGACCCCGATGTGACCGAAATAATGATCAACGGATATAAAGATATTTTCATAGAAAAATCAGGCAAGCTACACAAACTTGACAGCCGGTTTGAAAGCAAGCGCGAGCTCGAGATAATCATAACGAAATTCGTCTCAAGAGGAGGCCGCGCGGTAAACGAAAGCGAGCCGATTGTCGATTTCCACCTTGAAGACGGCTCGCGTGTAAACGTTGTTATGCAGCCCGTAGCGCTCAACGGGCCGATCGTCACAATGCGGCGCTTCCCGAAAAAAGCGATGACGGTCGATAAACTCATAGAATACGGTTCTATAACCGCAGAGGTCGCGGAAGTGTTAAAACTCCTCGTCACGGCAAAATACAACATCTTCGTATGCGGGGGCACAGGCAGCGGCAAAACGACGTTTCTGAACGCTCTGTCCAACTTCATCCCGAAAGATGAGCGCATCATTACGATCGAGGACTCGGCGGAGCTTCAAATCAAAAATATTGACAACCTTGTAAGGCTGGAAACCCGAAATGCCGGAGCCGACGGAAAAGGGGCGATAACGATACGTGACCTCATTAAGTCGGCGCTGCGCATGAGGCCGGAGCGAATCGTGGTTGGTGAGGTTCGCGGCGCGGAGGCGCTTGATATGCTGCAAGCTATGAATACCGGCCATGACGGCTCGCTGTCGACGGGGCACGCGAATTCTACAAGCGATATGCTCAGCCGCCTGGAAACAATGGTACTGCAAGGCGCGGGAGGACTGCCGCTTGAAGCGATACGGCAGCAGATCGCGTCCGCTATAGATATTATCATCCACCTCTCCCGTTTACGGGATAAAAGCCGCAAAACGTTGGAAATAGTAGAGGTGTTGGGCTACGACACGAGCCGGGGAAAAATCAGGCTAAACAGGTTATATGAATTCCGTGAATCAAGCGGGAGCACAAAAGGCGCGGTCGTCGGAAAACTAATTCGTACTTCAAATCCCATGGGCAATTTACTAAAGTTAAACACAGCAGGAATAGACAAAGTGATATGAATGCGAAATGCAAGGACCTTTAACGAAGTCAGGCTTAAATGCGATGCCATAAGATTTGTACAGAAATTTGCAAAATTAAGTACTGGTGTTTGCACGGAAGCCCGGTGGTTGCCCACGGACGCCCGGTGGCTGCCCGGGAACGCGTGATTTATTCTTTGTAAAAGTAGAAAATGTGCGAAGGAGCGGAAATGGACAGGAACATTTTATTACCTGATTATAAACGTATCCCATCGGCAACTGTCGACCGTGTTGCGGCGTTTGTTATCGGGTTTGCCGCGGGTTTTCTGATATTGTTTATTTTCTATAAACTTGTCGCGTTATCGATAACCGGAGGGGCGATACTCGGAATTGTCAATATTCTGGTGTCCGCCCATGCTTCAATCAAAAAACGCAAGCTTAAACTGCGCGTACAGTTTTTTGACCTGCTTGAAGCCCTGTCCGTAGCTATGAGAGCGGGGAATCCGATGCTTCTGGCGTTGCAAAGCGCCAGAGAGGATTTGGTTCTGATATATCCACAGGACAGCGATATCATCGTTGAGATCGACGTCATCATTGGCAAATTTTATAACGCGGTGCCGCTTTCCGAAGCGTTTTCAAACCTGGCAAAGCGCAGCGGACTTGAAGATATAGCGAGCTTTGCTTCAATTTACGCGACGATAGAGGGCAAATCCGGCAGAGCGGATGAGATCGTGCGCGAAACACAACAGATAATCGCCGATAAAATGGAAATCGAGATGGAAATAGATACCCTTATGACAGCGGCGAAATCAGAGGTCAATATAATGCTCTCTATGCCGCTTGTGATCCTGGGGATCATCGGATATGCGGGGGCGGGATTTATGGACGCTATCTACACGACCGGAGCTGGCAGGATCGTATCGACCGGAGGGCTCATTATTTTCATAATCAGCTTCATCCTGGCGCGAAAATTCAGCAATGTGAAGCTTTGAGGGAGATGGGATCATGATCGCAATCTTGGTTATAGCGACGATAACACTTATAGCCTGGATGTTTCTGCTCGGGAGGGTGGACCGGGACGACTGGATCCTGGCAGCGTATGCGAAAATCATAGATAATCATGACGCCATTGGAACGTTGCAGGCAAAGGACAGGCGAAATACGGACAAACTGTCTGCATACAGCGGAACCGTGCTGTCAGTAATGAGAATCGTTCCGGGCGTAAGCTCAGAAAAGAAAATAAGTAAACTCGAACAGGAAACAGCATGTTTGCAAAAAGGCGATCTAAGGAGTATAAACCCGTTAATAATGCCGGGGTATGTTCTGCAACGTGAAATAGAAGCCATTGGCAAAGGCGGCGTCCACAAGACGATACTGTCAAAAAGCTTTGAAATATACGGAAAAAAACACGCGGTCAATAAAACAAAGCAAATACTCGCGAAAATACTGTCCTACCCCCTGCTCGGCGTTGCATGTACCCTCTCGCTCGGAGTGGTGCTCCTGGGAAGCGGAAATATATCGCTCGGGATGGGGATCATCGCAGTCGGCACAGCTTTGATTCTTGTCATAGTCTATGCGATATACGATGACTTGAGCGACAGGGTAAAAAAACGTCGAAGCGCTATAAGCAAGCAATTTCCCAATGTCGTTTCCAAACTGGCCCTCCTGGTAACATCCGGAATGATAATGGACCGCGCCTGGAAAGAAACCGCATACAGTCAGGAATCGGAACTATATCAGGAGATGCGAAAGACCTCTAAAGAACTAGACAATCTGGTCAGTCCGGAATCGGCATACAGTAATTTCATAAACCGCTGCAACACAAAGGAAAGCGCAAAGCTCGCTTCCGCGATCATGCAAAATCTTTCCAAAGGAAACGCGGAAATAGGAAAACTCCTCAAGGGCATAGCGCGCGAAGCATGGCAGGAGCGGCGGCATACGGCAAAACGCGACGCAGAAAAAGCAAACTCAAAACTCATGATCCCGACAATGCTTCTGTTTCTCGCTATCCTGGTAATGCTGATGGTACCGATAGCAATGAACTTCTCGGGGTTGTAATCAAACAAAGCTATAATCAAACGAAGTGAGAATAGCGAGCTGATATACCCGACGTGATCGAGCGGGTACAGATTCAAACGGAGTGAGAATTTTATAAGAGAGGAGGGAGTAATAATGTGGCAAAGAATAACGGAATTTTTCTTCAAGGCGCCCCTTGCGATCATCGGACCGGCGCGCGCTTTCAAAAAAGACGAGCGCGGATTGTCCGGCGTAGTTGTAGCTATACTGCTGATTCTTGTCGCGGTACTGGCAATAGTGCTTATTTGGGGCTTTCTGAGCGGATTGATTCGGGATCTCTGGGAACAGATCACAGGAAATGTAAACAGTATACGCTAAAACAATACTGCGAAGCAGGCTATAAAGGACTTGGTCGCTTCAAAACGAAACGCGATACTGCCCGGCATATCAGGAAAGTTCTCAAACTTTTCGCCCGTGATACTAAAGCAGACGCCGTGGTTGAAGCGACCATACTTTTTCCGGTCATGACGATGGTTTTTGCCGCGCTTGTGCTGCTTGCCGTATATCTGCCCGCGCAATCGGTACTGCAGCGCGCCACACAATACGCGGCGACAGCAATAGCAACAGAGATAAGCGACACATGGCTTTTTTATGACGAGAGCACGATGTCATATTACCGGGAAAAAGATAAAAACAAACTTAAAAACGTATATGCCGATATGTTTTCATCTGCAGCGGATATCCGGGTCAAGGGAGAAGATATTACCATAAATATCGAAAGCAGCGGCGTCAGCTCAAAAGCCGGGCGGCTCACAGTTGAATGTACCGATGATAGCAATATTCTATACCGGGAAATAATAATAACAGCGTCACGGGAATATCCTGTGCCTGTAGATTTATCATTCATAGGCTTTCCGGACACGATCACCGTAACTGCTGCGTCAACCGTTGTTGCGCTAAATGCTGAAGAATTTGTCAGAACCATAGATATCGCAAGTGATTTTACCGGGTTCATCATTGACAGATATGACCTGCATGACGTCGAAGATTCGATCGGCTCGTTCGGAAGAAGAGTATCACCACTATTGGGTCACTAAAATCGCAACTCGATTGATCAGGAATGGAGTGCGTTTATGCGAGTATTTATCAAAAGCTCAAAAGGAGCGGTGACTGTATTTGTTACATTGCTGCTGATCCCGGCTATTCTTGTAAGCGGGACGGCAGTCGATCTGGCGCGGATACATACCGCCCGCAGCATAATACAAGACGCCAACCAACTTGCCGCAAACTCGGTGCTCACTCAATATAACGCACTGCTGCACGATCTTTATGGTGTTTTTGGCGTAGCAAAGGACGACCCGATCCTGGCGGAACTGCTAAACGATTATATCAGTGTATCCGTATTCGGAGAACCGGGCACAGACAAGTCGCTCGGCACGCTGCAACTGTTCTACGGGAGCAACATCTCCCTTGATGACCCGGTCTTTGCGGACGGGAAAAATCTTCGCAATGAAGATGTGCTGCGGCGGCAAATCGAGGAATACATGAAATTTCGCGGTCCTGTGATCATTGTTAAGGAAATGCTCGAGCTTCTCGGTTCAAGCACGTTTAAAGAGGATTCAGAGGTGATCGGCGATAAATTGAAAATAGAGGAAGCAATTGCCGAAATACATGCAAAGTACAAAGAACTGTATGACGCGATAGTAACATCCGACAAGTGCGATAAGATAAACGGGGGAATCATAGGGGGCACAGTAGGAACAGTATCGTCGTCATTGAAGCTTATACGCGAGCAGTTTATAAATCTGAAAGCGTGTTACACAGCATGGGAAAACGCGCAAACCGCCAACGCAAAAAATGATTACGCCGCAAAATACAGAGCTATTTTGATCAATATCCGCTCACGTACTGCGGGAGGCCCTGTAGGCAGTAGCTGGAGCAACGGCCGCTGGCAAAGCTCGACGTATCCTCAGGGGCTAAATAAAACTATTGAAAACGCAAAGGACCATGCCGACAAGTTTAAACCGAATTTTGATAAAGTCGTGACTATAGCGCGCGAAATTGACGCCATGACACGCGAGCTCGGCCGTAAAATCGATGAGCTGGAACGCCGTATCAACAGCGGCAAATGTAACGAAGAACTCAGAGCGGCGCTGACAGAAAGAACCGGCTCACCGCCAAAATCAATAATAGAAAGATATCGCGATATAATAAAATACAAAGTCGAAGACATGGCGCTCCTCTATAAAGACGGCGGCAATAAATATATAGACGACATAATGAAACCGCTGCTTGACGACGTCAGGTACAGAAATGGAGATAACAGCTTAGCGGCAAGCCTTACGCGTGCACAATTGGAAAATGCCCCTGCAAATCCGGGATTAGGGCTCTCGTCTGATATTCCGGCATCCGATAGCCTTGTGTCGGTCCTCGCGGGTTATACAACGGACAATATTACTTATAACGTACCTGCGGGCTTTTTGAGATTTAGCGATCACCCGGGCGATAATAAAGCGTTTTTTGAAGAATTGTACCAAATGATGAACCAGCCTGACGTCCCGCCGATCAAGCTATATGATGGGCAGGATGAGGAAAGCGGTGACAATTCCGAGAAAAAACAGAGAAACATGATAACGCGGCTCCTGGAACTGGCCGGTTCCGCCTATGCGGGGCTTACAAACGATCCGCTCGGCGCCGGATACATCGGCAGCGGCAACGCCGCCGGAAACGGCGGTACTGCCGGAAACGACGGCAATCTTGCCGGCGCCGACAATCTGGATGTGCAGGATTTTTCGGGCAATGTCGCACAGGCGTCAGGCAATCCTGTAGCAAACGTCATGTCCGACCCTTCCGGCAGCGTGGAAAAGGCGGGCGATTATTTACTTTTGCTGGCATACGGCACATCGGTATTTTCAAACTATGCGACGGCAAGACCGGAGAGCACGGGGAAAAAGCGAAGCGATATCGGCGGGATCGATTTTCCGAAATCTATCACCGGCGTTACGCTAAATCCCGAGGTAAATTACTTCTTCCAATCAGAGTGGGAGTATTTGTACAACGGCAGCGAAAACGCGGTAAAGAATCTTGGCGCTGTCTCAAAGCTAATTTATATTGTGCGCTTGATATGTAATTATATAACTGTATTCAGCGTCAGGGAGGTCACGTCGGTAGTAACAAATATTCGCACGGCATTTTCGTGGAATCCGCCGCTGGGGCTCATATTGGGAGAACTGGCGCGCGCGGCTTTTGTTGCGGCTGAGTCGGTAATTGACCTGGCGACTCTTCGTGCGGGTCACAAAGTACCTCTTAATAAAAAAGGGCGGTCGGGAGAATGGATATGCAGTCCGGGCGGCGTAGCTTCGGCGCTTGGCAATGCGGCATCCTATGTAACCGATGGTGGTAATAACTCCAATGATAAAGGTCTCTCTTACTCAAATTACCTGATCCTTTTCTTCGTTGCCAAAACGATAACCAACCAGAGTGCGGGAGACGAACTGGCAAAGCGCACCGGGGACCTGATAGAGTGGAATGTTATCAACTACAAAAGCAGCATACACAGTGATGAAGAAAAAATGAATACGGCATTATCGGACGAAAACCGTTTTAAACTGGAGGATATGAAAACTGATTTCAGCCTGACTACGACCGTTGATATGCGAATGTTGTTTTTGTCAATGGTTTTCGCCCAAAACTTCTCGGATTCGAGAGGGATCGTAATGCCGTATACCATGCCGGTCACAGTAACCGACTACAGAGGGTATTGAATGTATGTAAGAAAAGGACAGTATCACAATGCATAAAAATGAAAACGGATATATCGTGGTCGAAACTGTGGGTACATTTATACCATTTGTGTTTCTGGTCATTTCGATCCTGAGCCTCGTGAACATCGTCGGTCTGCAGGCGCGTGTCCACAATGCGCTTACGCAGGCGGCAGGGACGATCTCAATGTACTGCTACGTACTAGAAGCAACAGGCGCGGCTAACGATCTGATGACGACAGACAGAAAAGCACACGCGGCTGGAGAGACGATAAGCGCGGTATTCAGCGGGATCGGGTCTCTGTCGGGCAGCGGATCTTGGTCTGAAGGCGAAACCCGGTCAGGCGGCAACTTCAAGGCTATAGTAGAGAGCTTGGCAAATTACGGAATAAACGAGCTTAAAAACATAGCGGTCGCGCAACTCGTAAGTCCGCTGGTCGACAGATATCTTGCCCGCGATGGTATGACCGGGGACGAATACCTAAAAAGTGTAAGAGTAGTGAAGTTTGAAATCGCAGAGGCGAATGTGATCGACAAAGACGGTAATGTGAAGCTGACTGTGGAATATGAGATAGAATACACATTCGGCGCATTGAAGATACCGTTCGGGCCGACGTTGAAAGTAACACAAACGGTTGTGACAAAAGCATGGCTTGGCGGAAGCGGGGAGGGGTATCGATGGCGGTGAAAAAAGGGTATATGCTTGCGATCACGATTGCCATATTCACGGTCATCCTGGTTTTATGGCTCGTATTTTTTGCAGGGAAGCTCAACACGTTTTTCATTCTCCGAAGCATCATGCTTATAACATTCAGTTTTATGGCAATGCTCATAGATATACGGAAAAGATGTATTCCGAATAAGCTTGTACTCGGCATGTTTACGGGATGGCTGCTCCTTATGGCGTCGAAACTGCTTCCGGATACTCAAGCGGGGATTCCGATACTGACGGATTCGGTGGTTGGAATGTTGATTGCAGGAGGGGTATTCATGTCAGTTTACCTTCTCAGCCGCCGGGGTCTTGGCGGAGGAGACGTCAAGTTTATGGCGGTTGCCGGATTATATCTCGGACTCGATGGGACACTGCCCGCGATACTTTACGGGACCGTACTTGCCGCACTATCAGGACTTATACTCATTGCGCTGAAAAGAATCAAACGCAAAGATACGATACCGCTTGCGCCGTTTTTGTTCGCAGGCATTATGATAACGGTTTTCACAACATAGGTCTAACAGCGCGAAGGATGTAAGGCGCGGGAAAGGAACGGTAATACCGGTGAAAAAAACAGTTCGTATAATAATAATCGCAGCATGCAGCGGGCTTTTGGTAATATCGTGGCTTGTCGCGATAAATTCGAAAACAACAGCAGAGAAACAGCTCATACTCATTGGACAGGCGACGGCGCTTACCATCGACGGCGTCTATATACGCGCAGTGCCGTTGCTGGAAGAAGCCGCGGGATACGATGCTGCGCACACTATAAAAGCCGAGAATGAACTGAAAAAAGTGTATCTTGCCCTGATTGGCAACAGAGGGTTTTCCCGAAGATACACAGACCTGCTGGAAAAGCAGATGAGAAGAAAAAATGCGCAGCCCGATGTATTCAAAGAGGCGGCTGATTATTATATGCGCACGCTAAGAACTAAAGAAGCGCTCGCGGTACTCAGAGCGGGAATCGGGAAAACAGGGAGCGTCGATCTTATCGCACTGTATGAGGATTCCCGGTACGCCTTTGATGTAAGCCGCGCATCTTACGAATACATAACGGCTATATACAAAATGTCGGCGCAGGTACAAAGCGGCGGGATATGGGGTATCGCCTGCGCCGACGGTACAATAATGATACCGTGCGAGTATGAAAAAATCAGTACATTCCACCGGGACAGGGCGATCGTCGATAAAGACGGCTTTATATATGCCGTAGACAAAGAAAATAACCGCGTCGCGGTACCTCATGAGACAGTTTCGGATTTCGGAAACCTTGCCGATGATCGTATCCCTTTGATGATAGGAAACGGCTGGTATCGCTCAACAGGAGAGTTTGAACGCGGAGCCAGTGTGTTTGAGGATTTTGGTATGTATTCGGAAGGCTATGCCGCCGCGAAGTCCGGAGGCAAATGGGGAGTGATCGACCGGTCGATGGGTTGGCTTATCCCTGCCGAGTATGATGAAATAATCCGCGATGAACTCGGGCGATGTTATGCGCAGGGGGCGGTTTTCGCGCGAAGGGGCGATACGGTGTATTTGTTCTCAAACGGGAAATGGATGGAGGATGTTTATCAGGACGCCCGCCCGTTTTCCGGCGAGGGTTTTGCGGCGGTCAGGAAAAACGGCAAATGGGGCTTTATTGATACAGACGGAGCTTTAATGATCGACTTCATGTACGATGAGGCGCTCTCTTTCGGACAGCATCTGGCAGCGGTGAAAAACGGTGATTACTGGGGATATATAAGTAAGTACGGGAATATGGCGATCGACGCCGTATTCTTTGAAGCAAAGAGCTTTTCCGATGGAAGCGCGCCGGTATTGACAGAGCGCGGCTGGCAGTTCATCACATTGATCGAGTACAAGTAGTACAAGTAAAGGACAGACATTATGAGTGTAATAAGTTTTGAGATTGAAAGTAAGAGTGATTTTCTGACGGGCTCATATCTCGTCACAAGAGTACCGGAAAAAGAACTGGACCAAAACGCGCTGCGTACAATCCTGGCGGATCGTCCTGGCTTCATCCTGCCATTTAATATCAAGACTGTCAACGGGCTTGCAGAAGTGGTATACAAAATCGGGACGCTGTGTAAACTACAACATTTCTCCGGAGAAGTCTCTGCGAAAGATTATGTCGATTTGTGGCGGAGCGTGCTTTGCCCTTTGCTTAAGTGCGGCGACTGGTTCATGGATCCGCATTCATTTGTGCTGGACGCGGATTATCTTTACTATGATAAAAATAAGAAAGCCGCGAGTTATGTATACATACCGTCTGTCCACGGCTGTTCGGAATCCGGGGCATTCAATGTGATGACAAGAGAGATATCGAAATTCAGGACAGTATCCGACGCAGTTTTGCAAAATAAAATACTTCGATCAATAGCGGAAGATTTCAACCCAGCTCAGTTTCTGGCGATGCTCGAAGATTATATATCGCACAGTGCCCTATCTCCAAGCCGTGAAGAAGCGTCTGAAACGCAAAATATAATGGGAGCAGGAGAGCGGTTTGCCCCCAAAGCAGAAAAACAAAACATGGAGGAAGATATTGTTATTACGCTTGATCAGGAAGTAAACGGGAATATTGAGCCCCCAAACCGAAAAAAAGAAAAAGATCCCGGACGCTTCAGGATATTCGGCGGAAAGAACAGAAGAAAAAAAGAGCCCGGCTGCTGCGCATATAAGAAAACGCCGGAAGTAAAAGCGACGCCGGAAGCAGCGCCGCTGTTTGACTCTGTGCAACCTTCTCCGCCGGTTATCTTTAAGCAGGCAGAAACTAACGGTTTAACACAAAGCGATTCGGCTATAGTAAACGAAACAGGTCTCAGATACGTTGGCTGCTCACATTTACCACAGGTAATAGAGATAAATATTACAGAAGGTGAGCTTTTCACGGTAGGCCGTTTTGACGCCGCAGTCGGCAAGCCGCAGTCCAGCTTTGAGTTTGATAAAAAAACCAGAGCGGTCAGCCGCCGTCACGCGGTGATCGAGCGTGATATTGAAGGATATAAGATCATAGACTTATCATCAAGCGCGGGCACCTATGTAAACGACCGGAAATTACCGCCAAACACGCCGTACATACTGGAGTCAGGCTGCCGTGTATCCTTTGGCAACTCAGGCGCGGATTATATATGGGAAGTCAGCTAGTGGCTATATATGCCACCGGGAGCTCTGTTAAAGCTCCCGGCTGTCGATCACTTGTTATTGCTGTCACAGGTCGAATAGTACTGTTGTTATTCTTCGTATCACTACAGTTCACGCCGTATTTCTGCAACAACCTGCAGCGCCTTGAGGACAGTGTGTTTAGCCCTGACAAGCGCAACCATGGACGGTGGAGCGCGCGAGTTTGCGCACGGATGCGCAACCGAAGCGAAAAAGGGCTGAACGCG
>Ga0123353_10009166_pt1 | contig 13618 bp, 14 predicted proteins | sample TergutLab28metaG_3_FD_92763 | JGI IMG/M metagenome (GOLD analysis project Ga0123353, IMG submission 92763) | Labiotermes labralis P3 segment gut microbial communities from Petit-Saut dam, French Guiana - Lab288 P3 | ecosystem: Host-associated > Arthropoda: Insects > Digestive system > Gut ... | reverse complement strand
GGGGGATATGTGAGGGTCAATCCGACCAACATGCTGCCGGTGCCGAAGACGAATCCATGGAAGTTGGGGTAGTGGTATGAGTAGCATTTTGGGCGAAATGGGATACAATGGATACACAGTTTACCGTAACTTACAAGATTGATTCGTTGACAGACGGACTTTTTGACGTAAACGATGAATATCTAGCCCGGTATTATTACAAGCGGGGAGACATCGTAACGGAGGTTCACACGACCGAAACCCATTTGCCGCCGCGTTCCCAAGCATGGTTCCAAACGTTGACGAATTGGCACGACAAAGACCACAATGGTTTTGACTGCGAAACCGAGGAGATATAAAATGGCAACCCAATCAAGAGAAAATTTGGTGCTACAGTTCGCTGACTATTTGGCAGGAGCCACTTTTAGGACGAAAGAATGGCACGAAAAACTTATCCAAGAACGCGAAAACGAAGACCCAGAAATTACCCGTCAGAGAAAAGAATGGAGGCGTAAAATACATGCCGAAGCCCTAGAAAGAAATGAGATGGTGTGGCAAGTTCTTGTACGCCATCGCAGAGAGCAAGCGGAAAAAGAACAAAGAGAGACACAAACAGAGCCGCAATCGTGAGATTGCGAAACGACAAAACACAAAACCAGAACATAAGGGAGCAACCATGAAAAACAGAATCGCTGGAGTTGGTTTGTTGCTCGCTTCCTTGATGCTTGTCGCGACGATTTGCTTTTCGCTGATCGTTGTTCCCGATGTTCCGATCGTTTTGCAATTTTCGGGGGCTTTGCTGACGTTGTTTTTTGGACTTTGCTTTTTCCTCGCAAGAAACAAGCGGACAAGCCAGAACCTAGTCGGAGAGACGAAATAAAACAGAATTGAATTGCAAAACGGGATTCGCAATCTTACGATTGCGGCTCTGTTAACTTTTATAAATTAGATAATCATGTCCAATATTGATATTCCCATTTTTGACAAATCCGGTAAGGAAGTCGGGACGTATTCCGTCGACCCTTCGGCGATTGCCGACCGTATCAGTACGCAACTTTTGCACGATGCGGTGGTGATGTACCGGTCGAACTTGCGGCAGGGTTCGGCGAAGAGCAAGACCCGAGCCGAAGTCGCCGGGCATAAGAAAAAAATGTACCGCCAAAAAGGGACGGGAAATGCCAGAGCCGGTCATGTCCGCAGCGGTGTCCGGCGAGGTGGTGGACACATTTTCGCCAAGCGTCTGAGAGATTGGACGTATCGCCTCCCCCGCAAAGCCTTGCAAGTGGCAACGCGAATGGCGGTTGCCTCGAAAATCAGCGACTCGCAGATCACCCTCATTGATGCCCTCTCGGCAGGTACCCCCAAAACAAAAGAAGTCGCTGCAATATTGAAAGCGTTGTCCATTCAAGGAACAGTCTTGGTCGCCGTCGAATCTTACGATGTCAATCTCTACAAAAGTTTTCGCAATATTGAGGGGGTGCGAATTCTTCCCGTCTCGGAAATCAATGCTTACGAAGTGTTGCGACCGAAGCGATTGCTGATGACGAAAGCCGCACTGGAACAATTCGTTGCTTCCGTTCCTGCGCGACAACAAACAAATTAAACCACAAAAACCTTGTGATCCTTGTGCCTTTTGTGGTTAAAACATTCTTACCACAAAGAGTACGAAGGACACAAAGAAAACACTATTATAGGAAAAGAAGACAATGCCAAGACAAACTGACAAAACCCTAGTGAATTTGCAACTGGAACCGTATCAGATCATTCTTCGTCCGATTGTGACGGAAAAGGGGTACCATCGTGCGGAACATCAGAATACGTACTATTTTGAAGTTCACCAGTTGGCGAACAAAAAGATGATTAAGGATGCGGTCGAATTTCTCTTCGATGTGAAGGTGGTGGATGTTCGCACGCAGAACCGCAAGGGGAAAAGAGTCCGAACACGTCGCAACACTTACGGCAAACGCCGAGACTGGAAAAAGGCTCTTGTGAAACTCGATAACGAGAGCAAGATCAGTTATTTCTAATGAAAAAAATTGCTCTCCACTGGCAGATATTGATTGCTATTGTGTTCGGTTGTGCATTCGGTTATTGGCTTCCGAGTCGCGTCGAATACGTTTCGTGGATTGGCGATCTGTTCATTCGACTGCTCACGATGGTGGTTATTCCACTCATCTTTTGTTCTCTTGTTGCCGCCATGACGGGGATTCGTGGGGGAGAAAAACTCCGCCGGTTCGGCACGAAAACGATGTTGTTGTATCTACTGACAACGTTGCTTGCCATTTTGCTGGGGCTTTTTCTGGTGAATCTGATTCGTCCCGGCGCAAAAATGAACATTGCGGACAAGAGCGACATTGTGGCACCCTCTCTCCAGACCCATTCGCTTCGGGACATCCTTTTTGCCACTCTTCCAGAGAATATTTTTGCGGACCTTGCTGCCGGAAACATTCTGCCGATTGTCGTCTTTGCGATTCTTTTCGGTATCTTCCTTGCCAGAACCCGCAATGAAGCCACCGATCAAGGTCTCACCGCCCCGGAAGGTCCGCATACACTTTCCGGGCAAACGGTGTTTTCGCCCACGGAGACCCTGATCCGTTGTTTTGAGGGTGGCTTCGATGTTATCATGAAAATGACGGTGTTTCTGTTGGCATTTGCACCGCTGGGTGTGTTCGGACTGATTGCAAAAAACATTGCCCAGTTCAGTAGCGAGGGGGGGGCGTTTGCTCAGTTCGGTCAGGGGTTGGGTCTCCATTTTCTTGCCGTGTTTTCGGGGCTGGCGATCCATCTTTTGCTCACTCTGTCACTTTGTATTTGGTTGTTCAGCGGTCGCAATCCCTGGAAGCATCTGAGCAACATGAGAGCGGTCATTTTGACGGCATTTTCCACGGCTTCCTCCAATGGCACACTGCCGCTTGCCTTGCGGGATGTTGTCGAAAAAGATGGTGTTTCCAAAGAAACGGCGGGCTTCGTTCTGCCCTTGGGGGCGGCGGTCAATATGAACGGGTCAGCCCTGTACGAATGTGCCGTGGTGCTGTTTGTCGCTCAGGCTTACGGGATTGAATTGTCGTTGTACCAGCAATGTGTGACGGTGTTGATGGTGATGCTCGCCGCTCTTGGAACAGCGGGCATTCCCATGGCAAGTCTCGTTATGATTGTGATCGTCTTGAAGACCGTGGGACTGCCGCCGGAAGGCATTGGTTTGGTCCTTGCCGTTGATCGTCCTTTGGACATGTGCCGTTCGGCACTCAACGTGTACAGCGATACCTGCTGTGCCGTCATCGTCGCCCACTCCGAAGGCGAAACATTGAATGTGTAAGGAACTTTCGCCAAAACAACGATGCAGCAATACATTCAGATTCAGATCACGTTTCCGACGGCAGAACTCGCTCAACAGATGGCAACGACATTGGTGCGCGAAAAACTGGTTGCCTGTGCTCAGGTGTGCGGCACTGTTCAGAGCGTCTACACTTGGAAAGGCGTTTGCGAAACAAGCTCGGAAACGCTGCTGCTGGCGAAAACAACCTTGCCGCTCTTTGAACGAGTCGAATCGGCAGTCCGTGCCGATCATCCCTACGAGTGCCCGCAAATCGTGGCTCTGCCGATTGTGACCGCCAATGCCGACTATCTGGGTTGGTTGGAGGAACAACTGTGCCCTCCGTGGTAAAAACGATGGCAGCAAAAAGGGCAATTTCGTGAGACTGTAGCAACTAAAATGTTGTTTTTTAATGCGAAAGGTGCGAAAACAGCGAAAGTTGCGAAAAGATTTTTGATCGTTCGCCTTTTGCGGACTTTTCGCGCTTTTCGCATTGAAAATGCAGACGGGAACAACAAACAGCACGCAACTTTGTTGCTACAACACCGTTTCTCAATTGGTATTGCTTTTGTTTCGCACGGAGGCACGGAGATCACGAAGGAATCTATTGGCATGTTCGACTCCTCCGTGAACCCCGCGCCTCCGAGAGAGCAAAAAATAGGCAATGGTATTTGTGAAATGGTGTACTACATTCCCAATTTCGTCCCGTTTTACGCATGGTGCCTTCCAATGGGTCGCCCCATGGAGTAGAATGGTAAGAAATCCCGACGAATGGAAAACCCATGACAAAGGAATCCGCCCGGCAAGCCGCTGAGCATTTTTTGAAGAACGAAACGGCATTTCATCTTGGCGAAATGCTCACCGAACAATCGCATCCGGTGACGCGGGGGCTCTCGCAAGTGCTGGAAAAAGAGACCGCCGCCGGAATCGACATGCTGCTCCGTGTCGATGACGACCTGCCACCAGTGGTGGCGAAAGTCTTCGCCAGCGAACCTTTTCAAAAGCTCCGCGCTGATATTTTGGCGACCTTCCGAGCAGGACGACGCATTTTTTTCAGCGGTTGCGGTGCCACGGGGCGGCTGGCGATCCTGCTAGACGCCGCGCACCGGAGATTCTGTACGAAAAAAGCGGCACTCGATGCCGGCGCAAAACCCTTCTTCGACCGCCTCAAGGAACAAACGTTTGCCATTATGACCGGCGGCGACTTTGCACTGATCCGGTCGGTCGAATCGTTTGAAGATTTTATCGCTTTCGGCAAAAGGCAGATGGTCGATGCCAAGATGAATGCCGACGATTGCCTCGTGGCGATTAGCGAAGGGGGGGAAACGTCGTCGGTCATCGGAACGATCCATGCGGCGTTGGAACTCGGCGCAAAAACGAGTTTCCTCTTCAATAATCCGCCTGAACTGATGGCACGGATGGTCGAGCGTTCCCGAACCGTCATTGAAGATGCACGAGTCAACGTCGTCAATCTGGCAACCGGTCCGATGGCGATTGCCGGTTCGACCCGAATGCAGGCGACGACGATTGAACTGCTTGTCGCTGGTTTTGCGTTTGAATCGGCACTCGATGAGTTTCTCCGCGAGTCACTTTCCGAACAAACGTTACAGCAGATTGGATACACCTTCATGGCACCGGAGGCAGGGCTTGACCGATTTCAAACGCTCCTCAAAGAAATTCGCAGCGAAAAGAACCGCACCGTCCTTGCCGCCCTGACCGATTTTGAGCATGCGATCTATGCCGCTTCGGGACTGGTGACGTACTTCCCCGACGAATATGCACTCGATATTTTCACCGACACGACGGAGCGGTCGCCGACATTCAAAACGCCGCCGTTCCGCTCGACGCTGGAAACCGAAGCCCCTGTTTCGTGGGCGTTCGTCAAAGACCCGCTGCGTGAAGCGGAAGCGGCTTGGCTCCATCTGCTGGGACGGCAGCCATGCTGCATTCAGTGGACTCCCGACGATTACCGAAGCATGGGTGCGCCGGATCGCATTGTCAACAATCCACCGAAAATTGATCGCTCGATTTTGGAAACGTACTTGATCGGTTGCGAACCAGACCCGACGCGAACCGGTGCGAGACCGAATGTTGCCGTTGCCTTTTTGGTCGGCAGTGAAATGGAGCGGCTGAACGCACCCGCTGGTGAAGAGGGGGGGGGGGGGGGGGGGGGGCTCAAAGCGTTTCTTGACCAAACCAAAACGTTCGAAAAGCGAGCCGCCATTTTGATCGGACCCAAGCGTCCGAATGTGACAGTGTGTGATCCGGTCTTTTTCGTGGAGGTGGACATCCCCGAAACGTCGCTCGATCTCTTTGCGCACCTCGCGATGAAAATTGCCCTGAACAATGTTTCGACGGCGACGATGGGGAAACTCGGTCGTCTGTATGGTAACTGGATGGCTCACGTCGATGCCACGAACAAAAAGTTGATCGACCGCAGCATTCGGATTATTTCGGAATTAGCAAATATCGACTATAAAACGGCGTGTGATGCGCTCTTTGAAACCATCGACGAAACGGCTTCGTGGACAGAGTCGAAACGAAAAACAGTATCGCCTGTGGCGTACACCATCGAACGACTGGCGAAACAGAGCAACGGGTCGTAAGATTGCGCGGGTGCATTCGATGGGGCAACCGCCCCTACGAAATGGGAAATGGTCAATCACGCCGCAATGCACCGGTTATTGCCGACCACACAACATCGACATTGACACGAAAGGAACCGAATAATGAATCGTCGTACATTCCATCAACTGATTGCTTCGCTTGCCGCTTCGCCGCTCGCGATGGCACTTCAAACTCAAGCAGCAGTGTCCTCCGCCCCTCTTCTCGTCGAAGCGAGAAGGAAGCCGGATCAGGAGTGGCAAACTTATCCCACAAGAACAGTCGCTCAATTGCAAGGGTTTCATCCCCGTCAGAGGGAATTGAATCGGTACGGCGGCATTCCCAGCGACAAAACCAAAAAAACCGGTTTTTGGCACCCGGAAAAAATCGGTGATCGGTTTTGGATGGTTGACCCGGATGGCGGTCTCAATCTCCATCGGGCAGTCTGTTCTGTCAACATCGGTCGAGGTGAGCGCAATGCAGCGGCTTTCAGGCAAAAGTTTGGGACTAAGGAAGCATGGGTACAAGCCACGACCGCCCTGCTCCGGGAGAATGGATTCAATGGCACTGGGGCGTGGGCGGATGCGGCATTGCTTGCGGCAGGCGGACACCAAGGATTTTGCTTCAATTTGAATTTCATGTCGGGATATGGGCGCATCCGCGGCGGAACCTATCAAAAGCCGGGACACACCGGTTATCCGAACGATTGTATTTTTTCCTTCGACCCGGAATTTGCAACGTATTGTGATAAGCATGCTGCTGACACCATTGCTGTCTATCGGGACAACCCGAATGTCCTGGGCTATTTTTCCGACAACGAATTGCCTTTCAACAACAAAATCCTGGAGAATTATCTCTCGATGGAGAACCCCCGCGACCCGGGACGGCTAGCCAGCGAGCAGTGGTTGAAAAACCGCAATCAATCCAAGGACACCATCGACGAACCCACCCGTCGGGCGTTCCTGGGATTTGCCGTGGATAAATACATGTCGATCATTGCGGCTGCCATTCGCAAACACGCACCGAACCATCTCGTCTTAGGACCAAGGATTTTCTACAACGACCGCGACAGAAGAGACTTGCTGCTGTCGGTCGCGCGGCATGCCGATTTGATTTCGTGCAACTACTATAGTTTCTGGGAACCGCAGGAAAAACACATCAAAGGATGGACGGAATTGACGGGCAAACCCTTTATGACCACGGAATGGTACACCAAAGGGGAAGACAGCGGTCTTGGCAATACCAGTGGCGCGGGCTGGAATGTGCGCACACAAAAGGATCGCGGCTTATTTTACCAGAATTTTACTCTCAAACTGATTGAATGTGGCAATTGTGTCGGTTGGCACTGGTTCAAATACCAGGATAACGACCCAACCGCCAAAGGGGTTGACCCTTCAAATGTCGATTCCAATAAGGGAATGGTCGATAACGATTTCGAACCTTATCGAGACCTCGCCGCCGCCATGAAGGAGGTTAACACAAACGTATTCGATTTGATTGATTATTTCGATCAGTCATCCACTTGAGCTTTCGCTCGAAAGTAAAATACACGCCGGGGAAAGGAGTAAGGATACAGGAGTAAGGAGAAAGAATGGTGCTACCGCACCATTTGACTCTGGCAGTTCCTTACCGCATGCGACTTCTGACTCCTGACTACTGACTACTTCCTTGCTACAGAATGGGAAAGGGAAAATTTGACCAATTATTTTCTGGCGAAAGCCTTACTCCTGTATTCTACCCCCCGGAATGAGAGATACTACAAAACTGGGGATAACACTTTCCAGCGAAAGCCGAAAAAGCCACATCAGTGCCATTCACTTCCGCTCCAGCCGGTGACGATGACCTGCCGCTTCGGCATGAAAAAGGAGGCAACAATGCTCAAGAGGGAAAGGAAAAGCAAAATGGCGGTTGCGGTCACCTTAATACGGTACGCATCCTTGATTGCCTCGTAATTATCCTGGAAGTTGTAACTGAATGTCGGTTCTTCAAGCGTGCGGAAAAAAAAGAACAGTTCCATCGGCGACAGGGAGTCAATGTGTTCGTCCGTCATCCAGAGAATCTCATGTTCCTGCCAATGGATTTGCGAAGAATCTTGAAACAACATTCTTTTATTGGTGCCGAAAGAAAACATCGTCCGCTTCAATGAGACATCTCTGGGTTGCGGTGGGTTCTTGTACAAATGAATGGCAAAGCAAAGTGCGGGAGCCAAAAGTACAATTCCGAGAATGAAAAATGATCTGCGTGGCGTGCTGTCTTCGGCAAGAGGAGATTGTGCCAACTCCCGACAGGCAATGGCAAAGGATGTCACCCAAAATGTACCCGCAAGTCCAAGGAACAGCGTGTTCAGACGTTCGACTTCAAAGAGCCAGAAACAGCAGGCTAATCCCAAACACGCAACACCAGCAACGCCACACACAAGAGCCGAGCGATAGGGAACATGCTTTTTTTCGCACGACGTTGTCGGTGCCTCCGGTGCCACCGGCAACGCTTTGATCTGGAGCATGGAGGGAACGAGCAAACTCTCTCCGCAGGCACAAGCGACCGTTTGTCCCGCTTGCCCCGCCTCAATTTCAACCGACTGACCACACTTGCAAGGAAGTAAATATTTCATGGAAGTCCGTATAATCCCAGTTGCGTTGATGTCCATTGTACAAAGGATACGAGGCAATGTCAAGAATATGCCATCGACGACTGTCCGCTCGATTGACCATTTCCCACCTCGGTCGGCTCTATTTCAAACGGGTACAAATGGGTCATTTTTGCTTTGTTCCCACCGGGAAGTAGATGGCAGATTGCAGACGGCAGGCAGCAGCAGAGGTGCTACCGCGCCGCTTGCGTCTCCTGCCTCGCGCCGTACATTTTCTCCAAAATGCCCAGACTATCACGCGAAGTTTCGCTCAACAGAAATTTACTGAAAGTGTTCAAGTCGCTTGGAAGCAGTTGCCGAGGAAAGACCCGATGCCCGCGAGATTCCTGCCACGTCTGCGAAAACAGGAGCAGCGAGACAACGAAACAATCTGACACGCGATCAATACCAACCTCGATCAATACCAACCATGTCAACGATCACCCCAATGGACGAAGCGGGGAACCGCACGTCGAAACGCCCTTCACGAAAAAGTATTCTGCAAACGGTCGCCCCCGCCATCGTAAGTGCTGCGTTACTCTTTGGCAGTCCGTTTGCCTACGCACAAACCGTGGAGGTTAACGGAACCATCGTGAACACGGTGGCTGATCTTGTGAACGGTCCTCCGGCGATCAATTATCTCGTAGGTTCTACTCCTGCCACTCCTACCGCAGATATCTTGCATGCCGGAGTCGTGCTTCGCGACGGGGTTGGTTATTATGCCACTTCTCCTTTGTCTTTCGGCAATACAAGTCAGGGTGTCGATGGCTATAAAATTTCCGGCGATCTCAATCTCACCAACTTTGGACCACGCGATGGTGTCGTCGCGGCAATGACTGCGGTGAATATCGAAGACGGAAAAAGCATCGGATTTAACGACATCAACATCAAAGGAGAAGCGTCGGATGCATTGTACGGATTCCTCTACGTTGCTGAGAATTTTTTTCCCCAACCTGGTGGAGACAGTATCGTAGGCGGGAACGTTACGGTGAACAACACATACGACGGTAGTACCGGTGGTTGGGGCGATGCGTATGGTGTTCGGTTCATCAATGTTGACACGACTGTTCCCCACTACAATCCCTTTTTCAACCCCTTTTACAGTCCCGGGGGAGCAAGTTGTCGAGCCATCAACCCTAAGGAAACAATCACCTTCGACACCATTGATGTTGCATCGGAGTGTGGCTACGCATACGGTCTCGAGTCAGGTGGTATGAAAGCGAACAGCACACTTACGGTCAATAAGATCATTGCCACTTCATACGGCGATAGTGGCGGCCTTGGTGCCGCTGCTTATGGTTTGCTTATGGATACCATTGATGATGGTGCGTTTGTCACTGTCACTGATATTATAGCAAGAACAGAACATGAAAACGCCTTCGAATCGATTGGTCTATACCTCATGGATGACGTTTCCGGCAATGTCGTGATTAGCGGTAATGTCCATGCGACAACAAAGGGAGATTGGGCAGAAGCAAGAGGTGTGTCTATTGGAATTATTACTTCAACAGGAGTGGTTGATCTCAACCGTGTCACCGCAAGCACAGAGGGTGATGGCAAAGCGACAGGGTTGGATGTAGGAACTAATACTGCCCGTCTGTCATTTTCTCATTTGAAAACACCTATGATCGAAGGCACGCTCCGTGTTCGTAGCGTTGAAGTTATTGCAACGGGTAACGGTGACGCAGTAGGTCTGGATATCGGCGGGATGCAAGGCGATGCCTACGTCGAAGTCGGTCGTGTCGATGTAAGGTCAGGTGATGCAGAAACACAAATAGGAGGCAACGCATGGGGCGTTTGGCTTCATGATGAAGGTGAACTCACCCTGACGGGGGATATTACTGCTGTGACGCACGGCACGGGAACCAACGCCATCGGTGTTTATTTTGGCGCAGACTCCACCGTCAACCTCGGCAACAATATTGTGGTGACGGCGATCTGTGATAAAAATTATGGTGCAGGCTTCGTCGCCCTTGGAGCTGGCGATGCGACCATTAATCTCGACAAATACACCCTGATTACATGTAGCACCAATGCTTCTGGTAGTTCGACTTTAAGTGGTGGTATTAACAGCTTCATTGTTACTGGCACTGGGGCTGCCAACTTGGGTGTCATGGACATGCAGAGCGATAATCTCCTCATTGGCACCCTCGGTGAAACTCCCACTGCCGTTGCTTTCAATATCGGAAGAGGCACGTTTCTTGGACACGATCACTTGGGAGGTAGTCTCCCTACCACCTACACCATTGATCCGGGCACGCAGTTGGTGGTCTATGGCAATGCGTTTAATAGACCGGTGACGGATCCGACGATTAATCCCGTAGCAGCAAATGGTCGTGTCGACACGTACCCGTTTTATATCGATGTCGATGAGCCGCCGACTCTTCTGAGCCGGAGCATCTTTACCGATTACTATTTTGACTATTACGATCTCACTAATCCTGATCCCACACTTGGCTGGGGCATTTACGCGAGAAGCCGTGGCGATGTTGCTGTGATGAGCGATGGTTACTTGGCAGCGATGAAAATGCACAACGGCTATACAGGCTGGCGGGCGGTGCGGAATCATTTGATTTCCGGCAGCGGCGTACCGATGTTCCGCAAGAATGCGTGCGACGATGGTGTCCTTTGTGGGCAAGCCCCGTGCAAGCCAGCGGGGGTGGCTCCGTGTGACCCGCGTGATCGGTTTGATTTTAGTCAGAATTTCCTTGGTCGTCTCCTCGGTCTGTACGAGAAAAAAGATCGCGGTGCATGGGTCAATTATGTCAATCGCAGCGATCAATTTGACAGTGTGAGCGTCGTCAACGACAACTGGCGATTCAACTCCGAAGGGATACAGTTCGGGACTGACCTGCTCCGAACGAGAAATTCTCAAGTCGGTCTTCACTTCGGCTACGAAGAAGGGCGGATGAACAATACGAACTGGTTCGGCAGGACAGATTGGGTGAGGGGGGAAGATTTTTACTTTGGCGTTTATGGTGCTCGAGTTCTGCGGGGCGGCTTTGATGTTCGCGGTGTCCTCACCTTCGGACAGCAAGACTATAATATGCTCCGATGGGGTGCCGATGATTTGACAACCTATTCCACCGCATTCAAAGGACATACAACCGAAGTCAACCTCGAAGTCGGCAGACGGATGTTGTTTCCTGATCGGTGGACAAGTTTTGTTGACAGAAAACTGGATCGGCTTCACCAGAAAATCTGGCGATCGGTCTGTAGTGACAAACAGGCAACGCAACGACTGTCGGGGCTGTGGACGTACAGACCTGTTGTGGCAATGGATGTGTTCAACAGCAATCTCCGAGGAGCAGCAGAAAATGACGACGATCTCTGGCGCATGAACCAAAGTGAAGCCGTGATTTACGACAGAGCCAGTCTGACGCAAGTTTATCTGCGGACAGGAACAGACCTGCAATACCAATTGGGCGGTCTCTTGCTGAGCAGTGGTCTTTACTATTCTTATGATGTGAATGGTCAGCCGATACGTGCCCGCGTGACGGCTCTGGAAGACACGCATCCGCTCGGAAATGAGAACTTCTATGCTGGTGTTGGTCCGCTTTCAGGTATCCTGTCCAGTCCCAAACTGGGTCGTTCGCTCTTGTCGTTCAACGTTGGCGGTTCGTGCAAAATCGGCAGTTGCATGACGGTGTTCGCGAGTTACCAAGGGGAGTACGCCACCGACCGCGCCGAAAGCCAAATCCACAGTGTCGGACAAGCCGGAATGGGGTATAGATGGTAATAGAACACCTGTGAGAGCAAAATCAAAAGTGTTTGTTGGTGTGTGATGGGGAGCCGGATGAGCGTTGTCTTATCCGGCTCTTTTTGTGATTCTTAGGAGTTCGCTAGAAAATTCTATCCCCATTGGGGAAAAGGAGTCAGAAGTCAGGCGACGCAAGCGGTGCTACCGCATCTTTTACAAATGGTGCGGTAGCACTCTTCTGACTTTTGACTCCTGACTCCTGTATTCTGTATTCTGTATTCTGTATTCTACCGCCCGGAATGTGAGATACAGCAAAACTGGGGAAAAACTTTCCAGCGAGAGCCTTACCGAGCGTTCTTCCATTGTTCAATTTCGGCGATGACAGTTTGAATGGCGGTCATTTCGTCGGCGGCGATAGCTTGGAAATGCTTTTTGTACACATGAGATTCCGACGGAGCGACCAAACAAGAAAAACGGAACAACTCCCCCCGATTGCCCCATTTTTTGAGTTCGTAAAACGTTGCTCCTAACGCATCAAGGTGACGTTTCAGCGACTCAAAATCTTGTGGGGTTGCCGCCTGCGGCGGGATCATTGGCGGGGGTACCGAGGGAGAATAGTCCCAGGAAACTTGCTGGACCGGCATGTCCTGAACGAGAGCAACTTGCGGTGGCGGAACGTCCGCCGTGTTGTTTGTGGCTGCTGTTTGAACGGTGAGTGGCGGCAACTCGGGAGTCATCGGTTCCGACGCAAAGGCGGGGACAGCGTGTGCCGATTCGATCGGATCATCTCGGAACGTGGTCTCCGCTTTCGGTGTACTCGGCTCGGATTCGTTCCAAAGGTCTTTCGGCAAATGATTCCAGCAGATCGCAATTCCCGGCAACGCTAAGAGAATTGCCAGCAAAATGAAACCACGAATAAATGTAACAATCGGCGACTCGGACACTGTGTTTTATGGGCGTTTCGTTTCACAAAGTTACCGTGGAATCGTACCGTTTCCCCGCAAACTTGTCAACGGCAAAATCAGGCGAAAGGAGTACACAAGTGCCGAGGAAACTTGCTTACCGCTTGCGTACTCCTTACTCTTTTATTCTTCCTCCCCCGGCGGAGTATGTTACTTTCCAGCGAAAGCAACAGGGGACTTTATTTCGTCTCTTTTTCGGATATAATCAGGGGCAGTATTCCGATGCGTCCTTAGTGTAGTGGTAACACGATAGCTTCCCAAGCTGTAATTGAGGGTCCGATTCCCTTAGGACGCTTCTTGAAACGCCGAGCGGTAACTGTCTATTTTCTCCTTTTTCTTTGCCTATTTTCACATATTGCCTTTCCTATTTTGACTCCGCACTGGCAAATTGTTAAAAATGGGCAAAATAGCGAATTGTTTCTTCGCGTTTTTGC
>Ga0123353_10009164_pt1 | contig 13620 bp, 11 predicted proteins | sample TergutLab28metaG_3_FD_92763 | JGI IMG/M metagenome (GOLD analysis project Ga0123353, IMG submission 92763) | Labiotermes labralis P3 segment gut microbial communities from Petit-Saut dam, French Guiana - Lab288 P3 | ecosystem: Host-associated > Arthropoda: Insects > Digestive system > Gut ... | reverse complement strand
CAGCCGGCAAGCGCTTGGACGTTCTCGCGTGACCCCTCGCTTATGATCGACGAGTACATTGTCGATTACCCCGAGTACGTAGGGATCGGCTCAGGAGCCCAATCCTATTTGCAAGACACCATCTTCTCAAACACATTCTCGCTCTCCGACTACCATGCGCGCATCAGCTCCGGATCTATGGGGGTCGCAAAAAAGGGTGCGCCGTACGGTGTCTTTGGCAGGATGCGCTACCGGTTTGTAACCGATCTATTTGGCCTGCGCCTTGATAAGCCACGCTTTAAGCGGGATTTCGGAGTCCCCGTCGAGATCGGCCTGGCCGCCGAGGTTGCGTTTCTAACGCTCGTTGGTGCTATCGCCACCAATACCCGCGAAGAGATCACGCTTACCGACAAAGGCCGCTACCTCCTCCTCGTGATGATGCGGGAGACGCTCGCCTGCTCCAACGACTCGCGTGACCGGGCACGGGCAGAACTCCCGTATGATGAGCGCAGGCTCCTACTCGAAGGAGACACATCGGCATGGGTCGCCACAGATGAGCCTGCATCCTCAAAAGACACATAAGAAAGGACAGGCGCATGCCCGCTGCTGAACGCATCCTTATCATAGGAGTCGGTAACCCTTTGATGCGAGACGAGGGCGTAGGGCCCCGCGCAGCAGAGCTCTTAATGGCCGGATACGCGTTTCCCGACAATGTCGAAGTGGTTGACGCTGGCACCATGGGGCTTTCGATACTCAACCTGCTGGTCGACATCGACCACCTCATCGTCGTCGACGCTATCAAAGACACGGGACATGCGGCCGGTACCGTCTTGGTCTTGGCCCCTGAGGATGTCGCTGACAACCAGGTCATGCACTCGCTTCATGACATGCGGCTGTCAGACGTGCTGCAAAACGCTATGCTGATCGGCAAAGCCCCCAAAAACACCGTGCTCATCGGCGTGCAGATCGAAAGGATCGAGGAGTGGGTGCTCGAGCTGTCACCGCCGGTCGAGGCAGCCCTTCCCGTGGCAATAGCCGCCGTCCTCGACGAGCTGGACCGCCTCGACGTGAAGCCTTCGCCAAAAACCGACTCGGACATAGACGCAATGGTCATCGAGGCACTGCGCACCTATGCGCCGATGCCCCGCACCCCCTAACACGGGCGCGGGCGCAGCATCACACGCCGAGTGCAGGTGTCGAGCGCCAAGCCGCAGGTGCGCGGGGTGCCTAATGCCGAGCACGCGGCGCGGTCGATGCCTCAACGTCCTCGGCAAGAGTGATCCCAAGATCGCCGAGCACCTTGGTGACTGCACGCTCCCCGCTTTCCAGGCAGTTGGGGATCCCCACGCCTCGGTAGCCGCCGCCGGCAAGCCCAAGCCCTGAGATGCCGGTCGTGCGGCCCTCGATCTCATCAACACGGTCGAGGTGGCCGAGCGTGTACTGCGGCATACCGAGGTTCCAGCGGTACACCCGCGAGAAGACCGGCTCGGCTTGAGGCCGGACCCCCAGCAGCTCGACCAGCTGCTCATGGACGATGGAGACCAGCTCCCCATCCGGTTTCGAGAGCAGGTGTTGATTGCGTGGCCCGCCGATAAACCCGCGTAAAAGCACCCTGCCGTCCGGCGCACGATCCGGCCATTTCGACGACGAGAGCGTGACCGCAAGGATAGGACGATCCTCGACAAGCGGAGTCAGGATCCCAAACCATTTGCGGGCAAACGGGCAGTCCTCGGCACGATATGCCAGAGGGACTGTGGCAGACGACGAGCACGGTATGCTGCCGAGCAGCCCGCCCAGCCCGGCATCAACGGGCTTAACGAGTCTCTCGGCGGCCCAGACCTCGGTGGCAACGACAACGGCATCGCCTTCGATGGACCTCCCGTCAGCCATGCCCACCCGCCACGTGCCATCCGTGTCGCGGGCGATAGAGCTGACGCCGATACCGGTGATGATGCGCTCCTCCCCGATCCTCTCGGCCATGGCATCGGTGAAACACTGCATGCCCAGGTAGAAGGAGCTGAAGAACGTGCGCGGCTTCGCGCCCGGTTTGGGCGGGTGCTTCCGGCGCATCTCCTCGGTTCTTTTGCGCTGCGCGAGAAAGCCCTTCACGAGTGAGCCGTATTCCTGCTCCATTTCAAGCAGGTTGGGAAACGTCGCGGCAAGCGACATCTGGGTAGGGTCTGAGGCGTGGACCCCGCCCACCAGCGGCTCGGCAAGCCGGTCAAGGCACTCGCGCCCCATGCGCCGCACCACCAGGCTCTCAAGGGTCTCGTCATGCTGCTGAGCGGTGTCGCCCTCCGGCCAGCGCTTCTTGCGCGGCAACAGCAGGTCTGCGCCCATCCGGAACTTGGCCGGCCACGAATAGAGCGGCGTGGTGGCAAGCGGCATGACCTTCGTGGGCGCAAACATCATGATACCGTCGGGCAGCGGGATCAGGCGCTTCCCCTTGACGACGAGTGTAGTCTTGTTCTCCTCGCAGCTCGAGGTGATATCGCCCTCGCACCCAAGCGTCCGTGCGATCCGCGCCACCGCAGGCTTCATGGTCAAAAACGAGTCCGAGCCGCCATCAACAACGTAGCGCCCGCCTTCGGGGTCATCGACAAGCTCGGTAGCAAGCTTGCCGCCAAGGCGCTCGTCTTTCTCTATGAGGACGACGTCTAGATCCTGGCCGCCGTCAGCGGCCCTGAGCACCTTACAGGCAGCCGCAAGCCCTGCGACACCGCCTCCGATCACAACAATCCTGGTCACGCAAGACCCCTTCCCTGCTCACCATCGCTCGCAACGTGCGCGCATGCGCACGCACGCTGATCGCCACGCTACCTGCCCCGTCCCCCCTGCTGCTCGCCATCGCTCGGCACGCGGATGCCCAGATCGCCGAGCACCTTTGCCGCTGCAGCCTCACCGCTGTCGAGGCAGTTGGGGACACCCACTCCCCGGTACGCCCCTCCAGCGAGCGCGAAGCCAGCGATCCCGGCTAAGCGCCGCTCTATCTCATCAACACGGTCAAGATGACCCATCGTATACTGCGGCATCCCCCGGTCCCAGCGGAACAGGCGCGCATAGAGCGGCTTTGCATCCTCGGCGATCGAAAGCAGCTCGACAAGCTGCGTGCGGGCAAGCTCAAGCAGCTCGTCATCCGAACGCTCAAGCACCTCCTGATCCCTCGACCCGCCGAGGAACCCGCGCAGAAGCACCGTCCCCGCAGGCGCACGGTCCGGCCACTTCGACGACATGAGCGAGACACCGGTGAGCGGACGGTGCTCGACCATCGGCGAGAGGATCCCATGCCAATCCTTGGGGAATGGGCAGTCTTTCTCATCAAAGGCCATGACGACGGTCGCCGAGGACGAGCATGGTATCTGCTCCACAAGCCCTGCTATACCTGCATCGATCTCCTTGCTCAGGCTTGCCGCCGCCCAGCTCTCGGTCGCCACGATAACGGCATCTGCGGAAAGCACCTCGCCGCCCTCAAGGCTGAGCTTGTAGGTACCCTCCTCATCACGCGAGATACCTGTAGCGCCGACACCCGTCCGAATACAGTCGCGCCCTGCAGCATCTGCGAGCTTGTCGGTGAAATACTGCAGCCCTGTCAAAAACGAGCTGAAGAACGTGCGTCGCTTTGCGCCTGGCTTGAGCGGATATTTGAGACGCATCTCCTCCACTTTGCGGCGCTGTGCCAAAAACCCCCGGATGAGCGAGCCATGCTTTTGCTCCATCTCAAGCAGCATCGGATAGGTGGCGGCAAGCGACATGGTCTTAGGATCCGAGCCGTTCACCCCGCCCACCAGCGGCTCGGCAAGCCGGTCGAGGCACTCGCGCCCCATCCGCCGCACCACGAAGCCCTCAAGCGGCTCATCGTTTTGCTGGGCGCCCTCCCCTTCCGCCCAGCGCTTCTTGCGTGGGATAACGAGATCAAGCGCCATCCTGAGCTTGGCTGGCCAGGAGTAAAGCCGCGTGGTCGCCATGGGAAGGACCTTCGTGGGCGCGAACATCATGATGCCGTCGGGCATCTCGACGAGCCTGCCGCCCTTCACGATGAACGTCTTCTTGTTCTCATCACAAGTCCCGGTCTCCTCGTCAAAGACCCCTAAGAGCTTTGCGACCCGATGCACCGCAGGCTTATCGGTAAGAAACGAGTCGGAACCACCGTCGGCGACGTACACGCGCCCCTGGTCGTCGACACCGTGATCGGTGAAGATCTTCCCGCCGAGCCGATCATCCTTCTCGACCAAGATGAACTCGATGTTCTCGCCGGCTTGAGCTGCTCGGCGGATCTTGTGCGCAGCACCGAGCCCCGCGATACCCCCGCCGATGATCACGACCTTCGCCATTACCGATCTCCTTTGACCCTACTTCGAGATAAGCGCTAGAATGCCCGCGCCGACTTCTTCTATCAATGCAGGCAGCGCGTTTGGCACCGGAGTGCGGGAAAACCTGATCCCGACACGCTGCGCCTGCCCACATGCGTCCACATCGAGGTCGTAAAGGGTCTCCATATGGTCGGTCACGAACCCGATCGGACAGGCCACGACCGACGAAACACCCGATTTCGCACATGCGTCAATAAGCTCTTCCAGCGTCGGCCCGAGCCATTTCCCCGGTCGCTCGCCCCTCGATTGGAACACAAGGAACCAGGGGGGATCCTGATCCCCGCTCCCAAAAGCCTTGAACCCGCCGAGCAGCCCGCCGCTAACCTGCTGCTCCCCGGGCCCAAAACCAAGCGACACGGCAACCGCCTGCGCCATCTGCTCCAAACCCGCAAGGTAGGGGTCGCCATCATCAAGGTCGCAGAGCGGCAGGCTGTGCGCCGTGAACGCAAGCACCGGCCCCCTCTGACCCTCTCCCCCCTGCACCTGGCACCTGCCCCCCCGCGCCCGCGCCCGACCGCCATCGCCTACAGCCGCCGCCGCACGGACGGTGCCAAGCGCTTCTGTAGTCGCAGCGGCAAAAAACCTCTGGTAGGCCGGATAGCTGGCAAGCAGCGGTGTCTCAACAACTTGCAAGCCGAGTTTCTTGGCGGCCGATGTGATCGCCTGCTGGCTCGCGCCTGCAGCCACCTTGGTTTGAAACGCCGAGAGGTGCACAACGACAACCCGCTTGCAGCCCAAAGAGGTCAGACCGGCAAGGCTATCTTCGATGAACGGATCCCAGTAGCACATGCCCACCCCGACAGGAATGCGTTCTTTTAACCCACGCTCGATCACATCACTGAGGCCCTTGGCAAACAAACGGGCTATCTTGACGATAGGCGAGGTGCCCCCGATAGCCTCATAGCGCGCACTGACACGCTCTACCAGCTCTTCTGAGGGCATGCGTCCGGTAAGGTTGTGCATGAACTGCGGAACCGCCGTAAGGCTGTCCGCGCCGCCAAAACCCGCTACCAGGACACCGATCTCATGCATCGCTTACGGCCTCCCGCCGCCCTGGCTCATGCCTCACAGCCGGCCCCTGGCACATGTGTTGACCCGTGGTGACGCGCTTCTCGTTTGGGCATCATGCTTGACTCCGATCACAACCGCCTCTGATGCGCGCAGAGTGCTCGTGGACAAGCCGGATCATCGTGCGGGCTTTTTCTGGATCGCTCGTTTTGTGTATCCCATGGCCGAGGTTGAAGATGTGCCCGGGGCGTGTGCCGACCGCCTCAAGGATCTCAGCCACCATCCGCTCAAGCTCTGCCTCAGGCGCAAAAAGCGCGACCGGATCGATATTCCCCTGGATGCCGAAGCGCGTGTCGATCGTCTCAACGACATGGCGCATGTCCAAGCGCCAATCGACACCAAGGACATCGCCACCGGCCTGTTGCACAAGGTTGAGCATGGAGGTCGCGCCGTTCGCAAAGTGGATGAGCGGCACGCCGCCGGAAACCGCCTTGCGCCCATGGCTGGTGACCTCATCAATCACGCGCTTCGAGTAGGGCAGCACCGATCTCTCGTAATCACGGGGCGCAACATAACCGACCCAACTGTCAAAAAGCTGAACGACCTGGGCACCGGCATCGATCTGCGCATTCAAATAGGCGATGGTGGTATCGGCAAACTTGTTCATAAGCGCGTCCCACAAGACAGGCTCGACCCACATCAGCGCCTTCGTGTGCTCATAATCACGCGTGCCATGACCCTCGATCGCATAGCTCGCCAGCGTGAACGGCGCGCCAGCAAAGCCGATGAGCGGCACCTTGTCTGCAAGCTCTCGGCGTAGGATGCGCAGTGACTCCATCACAAAACCCGTGGTCTCGTGCGGGTCTGCCACCCGGAGTTCCTCAACATCGGTAGCCGAGCGGATCGGGTTGTGGATGACCGGCCCCTCGCCTTTCGCGAACTCAAGGTCAAGCCCCATCCCCGGGAAAGAGATCAGGATATCCGAGAACATGATCGCGGCATCAACCCCTATCAGGTCGACGGGCTGCAAGGTGACCTCGACCACAAGCTCCGGGGTCCGGCACATCTCGAGGAACCCGTACTTTGCGCGAAGCTCCCGGTATTCGGCCATGTAGCGCCCCGCCTGCCGCATCATCCAGACAGGGGTCCTCTCGGTGGCCTCTCGGCGGGCTGCACGAAGAAACAGGTCGTTGTATGGCATGGAGTGTGTCCTTTCAGGGTATAAACAACCAAGGCGTGCATAGGCACACCGCTTTCAAATAGTACCATTCAACCTGCCAACCTGCTCAAATACACGGTTTGTCTATAAACCCGCAAAGCACCTGCCCGTGAACCTGCCTGTACCGACAGACAGCCCCTTATGCGTCATACGGCTTTATCGCAAGCGCAGCGAGCAGGCGCCGGTTGAACTCGCTGTCCATCGCGAGATCCACATAGGTCGCCTTGCGGGCGGCCTCGGTCACGGCTGCTAACACCTCCGGCTTCTGTTGGGCGAGTGCGAGCGCGCCGAGAAGGGCGGCGTTGTCCACCGCCCGCATTACCGGCTCTACCGCTGACGGGAAAAAGCCGGTGTCTGCCAGGTCGCGAGCGTCAAGCGCCATGCCGAGCGCACCGGTCACATGAACGGCCTTAAGCTCTGTGGCGGCCACCTCGGCAGCATCAAGCACAGAGCACACCCCGGCGGCGATGGCCGCCTTTGCCAGCTGGAACGCACGCACATCGAGCTGCGAGAGCGTGATCTGACCTGCCCCCGCTCCTGCCCCTTCCGCTGCCGGTGCCTCGGCGATCACAAGGCGGCGCAAAGTACCGCCGTCCTCCCCCTCCAAGAACAGCTCTGACAGCGGCCCCTCAGGACTCAGGACGCCTGCAGCATCCACGTGCCCGAGCCTGCTCAGGAGGGCGATGATCGAGATGAGCCCGCTTCCGGCGATCCCCATCGGGGACTCCCCTGTGCCGACGGTCTCGACCACGAGCGCGTCATCGACCATCGATGCGGCAATGATCGCCCCGGGCAGAGCAGGAACGCCGCACCCGATCCCCGTTGCCTCGAACGCGGGGCCGGATGCTGCCGAGGCCACCCAGAGCCTGCCTTCGTGGATCAGCGCGATCTCGGCGTTGGTCCCTAGGTCAATGAGCAGCTCCGGGCCTGAGGCATCCAGCATACCGGTGTGGACAAGGCCGGCAAGCACATCCCCGCCGACAAACCCCGCGATCGGGGGAAGGACCTCTACTCGGCAGAACGGGAGGCTGAGCCTGTCAGAAAGGTCCTTGGAGTTTATAGGGTACTCGGGGGCAGAGAACGGGTGCTCGGCAAGGGATGCGACGGACTCGCCGCAGATGAGGCTGCTCATCACCGGGTTCCCGGCAATCACCAGCCGCTTAAGCTGCTGCGTCTCCAGGCCGTCCCCGTCGGGCAGGGCGCGCTCCAAAGCGTGTTGCAGGGCAATCCGGACCGAGGCGACCGCCTCGTCGCGAAGCTCTGAGGCCCAACCGCCAAGCGCCTCTGATACTCGGCTTAAAACGTCAGCGCCTCGGCTCTGCTGGCGGTTCCCGACCGTTGAAAGGCCGACCATGCCCTCGGAGCCTATCTCGGCAACCGCCGCGGTAACCGTCGTTGTCCCTAGATCCACCACGGCCACCAGAGGCTTAAGCCTGAAGCCTAATTCGGCCTCGATGGGGCTCGCATCACTGCCGACCATTATGATCGCTGCCGCCGCAGCCCCTGGTTCCACATCGCCTCGGTCTGCGTCCACGTCAAGCAGCGGACGCACCGTCACCGGGCGCACCACACGCGCCCTGCACGCAAGCCGCACGTCGTCCGGGGAGTCCGCAAGCTCCCTGCTCTCCAGCTTGCCCGGCTCGTCAAGCGTCCCATCCTCGACCCGGACGGCACACGCGCCGCAGGTGACGCACCCGCCACAGGCGGCCACGATGGTCACGCCCGCCTTAGAGGCCGCATCAAGGAGCAGTGTGCCCTCCTCGACCCACACCGTGGCCTTCGACGGCTCAAAGACCACCTTGACCCGATCTGCTCGGTTGTTCTCAGGAGCCGCGTCCTCGGCATCCTGCTCATCGGCAAACGCGACCATGCCGTGATCCATGAGAGAGCCGCCCATGATGTGCACGTGCAGGTGCTGCACCGTCTGCCGAGCATCCTCGCCGCTGTTGACGATCGTGCGATAGCCCGACTCGGCAACCCCTTTCATCTCCGCGACCTTCGTCGCCGCCGAGAAAAGCCCGCCGAGCACCCCTGCCTGCTCGCCCTCGGCAAGATTGGCCACGTGCTGCTTGGGAACGACAAGCGTGTGCACCGGTGCCTGAGGCGCTATGTCGTCAAACGCAAGCACCGTGTCATCCTCGTACACCGGGGTGACCGGGATCTCTCCCGCCACCATCTTGCAGAATACGCAGTCCTCCACCATGTCTCGCCCGTCCATCACGCCTCGCCTCCATCCTCGGGTTCCTCGGCATCAGACTCCAGCTCGCCGAGAAGTACCGTCACCTTTTGTTGAGCCTCACCCAAGCGGGTCTGCAGCGCCTTGAGCAGCACCACCCCCCTCTCGTAGCGGGAGAGGCTGTCCTCAAGATCAAGCGCGCCGGACTCAAGCGCCGCAACGATCGTCTCAAGCTCCTCGAGTGCAACCCCGAACTTCAACTCATCCACCGGAGCCATGCCGGGGGTCGTGTCGGTTTCGCTCATCACTCCTCCATCCTGACCTTCGTGACATCGCAATCGATGATCCCGTCCGATACCCGTACCGCCATGCACTGGCCGACCTCGACTTGCGAGACGCGGCGGATCACCGTCTTCCCGTCAGCCGAGAACACCGCGGCATACCCACGCGCAAGGATCTTGAGCGGCGAGAGGTCGTCTAGACGCGCCGCCTGAAGCCTGAGCGCGCCCTCATGCCGCCCGACAAGCTGCCCGCCTGCCTGCACGAGCCGGAGCCGTCGTGCATCGATCAGCTCCCCACTGCGCTCGATGCGCGCCGGGATCGCTACGCTAAGTTTTGAGCGCAGATAATCGAGGGTCTGGGTGCTCGTGCCGAGAAGCGCGTTCCCGTCACGGAACACAGGCCGATCCGCGAGCAAAGCGAGCCTATGCCCCACCCGCTGCACACGGGCAAGGAGCGCCCTGCCCAAAGCCCTTCCTTTAGCATCAAGGGCAGCCTTTACGCCCTCTGCCAGCGGTGCTGCCGCCTCGGCAGCCGCAGTAGGCGTCGATGCCCGGCAGTCGGCCACCATGTCGGCGATCGTCGTGTCGGGCTCATGCCCGATCCCGGTCACCACGGGGATGGGGCTCGCTGCGATCGCACGCGCCAGCGCCTCGTCGTTAAAGGGCATCAGGTCCTCATAGCTCCCACCACCCCGCACGATAAGCACGACGTCGAGGCCGGCGGCGGCGGCAACCACCGCCTCCAGGCCACGCGCAATGGCCGCAGGCGCCGTATCGCCTTCCACCGTCACCCCCGCAAAGACCACCTCGGCAAGCGGGTAGCGACGCTTGAGCGTGCGCAAGACATCGTGGACCGCCTTTCCCGCAGGCGAGGTCACGAGCCCGATCCGCTCGGGAAAAGCCGGAAGCGGGCGTTTGCGCGCAGGATGCATCAGCCCCTCGACGGCAAGCCTCTTCGCGATCGCGTCGACTTGCATGCGCAGCCTGCCCTCGCCTGCCGGCGTGAGACTGCCCACCACGAACTGCAGGCGCCCCTTTGGCTCATACGCCGAGAAGTTGCCGACCACCTCGACCTGCATGCCCTGGCGGAGCGTGACCCCGCTGGCAGCGTATCTGTCACGCCACATCAGGCAAGGCATGGATGCCTTCCCGTCGCCTATGGTGAAGTACGCGGCCTTGTAAGAGGGCTTGTCGTTGAACTCCGAGACCTCCCCTATGACCTGCACCTGGAGACGCTCAAGGCTCTGACGTGCGAGACGCATCGCCTCGCTCACCGAGATCAGGCGACCCTCGCTCGGCTGGCCCACGTCGCCTCCGCGGTGCCTCTCGCTCGGCTGGCCCACGCGTCAGCCCCGCCGCCTGGCGAAGCCAGCGTAGTAGAGCAGCTGCATCACCGAGATGAGCGCCGCGCCAAGGTACGTGAGGGCGGCAGCACCCAGCACCTGCCTGGCTCCGCCGATCTGCTCGGGGGACAGGGCTCCCGAGACCTTCAGGGCCTCAAGGGCACGCCGAGAGGCGTTGAACTCGACTGGGAGGGTTATTACCTGGAAAAAGACCGCGATGGAATAGAGGAAGACCCCGAGCAACGCAAGCTGGCTGATCCGCAAGAACAGGCCGAGCATGATGGCCGGAAAAGCAAGGGTGGAGCCGATGTTGACCACAGGGACAAAAGCGGTCTGCAGGCTCGACCAGACGTAACGCCTGGAGTGCTGGATCGCATGGCCGGCCTCATGGGCGGCAATCCCTGCAGCCGCCACCGTCGCCTGCCCGTACACCGCAGAAGAGAGCGCGAGTGTGCGGCTGCGCGGATCATAGTGATCCGTCAGGTGCCCAGAAACAGCGTTCACCGGCACGTCATGAAGGCCGTTTGCGTTAAGCACCCTTTTTGCCACATCCGCTCCGGTAAGACCGGTGGCAAGAGGGACCGCGCTCCATTTTTTAAACATCGAGTCGATGTATTTTTGGGTGGCCATCCCGATAACCGTAGAAACAAGCAACAGCACTATGTAGGTTGGGTCAAGGTACATTAGTCACCCCTCCTCACGTCTCGTCTTCACGCATCCCGCTCGCGCAAGCCTCACCTGCATCCTCAAGGAGCCCGCTCGTGTGCGACCCGCTTGCGTACATCCCGCTCGCGCAAGCCTCCTGATCGTCCTTGCACGGTATATCTTGCCCGTTTTGTGCGCCCTCGTGCCGAGTCACCACTAACTCTCCATTATTTAGACACAGCGAGATACCGCCCTGAACCAGCTCGAGCAGCTCATTTCCGATCAGCTCTGCCCGCCAACCACAAAGCAGCGGGTTGTCTTCCAATCCGCCTGATGCAAGCTCTTTGAAGCACTCGCGTGACGCAAGAAGCGGCATAGCGACATCATGCTCCCGTGCGCGTTTGCGTGTCAGGGCAGCCATCAGGTCGACTACCTCTTCATGGTAGCCAGCAGACCTGCGCTGACGGTCGATCACGGGCAGCTCGCCCTCTGGGAGGCTGCAACCCCGCTCGATCGCCGCGAGAAGCCTGGGCAAGGCGGTTTTCCCGATTTTGCCGGAGACCCCGCGGATCGCCGCAAGGTCCTGGATCGTATGCGGCATACGGCGCGACACCTCCACGATGCCCTCATCGCCGAGGATCCATCGCCGAGGGACGTTCCTTCGCATCGCCGCATGCTCGCGCCAAGCCGCAACCTCGCGTGCCACCCCAAGCTGACGGCAGTTAAGGGATCCGACGCGCTTGACCTTCCTCCATTGCTCCTCTGGCACAACCTCGTAAAGGCCCGGATCCCCTAAGCGCTCAAAATCACCTTTCAGCCACGCAAGACGCCCATCGGCAGTGAGGCGGTCGGTAAGCCACTGGTACAGGCTCGGCAGATGACAGACGTCATCGAGCGCATACTTGACTTGCGCCTGGGAAAGCGGGCGCTTTGCCCAGTCCGTATAGGTCTCCCCCTTGCCGAGCGTGACCCCAAGGGCCTCCTCGACCAGCACGCGCAAGCCGACTTGCTGGGGGAAACCGGCAAGCGTCGCCGCCAGCTGCGTGTCAAAGACCGGGGCTGCCGCAACACCACACTCCTTGTACAGGATCGCAAGATCCTGGCTTGCGGCATGGAGCACCTTTGTGACCTGGGTATCGGCAAGCAGTTCGCGCAAAGGCGAAAGATCGTCCACGGCAAACGGGTCGATGATCGCCGAGCAGCCCTCGCAGGCAACTTGGATCAGACAAAGCTGCGCAAAGTAGCTTTTTTCCCGGATGAACTCCGTGTCAAGGGCGACCACCGGCTCCTGCCGCAAGCGCCTGATGAGCGCAATGAACTCTTCGGCATCGGTTATGTACAAGCAAATCCTCCTGGGTCCTCGGCGGGAACGTGCGAGAAAATCATTAGCCGATCAATCACGCATTCTGGGATCATAATATGATGAGTAGGCGCAGTGCGTGCATAAGCGCTTACCCGCATGTACCGTATCCGTGCCGCACCCGCATATCCGCACTTGCACCCGCACTGTACCCGGTTCTAAAGTTTTTAAGGCAACAAAGGCTACCAAGAGAAGAGATGAGCCTGCGTGAGGGTCCTGACTATTGTAAACGACCGAGCCGGAGCCGGTGATGCCGGTCTGTATCAGTTTGTGCGCCTCCTTGGCCTTGAGGGCTGCGAGGTGGTGCTTCGGTACGTGCGTGAAGGGGACACCGTTGCCAAGCTCACGTCGGACGCAGCAAGCTTCGACCGCATCGTTGCCGCTGGCGGAGACGGCACCGCTTCGGCGGTCTGCTACGCCACTCGGATGAGCAAGGTCCCTCTTCTCGTGTTTCCCGCGGGCACGGCAAACCTTCTCGCATCAAACCTGGCGCTTCCCTTTGAGCCTCCGGCTCTCGCCCACACCCTGACCCAGGGGCCTTCGGTCGATTTCGACCTTGGCGAGCTCGAGTTCCTGGATAAGACCGGCGCTGCATCCACCTCGGGTTTCATGATTATGGCTGGCACAGGCTACGACGCGCAGGTCATGCAGGATGCCGCCCTATTGAAGCCTGCTTTCGGGGCGGCCGCCTACCTCGTCTCGGCGGTAAGCAACCTGATTCCGGTCACAGCCGCATACGAGTTTGTCGTGGATGGCAAGCGCATTGAATCCGATGGGATCGCCATCCTGCTGGTCAACTTTGGCCGGATCCAGTTCGATCTCCCCGTCACCCCGGATGCCGACCCTCGGGACGGCAAATTCGAAGTCGCAGTCCTGCGCACAAAGACCGCCGTTGGCCTGCTGCCCGCGCTCACGGCAGCCGTGTTCGATAAAACCGGCAAGCTCCTCGCCCATGGAGCCGGGATGGACATGTATCGCGGATCGTCGATCAAGGTGACATCTGAGCCGCCCATGCGGGCCCAGGCAGACGGCGATGTCCTCCGGGCAACGACGCCTTTCTCGGCGCGCTCCCTGCCGCAGGCAACGCGGCTGTTAGTGCCGCCAGGTTCCTTTTACGCACAGTTCGCGTAAAACCCGCCGAGCAACACGAGCCCCGGGTGGCCTTGGCAACATCGACGTAAACAGTTGTTCCGCGGTTTATGCAAGTTACTCATGGTGGGCGCTAGAGGATTTGAACCT
>Ga0123353_10009161_pt1 | contig 13622 bp, 9 predicted proteins | sample TergutLab28metaG_3_FD_92763 | JGI IMG/M metagenome (GOLD analysis project Ga0123353, IMG submission 92763) | Labiotermes labralis P3 segment gut microbial communities from Petit-Saut dam, French Guiana - Lab288 P3 | ecosystem: Host-associated > Arthropoda: Insects > Digestive system > Gut ... | reverse complement strand
TTCGCATCAATGGCCTTGCGGTAATAATCCTCGGCCTTGTCCAGGTCACCCATAAAAAGGTAACACTCGCCCAGTTCCTTGTTGATTTCGTAATCAAGATGGTTACTCATGGCTTTCCCCCCCCATGCAGAGTGCGTTATGCGCCGTTTTGCCAAAGGTATATGCGGCCTTGCCGCGTCCGGCGCTGGTGCTTCTTCTATGCATATCATGTGCCATAAAATTATTATACGTTTAGTTTCTGCATGTTATAAACTCAATTGCGTACAGGGAGGCAGTTTTTGTCGGCTTTCCGACATGAGGATCCACCCTCCTCCGTATCGGCAAAGGGAAAACGCGTCGTATGCGCTCCAGCGGCACAGGTCAGAACAGGCTATGCGTTTTCCGCGCTCTACGGCATGGCGGAAAATATTGCCGGACAGGCAATAAGCACATAGGAAAAACACTTGCGGCTTACAAATCCGACATCTTGAACGGGTACGGCCGCCCGATCTCTTCCGGATACTCGCCATTCACAAGGCAAAGTACGCTCAAGCCGGATGAGATAAAAATTCCCGCCTACTTCGTTTCGGCGTGGCCCTGCCGGGTCAGGTGGTATACTTTGGGCACCATGTACATCAAGGCCATTTGTTGCAAGTCCGGCGCATATTGCGTAGCGACGATCACGGCGCCCAGGTTCCACAGCTGGCTGTGCGCGCCTTCTGAGGCTGTCGGGGAGCCGAAGCGCTTTTCAACCATGGCGCGGATTTTCTGCGCCTGTGCCGCATCAGGCGCAGGGTAGTCGATTTTGATAAAACCCAGCGGCGCGGGTTTGTCGGCTTTTTGCGGGCCGTAGCAGGCGGCAAGTTCCGATGCGCCGGGCACGGCTTCCGCGACCCGGTAGATATCGCAGGCATATTTGTCATCCTCCCGTACGGGAGAAACCTTGGCCGCCCCAAGCGCCTGGCGCATAGAGGCACGTTCCGCGCTGTCCAGGCGCTGCCCGAACAAGGAAAACGGCGATTGCTTCGGGGCCATCTGTTCCAAGGCCTGTATGGCGTCCTGCCTGCCGTCCATGGCGGCGCCGTAAAGCAGCAGGGTGGACCGCGTGGCGTTGCGCGGCACTCCCCGTCCGTCACGGTACAAGAGGCCCAAGCGCTCCAGAGCGGCGCTTTGCCCGTCGGCGGCTGCCCGGCTGTACCAGGCGGCCGCGTCGCGTTCGCTTTTCGGTACGCCGCGTCCCCGTTCGTACATCAGGCCGAGATTGTACTGCGCTTCCGCAAGGCCGCTGTCCGCCGCCTTGTGAAACCAATATGCGGCCTGTTCTTCATTCTTCGCCACGCCACGCCCCTGCTCTAAAAGACGGCCGTAATTGCTCATGGCCCGGGTATGCCCCGTTTGCGCGGCATGGTGAAAATACACGGCGGCCCGCGCCGGGTCCGGCGCCACGCCCTGGCCCAGATCAAAGAGAACCCCGAGGTTATAGATGGCGCGAATATCGCCCGCCTCGCCCAATTCACGCCAGATACGCATCGCGCTCGCGTAATCCGCGCGTTGGTACGCGGCCACGCCATCGTCAAAGCTTGCGGCCCGCCCGCTCAGGGCGGACGCCAGCACGAGCGTGAAGCCGCAAAGGCATCCGATCACAACAGAAAAGACCTGCGTGGCGCGCATGTCAGCCACCTCGGGTTACGAAACCGCGATTTCTTCGTTTGTTAAATAACAGGCCGGATCTTCGGCCCACACGTCGCCGTGCCAGGCTTCCGCTCTGGCCCGGAAATTCCCGGCGCAGATGGACAGGAAGCGGCAACGGGCGCAACGTCCGTGTACATGGACCTTTTTGTTTTTCAATTTCTGCAACAGCTCAATATCCGGGTCATCCCAAATCTGTGAGAACGGCCGCTCCAGCACATTGCCGAAGCTGTGGCAGCGCCAGAACTGATCGGCATGCACCTGGCCGTCCCAGGAGATGCAGCCGATGCCGCGGCCGGAACTGTTACCCTCGTTGTACTGCAACAGCTCGAACACGTCCCCGGCCCGCTTGGGGTCTTCCTGCTTCAGGCGCATCCATACATAAGGGCCGTCAGCGTGGTTGTCCACAGTCAGCACTTCCTTGGGCGTGCCCGCGTCAAACAGCGCGCGGGTGCGATCCATGATCAGATCCAGGAGCGCGCGGGTTTCGGTGTGGTCCAGATCTTCCTCGATCAGTTCCGACCCGCGGCCGGAATATACCAGATGATAAAAACAAATGCGCGGCACTTCAAGATCGCGCACGAGATCGAACAAGAGCGGCACTTCGCCCGCATTGCGCTTGTTGATGGTAAAACGCAGCCCGACCTTCAAGCCTTCGGCCTGACAGTTGGCTATGCCTGCCAGGGCCTTTTTGAAAGAACCGGGCATCGCGCGGAACTTGTCATGGACGGTTTCGCCGCCGTCCAGTGAAATGCCCACGTACGAAAGCCCCACTTCTTTGAGTGCGCGCGCCTTCTGCTGTGTGATCAGCGTGCCGTTGGTGGAGATGACCGCCCGCATGCCTTTGCCGGTGGCATGCTTGGCAAGCTCCACCAGATCCTCGCGCACCAGAGGCTCGCCGCCGGAGAAGAGCATCACCGGAGCTCCGTATGCGGCCAAGTCGTCAATAAGCGCCTTGCCCTGTTCGGTGGAGATGGCATCCTGGCCCCGTTCGTCCAGCGCTTTGGCGTAGCAATGCACGCAACGCAGATTGCAGCGCCTAGTTATGTTCCAGACAACCACGGGCTTTTTGTCCGCGGAAAATTGCAGCAAATGCGAGGGCAGGTCGCCGGAATGGCGCCCATAGCGCAGCGCATCCGAAGGTTCAACCTGGCCGCAATACAGCTTTGAAATGCCTATCATGGGGTTTCCTTAGCCCGTTGCCTTTGTGGTCTGTCCCATACGGGTTCCAATAGAGGGCTGTAGAGTGGGCGTCTGTTTTTTGGCGTATGCTTTGCCGAATTGAATGCTACAAATTTATTCCAGTCGATTGACTTGTCGCTGGCGCAGAAATCTCGTATGAATTCTTCTATAAATTTGTTTTCTACTTTACTATATTCTTTATAGAATGCGTCGTTTCTCTCTTTTGCTTTATGACCAAGCGGCTCAATGATCTCCTGATACATGCTATCATCACCAGAAATCAACTCCCAGAACGCTTGGCCGCATAATTTTTTATAGTCTCCCTTATTAGTTGTGCATTTCCCGTAACAGCAACCGTTAATTGCTTCAATTTGATGATGAAAAATCGGTATGTTTTTCTCGATAAACTGCATTAGTGCAATTTTGGTGAGTGGTGCCATTGTTATCACCTTGTTGGTATCGTATTGCCAGAGCGTATCCCATTAAACTTATAATATTTTGAAATGCATGTAAATTTTTACTTAGGGGCTTTCGCAAATATCCAATAAAAACAACGCGCTGCTGTTTTTGTAATGACGCGGCCTCATGGTACGTTGTGCTATCTCGCAATATTCCTCTAGTATATCTATCCCGACAGCATTTCTTTCCAAGTTTTTGGCCGCTACAAGGCTAGTGCCCGAACCGACAAACGGATCAAGTACCCAATCCCCCTCATCTGTAAAAAGACGAATGAAATACTCTGGTAAGGCGATTGGAAACGCGGCACTATGTTTTTTATTGCCGCATTCAGTTGCAAGATGAAGAACATTCGTAGGGTACGCCATCGTCCGTTTTGACCAATTCGCGATGTTTTTGCCGAAGCCGCTCCCGACCTGTGAATCAAAGCGGATAACATCGTTTTTGCCTAACGATTTTAGGCGATGTGCAGCCCATTCGCCCATTGGAACCATGACGGCTTTTTGATTCATCTTGAATTTGCGCTGCTTGGTGAAATGCAAGCAACGCTCCCAAGCATCCCTAAAACGATTTGGCCATTTGCCTGGATAACAATTTTTCTTGTGCCAAATATATTCTTCCGTCCATAACCATCCCTGTTTGCGCAACGCAAGAATCAACTCTAGCACATATGTATGACGTTCCCCTTTCTCTGTCTTTTCTTTGATATTTAAGATGAATGATCCTGAAGGCTTCAGGACGCGATGAAACTCTGTCGCGCGGTCAAGAAACCAAGGTACATATTGATCCGGCGGAATCCCGCCATAGGTGTTTTTACGGCGGTCCGCGTAAGGCGGCGAAGTAACAATCAGGTCAAATTTTTCAGAGGGGTACTGTTCTAGCGCAGTTAGACAATCGCCGTGAATAACATGGCTCGTGGTCTTCATGATGTAGCCACTCTATAAAAATCAAGCTATAAGTTACATATATAATTTTCTTCCCAAAAGGAGTCAGCCGCCGGAGGCTGCATGCGCATTCGCTTTATTTCAGCAGGCCGCGCAGTGTTTCAAACGCCTCTTCAATGCCCGCCGGGTTTGTGCCGCCCGTCTGCGCGAGATCTGGCCGTCCGCCGCCGCCAGCCGCGCCTACGGCGGGTGCGAGGTGACGGATCAAATCAGGCGCGGTGAACCTGGCATGCAGGTCTTTGGACACATACAGGATAAGCGAGGCTCTGCCGTCCTCGGCAGAGGCCAGGCACGCCACGCCGGAAGGCATGCGGGAGCGCACGTCGTCCATCAATTCCCGGAGCGCCTTGATCGGCAAATTTTCAACCCGGACGGCTAGCAGCGGGGTAGCGCCAGCCGAAGTCAGGCCAGCCATGATGTCGCCCTGGCCGACAGAAATCCGGCTCGCTTGTTGCGCTTCCTTGCGCAGAACGCGCGCTTCTTTCTGCAAGGCTTCCACCTTGGGCGCGAGTTCGCCTAGCCGGGACTTGAGCTGTCCGGCGATGTTCTCCAGTTCCTGCCGCTGGGATTGGAAAAGGCCAAAGGCGTTCCAGCCCGTGACGGCTTCAATGCGCCGCGTGCCGGCGGCAATGCCGGATTCGGCAAGGATGGCGAAAAAACCCGCCTCTCCGGCAGCGTTCAGATGGACGCCGCCGCACAGTTCCGTGGATTCGCCCTCGCCAATCCGCACGACCCGCACGTGGTCGCCATATTTTTCGCCGAACAGGGCTATTGCGCCAAGGGCCTCCGCGTCCGCAAAGGGCATGACCGAGGCGTGGATGGGCAAATCCGCGAGGATGGCCCGGTTGACCTCCCGCTCCACGGCGGCCAATTCTTCCGGCGTCATGGCCTTGATATGCGAAAAGTCAAAGCGCAGGCGATCCGGGGCCACCAGCGAACCCGCCTGCCGCACATGCCCGCCCAGCACACGGCGCAGCGCGGCGTGCAGCAGATGTGTACAGCTATGGTTCCTGGCCGAGGCCAAGCGGCTTTCCTTATCCACTTCCATGCGGATGTCCTGATCCGGCAGCACTTCGCCGCTTATCACCATAATCCGGTGGACGACAAGTTCCGGCGCAGGCCGTAGCGTATCCGTCACCTTCGCCTGCCCGGTCAGCGAACGCGCTATTCCGGTATCCCCCGTCTGACCGCCGGAAGCGCCGTAAAAGGGCGTGGCGTTGGAGACGAGAAATCCTTCAGCCCCTTCGCCCAGCGCGTCCGCGGACTCTCCCCGCGCGTCCAGCAGGGCCAGTACGCGGACGTCTTCTCGCAAGCTGCCGTATCCGGTGAACTTGCAGGAAAGGCGCGCATCCAGCAGGGGCTGGAAGATGCGCAGGGGATCCGTGCCTTCCATGCCGAGCAGACCGCCTTTCTGCGCCGCGCGGGAACGTTCCTTCTGCTCCCGCATGCGGGCGGCAAAGCCCGACTCGTCCACGAAAAAGCCGCGTTTTTCCGCGATATCGTTCACAATATCCAGGGGAAAACCATAGGTGTCATACAGAGTGAAGCACACAGATCCCGGCACCGTTGCACTGTTAGCCGCCATGAGCTTTGCCAGTTCGTCCTCCAGCAAGGAGAGGCCCTTATCCAGCGTGAGGCTGAAGCGTTCTTCCTCGGTCCGGACAATCTGCGCCATGAATTTGGCGTTGACGTTCGCTTCCGGGAAATCTTCGCCCATGACTTCCAAGATGTTCAGGGCCACCTTGTGCAGAAAGGGCTCCCGCATCCCGATCAGGCGTCCGAAGCGGCAGGCGCGGCGGATGAGACGGCGCAGCACATAGCCGCGCCCCTCGTTGGAAGGCAGGACGCCGTCGGCGATCAGAAAGGCCGCCGCGCGACTATGGTCGGCAATGACCCGCAGGGCGACGTCCGCTTCCTCATTGCCCGCCTTGTAGGGCCGGCCAGCAAGGTTTGCGGCGAACTGGAGGAAGGCCTGGAACAGGTCGCTGTCATAATTTGACTCTTGGCCCTGGCACACCGCCGCAATGCGCTCAAGGCCCATGCCGGTGTCGATGGAAGGCCGGGGCAGATTGACCCGTTCCGTCGGCGTGACCTGATCGTACTGCATGAACACCAGGTTCCAGATTTCCAGAAAGCGATCGCAATCGCAGCGGCCGATGCCGCAATTCGGGCCGCAGGCCATTGCCGGGCCCTGATCGTAATAGATTTCCGAACAGGGGCCGCAGGGGCCGGTATCGCCCATGGCCCAAAAATTGTCTTTCTCGTCCATGCGGAAGATGCGCTCAGGCGCTACCCCGGCCACGCGCTGCCACAGATTGAAGGCGTCGTCGTCCTCGCGGAACACCGTGATAAAGAGCCGGTCCCTGGGCAGCTTCAGTTCCACGGTCACAAAGTCCCAGGCCAGGCGGATGGCTTCGTCCTTGAAATAATCCCCGAAGGAGAAATTGCCCAGCATTTCGAAGAAGGTATGGTGACGCGCGGTACGGCCCACATTTTCCAGGTCGTTGTGCTTGCCGCTCACCCGCAGACATTTTTGGGATGTGACGGCGCGCGTGTACTCGCGCTTTTCCTGCCCGAGGAAGAGCTTTTTGAACTGCACCATGCCCGCATTGGTGAACAGCAGGCTCGGGTCGTCCTTGGGGATCAACGGGGACGAAGCCACGATTTCATGGCCGTGGGCGCGAAAATATTCCAGAAAACGTCGGCGTATCTCTCTGGCGGCAAGCATCGGCTATTCTTCCTCAAAACCGTCTGCATCCATATCCATATCTTCCCGGGTGGGCGCAAACTCACGCGGATGCATGCCCAGATGCGCGATGACTTTTTGCTCAATGCTGTCGCGCAGATCCAGATTTTCGTCCAGCAGGGCGCGGACTTTCTCCTTGCCCTGGCCGAGTTTTTCCGAGCCGAAGGCGAACCAGGAGCCGCTTTGATCGACAATTTTGGCTTCCACGGCCAAATCCAGCAGTTCTCCGGAGCGGGAAATGCCCTGCCCGTAGAGGATGTCGAACACCGCTTCCCGGAAGGGGGGCGCGACTTTGTTTTTGACCACCTTGACCCGCGTGCGTGAACCGAAGGCTTCATCTTTGTCCTTGAGAGTCTGGATTTTGCGGATGTCCAGGCGCACGGAGGAATAAAACTTCAGCGCATTGCCGCCAGTAGTGGTTTCCGGGCTACCGTAGCCTGTGACGCCGATTTTCATGCGGATCTGGTTGATGAAAATGACGGCGGTACGGGACTTGTGGATGGTGCCCGTAAGTTTGCGCAAGGCGTGGGACATTAGGCGCGCATGGCCGCCGACCTGGGTTTCTCCCATGCTGCCTTCCAGTTCCATCTGGGGAATAAGGGCGGCCACGGAATCGATAATCACCAGGTCCACCGCGCCGGAGCGCACCAGCATGTCGGCGATGTCCAGCGCCTGCTCGCCGTAATCGGGCTGAGAGATGAGCAGTTCGTCGGTCTTGAGGCCGAGCCTGCGGGCATAGTTCACATCCAGGGCGTGTTCCGCGTCCACAAAGGCGCAGGTGCCGCCTTTTTTCTGGCATTCGGCGATGATGTGCAAGGTCAGGGTGGTTTTTCCCGAAGATTCGGGCCCAAAAATTTCCGTGACCCGTCCCCGGGGAATGCCTCCGACACCCAAGGCCAGATCCAGGCCGATGGAACCGCTGGGGATGACGGGCACATCCACACGGGCGTCGTCGGAAAGCTTCATCACCGCGCCCTGGCCGTATTTGCGCGCAATGGTGGAAAGCGCGGTCAACAGGGCTTCGCGTCGGGCATCTTCAGGACTCATCGAAGGCTTTCTGGCCATGAATTTTTCTCCTATGCAAAATGTTGCGCAATCGCGTTTCTTAGCAAAAGCCACTCGTAGCGGCAAGCTTATCTCAGGCCGAATAGAGCCAAAATCCAATAACTGCCTGCCGCGATAGCGGCTGAAGCAGGCAGCGTCAAAATCCATGCGATCACCAGGTTGCCGGCTACCCCCCAGCGTACCGCCGAAAGGCGCTTGGTCGAACCTACGCCGAAAATGCAGGAGCTGATGGTATGCGTGGTGCTGATGGGGGCGCCGAACAGCGAGGCGCCGGTGATCACCAAGGCTGCGGAACTTTCCGCCGCAAAGCCGTGGACGGGCTCCAGTTTGAAAATGCGGTGTCCCATGGTCTTGATGATCTTCCATCCGCCCATCGCCGTGCCGGCCGCCATGGCCAACGCGCAGGCCAGTTTGACCCACAGGGGCACATGCACGCTGTCTATCTGCCCGAAAATGAGCAGCGCCAGCGTGATGACCCCCATGGTTTTCTGGGCGTCGTTCAGGCCGTGGCTTGTGGCCATGAACGCGGCCGACACCACCTGGAGTTTGAAAAAGACGCGGTTGACCTTTGTGCGGTTGAAACGGCGGAAAAACACGGTAATAAGCCCCATGATCAGAAAACCCACCGCAAAGCCCCCCAAAGGGGAACATACCAGCGGAATGAGCACTTTTTTGACGATGGACATGCCATTGAGCGTAGTGAAACCGGCGTGGACAACGGCCGCGCCGATAAGTCCGCCGATAAGCGCATGGGACGAAGAAGACGGGATGCCGTAATACCAGGTGATGAGGTTCCAGGCGATGGCGCCGACCAGAGCCGCCAGCACCAGGATGTGGCTGCCGGAGACCACGGCGGGGTTAATGATGCCCGCTCCGAGGGTATGGGCCACCTCCTCGCCCAGAAGCGCCCCGATAAAATTCAGTACTGCCGCCATCAGCACTGCGGCCCGTGGAGAAAGCGCCTTGGTGGACACCACCGTTGCAATGGCGTTCGCGCAGTCATGCGCGCCGTTGGTGAAGTCGAAAATCAGCGCGACAACGACAATAAGCATGAGGAGCAAGGGGATTTCAAACATTTTTGAGCACCGCTTCCTCAATGGCCTCGGCAAGCTTGACTACCGTCTCAACCGTTTGCTCCAGGCGATCATAGGCCCGCGACCACTTGATCATGTCTAAGGTCGATTCTTCCTGTGCCGCGGCGCGGTCATACAATTCAGCAAGGCCGACGCTGAGCAGCATTTCGCAATCGGAGCGCAGGGCGCGGAAGGCGCGGGTTTTATGGGCATCCTGTTTGTTACTGAGCCCTGTAAGCATGGTTTGCGTGAGTTCGAGCATCATGCGCATGGTTTCCATAAGTTTCAGCGAAGGAAAGCGAATGCGCGCGAATTCATAGATATGCATGCGCGTGGACAGATTTTGGAGAGAGTCGATGCAGTTCTCTTGGGCCTGATTGATGCGCAGAATATCTTCACGGTCAATGGGGGTAATGAAGGTCTGGCTCAGTTCGCGGGTAATGCGCGTATGGAGGGCGTCCGCCTCTTCTTCCAACAGGGCGACCATTTTGTATTCTTCGTCCATCGTGGCGGGATCGATGAAACTGTGCTCAAGACGCTGCGCCGTATCCAGCAGCAAGGCGCTTTGCTTAAGGAGCAGTTCGAAAAACGGGGCGGTTTTGGGAAGAAGTCTTTCAAACATGGCGCCTCCTGAGATAGCCGGCCGGCGGACTGCTACGCGGTGTTGATGTGTCTTTCCTTTTTACGGCGAGCAGCATTTTTGTGCAATGTCTACCTGGGATGTAGCTGTTGCGGAATCCGTTTTTTGCAGGCAGAATGCCCTTATCGCCTCATTTCTCTATCACAACAGGCGGGAAATACCAATGCGCGAAAAACACAGAGTGATGTTGCGCCCGTCCGTGTATGCCGCATGCCGGGCGGAGGTTGACAAGGCTTTTGAGCTTTTTCCCCTGCATCTTACAGGCAAAAAGGTCTTGATCAAGCCCAACGTGTTGCGCCGGGCCGCGCCCGAAGAGGCGGTCACCACGCATCCCGCGGTCGTCAGGGCTGTGGTGGAACGGGTGCTGGAAAGCAAGCCCGCCGCGCTGTGGGTGGGCGACAACCCGGGCGTGACCGGATACGGCGACAATGAGGACTGCTTCAGAGAGTCCGGCCTTATGGAAGCGGCCGGCGGGCATTATGTCAACTTGGGCAACAGAAGCGCCACCGTGCCCTTTGGTCCGGCCGAAGATGGACAGATACAGGTTTCCTCCGCCGTGCTGGAGGCCGACATCGTCATATCCGTGCCCAAGTTCAAAACTCACGGACTCACCATGCTTTCCGGCGCAATAAAAAACAGTTACGGCATTTTGCCCGGGACGCTCAAGGGGCGCATGCACCAGCGGGCCGGCAACCCCGGCGCCTTCCAGCGTATGGTTGTGGAGGTGTTCAAGCTGCGCGTGCCGGATCTGTTCATCATGGACGCGATTGTGGGCATGCAGGGCAACGGCCCGGCATGCAAGGATCTGCGCCACATCGGCCTGATCATGGCCTCGGACAATGCCGTGGCCATAGATGCCGTGATGGCCAGGATGGTGAACCTTGAGCCGCGCGCCCTGCAGGTTTTGGCCCTAGCCGCCGCACAGGGACTGGGGTCATTTGAGCAAGAGGACATACACATTGAGGGCGAATTCAAACCCCTGCACGATTTTATGCTGCCCCATATGCCCGAAAGCGGCTATGCCTCCCCCGGCGTGCAGCAGTTTTTGGATAGAGCCCTTACGGTCAGTCCCGCGGTGAACAGCGAGTTATGCATAAGCTGCGGAGAATGCGTCGAAATCTGTCCCGCCACGGCCTTGAGCATGGAGGGGGAACTCCCTCGCGTTGATCTCGGCAAATGTATACGATGTTATTGCTGCCAGGAACTTTGCCCACAAAAAGGCATCCAGTTGCAGCCGGACGCGTGATGCCAAGTTGCAATCAAACGGGATGTTCACAGGGTTGATATACGGCGGTTGTTCCGTAAATACTCTCCTAATTTTAGGTCTTCTTTTTGGGTATGGTTTATCAACCATCTCACCAAGAAATTATTTATTTCATTACTCAGTTCGACCGATGCCCCGTTCTCTTTAAAACGCTGCACTAGCTCACTGACCCTCACTTTAAAACTCTCATGCAGCATTCTGTGTTTTTTATATTCGGGGTAGTTGTGCTCAAGCTGTAAAACCTCTTCGTCGACAAAATGCCGGACAGCATAATGAACCAAAAAATCCAGCGTTTCTTCTATTTTTTCCGTACTGCTTCCATCTTCACACATTCTGACAAGATTGTCTACCAGTTCAAATATTTTCTGATGCTGCATATCTAGCAGCGTGTCGCCTAATAAAAAGCTTTCGTGCCACGCAATGCCCTGCACTAAAACAGACACATTTTTCATTTTGGCGAATTCCGCAGCCGGCATTAAATATTTATTCAGTTCCGCAAATAACGCATCCAAATCAAGCGGCTTTCCGACATGACCGTTCATACCAGCCTCAAGACACTTGTCGATATCCCCTTTAAACACATTTGCGGTCATAGCTATAATCGGAACAGTTCCGGCGTTTGGCACGCCAAGCGCCCGGATACGGCGCGTAGCCTCATAGCCATTCATTTCGGGCATTTGTACATCCATAAAAATCATTTCGTACTTATCAGGCGCCTCACTGAACATTCGGACGGCTTCAATGCCATTGAGGGCGCAATCTATTGCCAAATCCGTTGGTTCAAGCAACGTCAGCACAATTTCACGGTTGACTTCCACATCCTCAACAAGCAGAATATGGCGTCCCTGAAAGATACCGCTAATATCCATGTCTGCTTTTTCCGGTTGCTGCACCTCCACTCCAAGATATTCGTTGATTATATCCGCTATTGTTGATGGAAATAAGGGCTTTTGTAAAAATTTGTCAACGCCTGCTTCTTGCGCTTCTACGGCAAGCATGGAGATATCAGCGGATGAAATCAAAATTATAACGGGTGCGCCTTGAGTATGCATTCTTTTTTTCAATTTTTTTGTCAATTGAATACAGTCTAGGTCAGGTATCTTCCAATCAATAAAATAGATATTGTAGGCGCCGTTCTGCTCAACGAGCCGCAATGCGTCCTGAGCATTTTGAGCGATGTCGCATAAAGCGCCAAGCCCTTCCACAATGCGCTTAAAATCTTCTAAGATGTATGCGTCATTATCTACGGCTAAAATACGCACGTTATGCCAAGGCATGGTATGATCGGCATATATGCTATGTTCCTTGCCTCCACGTTTCGCTTGAACGGTAAATGTAAACGTAGAGCCTTTTCCAATCTCGGATTCAATCTCTATTGCGCCACCCATCATTTCCACGATACTTTTGGAAATAGCAAGCCCAAGGCCTGTGCCGCCGAATTCGCGCGATGTAGTGCTTTCAGCCTGCTGGAAAGATTGGAATAGCCTGGCTTGTTGCTCAGGGCTTATGCCGATCCCTGAATCTTTAACAGCTATCTTTATCGTACAGATGTCGTTTTCCTCTCCCTTAAAATATGTGCTAAGATTGATAGTGCCCTTTTCTGGCGTAAACTTGACCGCATTTCCCAAAAGGTTCGTTATAATTTGCGCTAAGCGCTGTTCGTCACAAACTAAAAATTGCGGAATATCGCTGTCTACCTGCACGGTGAGCTTCTGCGCCTTTTCGCCCACACGAAAATTTACTACATTAACGACCAGTTGAAGCATTCTTTCAAAATTAAATTCTACCGGCGCAAGTTCAAATTTGCCGGCCTCGATCTTTGACATATCTAAAATATCATTGATAATGCCGAGGAGGTGTTTTGACGCATCCTCAATCTTTGCAAAGCAATACGTCATTCGCTCCATGTTGGTAGCCGACTTTCCGATGTTAGTCATGCCGATTATGGCGTTCATCGGAGTACGTATTTCGTGGCTCATTTTTGCCAGATATTCTGATTTGGATTGATTGGCGGCTGCGGCGATTTTCGCTGCGTCTTCCAGCTCGCGCTGTAGGTTGATTATCTGCATCTGACGGCGGACTCTGTGTTTTACAGCCATCGTGTCAACAGGCTTACGTATATAATCTACGGCGCCAATAGCCCACCCTGTGCTCTCGTTAGCGTGTTCGCTGATCCCCGTAATGAAGATAACAGGGATTGCTTTTGTTGTTTCAGACTTTTTTAGTTCGGTAAGCACCTCAAAGCCGTTCATATCGGGCATGATAACGTCAAGCAAGATAAGATCCGGTAAAGACTTTTCCACTCTTTTCAAGGCGGAAGCGCCATCTTTGGCCGTGTAAATTTGATATTCCGGCTGTAATATCTGGATTAATCCCATAAGGCTTGACGTGTCATCGTCTACAATGAGCACGCTGTTTTTTTTCGGCGTATCCATGGTTTACTGTCCCATTTTGGGAGGGTTACAGCCCCCAGCTTTAGCTGGCAGCTTCAGCATTTCTTCTTTTGCCAGCCGTCGTATTTGATGGAAGACTGAGGTCATACATGCTTTCCTACATGAGCAATATGCATACATTTGAAGCTCAG
>Ga0123353_10009160_pt1 | contig 13622 bp, 4 predicted proteins | sample TergutLab28metaG_3_FD_92763 | JGI IMG/M metagenome (GOLD analysis project Ga0123353, IMG submission 92763) | Labiotermes labralis P3 segment gut microbial communities from Petit-Saut dam, French Guiana - Lab288 P3 | ecosystem: Host-associated > Arthropoda: Insects > Digestive system > Gut ... | reverse complement strand
ATTAACTCCAAGGCGTCCGACATTTTCCCAGGAAACCTCTGTTGTACCGTCAGCCATATCCCATACACCCTTCACAAGTGTAGATGTACCTGCCGCTGCCGCTCCGCCAAGCGCAGGATTCCCTGTCGCGGCTGTAACAGCACCGCCAACCGCTCCGCCGACACCGGCAGAAACATAATTTTTTAGTTGCGGCGGGTTGCCTGTGACTATATCGCTGACGGCTTGGGCTGCTACACCGACTACGGCACCGACTACAGCGCCGACCGCAATATGCAGCCACATTCCGTTCGGGTCATACAATACAAGAGGAACGTTCAGACAGTATATGTACGCGTTCATTGTAGGAGGTGCGAACAATGTACCTTCTACTATATCCTCACTCACAAACCGTCCATTACGGGCATCATACTCACGCGCTTGCGCGAACCATGTGCCTGCGACCGTATCCTGTTGATACCCAGTAAATCCAAACGGTTGCTTTGTACTTAATTCACCATGCAGAGTGTTGCCGAATTCGTCATAACCAAACGCATTATATACGCCGTTTTCACTGAACGTCCTTACAGGGCTGTAGAACTCATCAAGCATAAACCCGGTATATGCTCCGCCTGCGCCTTCTGAAGCAAGCAATGAAGAATCCCAAATAAAGGAAGTCATTTGGTTATTTTCTGTACGCTGCAGCAGGTTATTATATTGTTGTGTGAGGTCTATAATGTCATCAATTTGTTTTGCCGGATTGATGGCAGGAAGCTCCGGAGACAAATTTCCTTCTTTTTTGCCTACCCGGTGGCCTAATCCGTTGTAGCTGTATGCAGCAGCTATACCTGTCTCTATATTCACCGCTTTTTCAAGGCGGTTTAGTGCACCGAAAACATACTGGTTCTTTAATGTACCGCCCTTGTGTACTGCTGTAAGGTTACCTCTCTTGTCATACGAGAAGGCTTGCTCATTTCCGGTAGTATCGGCTGTTGATATAAGCTGATTGAGAGCATTGTACGTATACGAAGTCTTATTCGCGGCTTCGGTCAAGCTTGTACGGTTACCAAACCCGTCATACTCATATTCCCTGATCGGCTTCCCGTCTTTTTGTACCTCTCGCAGACGGCAAAGCGGATCATAGGTATACTTGTATATACCGCTTTCATCGGGTAAATCACGGCGCTCTTTTGTTATCCCCGTCTTATTACCCGCGTTATCGTATTCGTACAGATACCTGTCAAGAATTCCGCCGGTGTCCATGTGACTGAGTTCTTTCAAGCGGCCGGCGTCATTATCGTCATAGACCAGTTGTGTTTTTGCCCCGTTCTGGTATGTTTTTTCAGTCAGCCGGCTGTAGGAATCGTAATTGTATTGTGCTTTAAACTTACCGTCACTGACCTCCTTAAGACGTAACAATTCATCATATTCATATGTTACTTTTGTTCCGTTAGGATAAGACAATCCGGTCTTTTGCCCTGCTGAGTTCCATGAATATGAAACCTCTTGGCCAAGGTGATTTTCGACCTTTGTTGTACGCCCTAACGCATCTGACTCAATTTTTGTTAATCCCAGCCAATCCTCTATTTGAGTCAGTTGCCGGAGCGGATTATATGATAGCTTAACCTCACGGCCATCCGCATATTGTATGTTTTTCACATCTCCGTGCGCTGTGTATCCGAATTTTGTTAAATAGCCGTCTTTATCGAGTTTTTGAATCAACTGTCCGCGAAGATTATAGGTATAGCTCTCTCTTTCGCCATGAGAGTCGATAACGGCTTCTACACGCCCTGAAGCGTCCCTTTCATAGCGTGTGATACGCAAGCGTTTATTTTCACTGTTCAGCGAGGTCACATCCTGTAAGTCGTCATCTATACTGACTTCATCCGCTTGCAGTTGACGTACTTCAATCAACTGATTCCGGTCATCATATGTATACTGTGCCTGATTACCTAATGCATCGGTAACTCTCGCTATCTCTCCTGTCGGGGTATATTCATAAACAGTTTTAAACCCGTTTTCGTCAATCATGCCTGTCACATTCGACACAGCATCATAAGTATAGTGTTTATCTACTCCTTGCGCGTCTGTGATTTTAATTACACGGTCGAGTACATCATACTCATATGAAAGAACCTGTCCTGTTTTTGTGGTAAACGTCTTTACGTTTCCATTATTATCGTATGTGTATGCTTCTTCAGTGTTGTCCGGATAATTAACCCGGCTGAGCAAGCCGCCTGATAAGTACTCGAAGCTTGTAACCCCTCCCGCTTCGTCGGTTATCGTTGATATATGCCCTAAAGACGTAAATGTGTATGCCCGGCTGTCTCCTAGTGTATTTACTTCCTTTACGACTCTTCCGGCATTATCATACTCTACATTGACAATATTTCCTAAAGCATCAGTCAAGCATGTTACCTGACCATTGGAATTATACTTATAGCTTAGCTCCATCCCTTCGGGACCGCTTACTTTGATAAGCTGCCCGATTGCGTCATAGTAAAAGATTGTTTTGTTACCTTCTTCGTCGGTAATTGCGGTTCTGTTGCCGCAAGCGTCATATTGGTACTGCATTACACCGCCATCAGGTTTGCATACGCTTTCAAGCTGATTTAACGCATTGTAAGTGAACTTAGTTTCAGCTCCGTTAGGTTCAACAATATGTGCCAGATTCCACATTGAATCATAGTTGAACAAGGTTTCTCTTTTCAGTTGATCAATGAACTTTGAAGGTAAGCTTAGCGCGTTATATTCACGCTGTATACCGGTACCGTCAAAATTAGTGATTTTCGTTACATTATTATTCTTGTCATATGTGTACGAAAGGGTGTCGCCAAGCGCGTTTTCAACCTCTGTTATGTTCCCTGCAGCGTCATATTTATACTTTGTTTCGTACCCGTTTCCGTCAATAGAAGAAGTTACGCGGTTTAGCTTATCATAACGAAATTGCGAGGTAATACCGGAACCATCCTTTATTTTAGTTATGTTCTTGCGCTTATCACAGGCAATTTGTATTTCACTGCCATCCGGTTGAGTGATAGTTTCCGGTACACCGTCTTGAGAGTAAATCAGCGTTGTCTTATTTTTTGCTCCGTCTTCGACTGCTATAAGGATGCCGTTTCCATCATAGGTATTGACAAGCTTCTCTTTTCCATCAACAAGGACTCTGCGGAGTTGCCCGTTTGTCAAATCGTAATCATTTTCTATCTCCGTCCCTAAAGCATTAACGGTTTTACTTACGTTTCCAAAATCATCATAAGAAAACACAGTCTTCGCTCCGAGTTTATCCACCGATAGTATCATTTGGTCAAACTCATTAAACTCAAATCTCTCTTCCCCATCCGGGTAAGAAATCTTTGTAGTGCGGTACTTTTCGTCCCGTGTATAGATAATCTTACTGCCGTTTTGCTGCGTAAAAGCTGTTGTTTTTTCGTCGTCATCGTATGCATACGTCATAATACCTTCGTCAGCGAAGCTCTGTTTTGTTATACGCCCGGACTCATCATAATCGTTCTTAAGAGCTTCAACTCCCAAAGGATTCTTAATGCCGGATAATAGATTCTGCCGGTTGTAACTATACTCATAAACACTACCGGCAGGATGTACAACCTTGACCAGGCAGTTATCTGTATATTCCATCTCTACTTTGCGCCCTGTATGATCCGACACACATATAAGATGGTTATCTTCATCGTACTCGAAGGTCAGACTTCCGGCACAGTTAGATACTCTTGAAAGCAGCCTGCCGGTATGAGAAACCCGCACGCAATCACCGTTTATATCAGTTATTCTTTGCAATGCTCCTTCATTGTTAAAAATGTATTGCTTCATGCCTGCTGAAGTCAAAATCCATTTGCCGTCTGACCGGATTAAAGTATTATTGTGCTCAAGCGGTGCAGCATACATGTCATCATCAAGCTTTAGGTAACTCTCAGAATGCCCATCGTCAAATACGATAGTTACATCATCTTCACCGTTTTCCAGTCTTATATTATAGTTATGTGTCCAGCCTGATCCCAGCTCCCCGCCGCCGCCTCCGATAGAGTTATAGAAACGTTTAAATGCAAGGGGATAACGACCGGGAATAGTAATATCTTCCTTAGAGTAAATGAAATTGCCGGTGGACATATTTACCGGATCTCCGTCATATGCATTCGCCTGTCTTATTCCTGCCAGACGTGCCGCTAAAGTGATACTCATTATAACCCGATTCAACACCCTTTTAAGCGGCAAAAACCACGGTATCGCAGATAGCGGGAAAACATTATTAAAACTATCATGCAGCGCTTGCATTTTATGTATATAGTTTTGTATATCGCTAATTGTATCGCGCACTTTTGAAGCAAAGGCACTGTCAGTATCCTGTGCCATGTCTTGGAAATTAAAGAAAAGAATACTTGTTGCTGTAATTTCATCTTCCAAAACATTTACAGCATTACTTAGTTCACTGACTGCCGCGGCTAACGCTGATGATTGAGCTTGTAAATCCGATGCTCTTCCTGATGCCTGAGATCTTAATGCCGTATCAGGCACGTTCGAAATAACGACTTTACCTTGCGAATCCCTGGTGCGCTCTTCCCTCATGGCTGTGTTTGCGACAGATGCCTGTGATGATGCATTTGAGTCCAGCTGCGTAATCATATTTTTGTATATCTCTATAGTTGCGCGCATTTCATCAGCTTGTCTCTTCATAGCTTCTACGCTTTGTTGTCGTATCTGCTCTGCTGCAGATTTATTCCAAACAAATTCAGGTCGCATTGCTTTTCCCTCTCTATGATTAATACATCATCCAATAGTCCTTATACTTGATACATATCCATGCACGTTGTTTTCAAGACTGACTGACAGTGACCGGAATTCCCCTAAAGAACCCCTTACATTGCTCAACATGCTTAAAAACCTTGGCCGGGTCCTCGGGACTACATAAATTGTTTGGCACATTTCCTCTATTTTTTGTGAAACGTTGATTAATACATCACATATTGCAGAGTCGATAGACTGTATCTGATGAAGCACCTGATTATAATCATTATCACTGACGACAATATTCGTTTTATTTCCTATGCCTGTAATATAACTTCCGCTAAAAGCACTGTTCGGCTCGTTAGGCTGGCGGTGATTATTGCGGGCGGGCAGAGACGGCGGACGTACCATTGACTGCCGGGCAGACAAGAAAGGGTCTCTGCTATGCACGGCTGAGGCACTTAATAAAGCGTCTTCCACACGCTTGAGATATCTCAGACTCGGTTTTCCGATAAATCCATTTGGCATTATATTCTCTCTCCTCCGGAAATTCTTAGTACCTGCGTGAAAATATTTTTTATTCGTTGTTCCGTTCTTTCTATCTGTTCTGTTGAGCCAGACATAAAAGAAAGCAGTTTACTAAGTGTCATAGCTGCAACTCGGGCTTTTTCCCGGTTTTTTTCTATTGCTTCCATCAATGCGGCACGTGTTTCACCATCTACATTGCTTAGCATAGCCCGGATATTGTTATATGCGTTTTCCATATGGTTCAGCTCTGCTTCAAGCATTGCTTTAAGCTGTGCAGTTTCTGCATATACTTCAGTATAATTAACATTTATTTTCCCTGACATAGCAACAACCTTCCCTACTTAACTCCATTACGTTTCGCTTAAAGCCTTTATTTTGACCGCTTTTCCTTTGATGAGCGAGAAGCCGAAGCCGTCTTCCGTCTCCTCGCGCATTTCCTTTGTGATTGTGCCGGGCTTGATATGGTATTGGGCTGTGAACCCGTCGCCTACCCATATACCGTCATTTTGTGTTATGTGTTTTTTATACCATGTGTCATATGAATAATTTGTAAGGTTTTTTGCCGCCTCTGCAATCACGACGATTATATTGTAATATGTCTCCCCTGTCTCCAGAAGCAATGAAAGCCTTTCATTGCATTTTGAGGACACGATACTTTTCAGCGATGACAGAGAATTAATAATAACTACTTTCGGCTTGAATGCCTCCGCGGCTTTGCCGTTTGCGATGGCTTGCTTGTACGTTGCGGCTCTTGCACAAATAACATCAAAAAGATCATCCACAGCTTCCTCAATTTTGTCTGTGCTTACGTAATATCCGGACTTTTCTCCCAACTGTTCCGAAAAGCGTCTTTGTGAATCAATGATAATGACGTCACTGTCGTACTCTGTGATCATAAGCTTTGAAAGTGCTCCGGCAAACGGGAGATACTCATCATTATTTGACAAGATGAGATGCGCAAAGGCATTGCTGAAATCATAATAGTGTATTGCAAGTGTTTTATTCTCGATTCCAATCGGCACATTCAAGCCGGCTCTGTCTTGTATATAGTTTGATAGATACTCAACATTGACATTATCGGGCAGCATCGGAATCGGAGGTGCCGGTTGACCTTTCCATGTTGTCCGGCATTTCTCGCATATTTCACGAACATGTCCAAACTGTACAATATCAGACACGATATGGGCAGTCTGAAACTCGTATACGTCATCTGTTTTTATCAGCCCGCGTCCTTTGATTTTAGATGGCAGCAAGCCTTCGGTTTTGCCGAGTAATGTCATATAATCGGAATCCGTGGTAAGCTGCAAAGCAAACAACTGATTAAAGTTCTGCTGAAGCTTGAAACGTACCGAGTTTACTCCCGTAGTTGTTATTATAAAGTAGATACCGTATTTTGTCCCCTCTCGTGTAACATATGAAATCGTATCTTCCATTTCCATATATATCTCCGAGAAAGCGGCATAATTATTAATCATCACAACTATGGAAGCTTTCTTCTCCCCTGTGGCTTCGATATATGATTTGTGGTCGCCGCCATAGTCTGTAAAGAGTTTTTTCCTTTTCTCTATTTCATTCAGCAGCATCATAAATAAATTAGTTATTTTTTCAGCTTCAAATGATAAAACAACATCTCCGACATGTGGTGCTTTTGCAAACGATCTGAGTGTTTCCGAAGCAAAATCCAGGATATAGATATTGACTTCTTCAGGGGTGTGCTCTCTCATAAGTGAATAAATCGTTGATGTCAGGAATGTAGTTTTTCCGCCACCCGCCATGCCGTATACGAGCGCGTTGCCTTCCCTGCTCAGCGGCAGCCGCAGTACATCCTGCCGCTGCCTTGCGGGGTCGTCATATTCCCCGATAACCGGGTTAAGCTCGAATCCGCTTGTCTGTATGTTGTACTTAGTTCTAAGCGCGTCAACCAACATCATCTCGGGCATTGGCGGGAGCCACAGCGGTCTGATTTTGATGTTCTCTTCCGCGGCTATAGATCCCAGATACTCTGTTATGACATCGAGTTGCTTCGGCGGATTATCATCCAGGTCTTTTTTAGTTACGGGTTTTACTTCTCTTATCGGCCGACCGTTAAGATCGATAAAAACGACACTGTTATCTTTCTCTTTTATTACCTTGTCCGATGCATGGTATGGTGCGCCCGCCCATGCTGATTGCCCCGTTTCAAACAGCTCATTATATCCGACCTGCAGGTAAAACCGTCCTGTATCACTTAGCTCGGCGGCATCGGGACGTTTGAGCATATCCATACTGTCGGCACGCTCTTGAACCTTAAGGCAAACGCGAAATCTGCTGTTGCTCCAAATCTGATCGTCCACCACCCCTGCCGGTTTTTGTGTCGCCAGTATAAGGTGTATTCCGAGGCTTCTGCCGATACGAGCCGCACTGACCAGCTTTGTCATAAACTCAGGTTGTTGTGTTTTCAGCTCCGCAAACTCGTCGGAGATTATAAAAAGGTGCTGCAGCGGTTCATTGACGGAGCCTTCCCGATAAAGGCGCTGGTATTTATAAATGTCAATATTGCTGACGCCGATTTTCTTTCCGGCTTCAACAAAAATTGCCTGCCTGCGTTTTAGTTCACTTTCGATTGAGATAAGTGAGCGTTTAATCGCGCCGCCATCCAGATTTGTAATAATTCCGGCGGTATGCGGCAGATTCTCAAAGGATTTCGCCATTCCGCCGCCTTTGTAATCAATCAATATAAATGCTACCTCATTCGGGTGATAATTAACTGCAAGAGACAGGATGTATGTAATAATGAACTCACTTTTTCCGGAACCGGTCATGCCGGCAACCAACCCGTGCGGCCCGTGGAATTTCTCATGCAGATCCAGTTGGAACAAGTCCCCCGTAGTATCAACACCTACAGCGGCCTTTAACGATTTCACCGGATTATTTTCCCTCCAGCGGGATAATGCATTCAGATGCTCAACCTTTCCTACCCCGAACATTTCCAGAAATGTCAGCATTTGAGGCAGCTTGAATGCTCCCGCCAATGTATCAAGCTGCACATTGGAGAGCTTTATACTGAGCTTATCAGGGTTTGACTGCAGGAAAATATCCGGAATAAACGATGTGATTTTGCCCGATACGTCATTTCTGTCAAAGAGCTTGCCGCCGCTCGCATCCAAATCAACTACTATGGAGCACTCCTTAGGAAGATTTTGCAGTTCTTCATAAAAATATACAATGCTAAAATGCAAGTTTCTTTTTTCCGCTTGTATATTTTTGAGTGCTTCGACTTTGTCACCCATATCTCTATCCATCACGAATATCACGTAGTATGGTGCCGCAGCCTCAATCCCTTCTTTTTTTAAGTCTAAACGGTTTTCAAATTCATGCTCGATATACGCAGATACTTCCTTTGCTTCATTGCTGTCGGACGCAAGGAACCGGAAGGTATCATCGTTACTCCATACATGGGGAAGCCATTTTGTAAACTCAAATTCCTTCTCTTTGCTCCTGCCCAGTAAAAAAACCATTTTCACTTCATCATAGCTGTATAATGAAGCCAGTTGGAATAATATCCCTTTGGCAAACTCACCAGTTCTGTTACTGTCGCCTATAACACCTGAGATATGATTATTGTACAGTGAAAGAGTGATCGGGACCTTGCTTAGTTGCTTCGGGTTCTCACAAAGCGCAAAAAGCTCCTCATTAAGCTCATCCTCTTCTATAGTAAATACTCTCTCCGTATAGGATATATCTGCCGATAACTGTCTGCTTCCCGTACCTACTCGCAGCTCAAGAAAGTCAGCTTGTCCGAAGCTGCGTTCCCATAAATTCCGTTTGGTATTTTGTATACGACTGACGCAGTCATCTATCGTTACATAGTTTTCACGCAATATTTCTTTTTGTTTTTCGCTTTCTTTTCCGATTATAACCGATAGGCGCGTCAAGTACTCCCTGTACTTTTTTTGACGCAAGCCTTCTTTCACGAGCTTGACTCTTTTATCGAATCGTTTTGAAAGCACCGGCCACATTATTGAACCAAGAAGCATACTTGCGGACATGACTATGGATGGCGTGGCCGCCGAGACGTTCCCGTTTGCTATTGCGTTGTTTATAGTGAAGATTGCGGTTGCCATTGAAGCCATACCCATCGTCATAGACGGGCCGAGGACCATAATCATCGGCATTTCTTCACCGATGCCGCTTTGCGGCGGAGAATCCACTTTTATTTTGACTTTTTCTACATCGCGTCTGAATCTCGGAGAGCGGTAAAAATAATCCGATGTGCTCTCGTTTTCCGCGTCTTCATCGTCATCTTCTTCAAAGCTTAATGTTTCTTGAAGGGTAAGAGGATGCAATTTGTCTGTTTTTACTTTCACACTACCGTCCGGGTTGTTTATCGCGATGAAATTTCTGCCCATAATAAGCTTAAATCCCATTATATACACAACATCACCTATGTTAAGCGTCCGGTTTGTAATACGGTCACCATTAACAAATGTTCCGTTTGTGCTGTCTCGCTCATAATCCCTGTCATTTATATTCCACTTTTTACTTTTGTATATAAGCTTTGCGTGTGAGCCCGATGTGTACTCGTTATCAATAACTATGTCATTGTTTTCGTTACGTCCGATACATATTTCTGCCGCATCATCAATTGCGTATTTTTTATATGCCTGCCTGTCATCCGTATTTGTTTCCGTATAAATCAATGCTTCGCCGTCAATATCGGCAATAAAGAGATTATATACTCCCGATGGTTTTAGTACGATATTTTTGACCACATCTTTACCGACAACCTGTTTGCCGTCCGTACTGTAAAGATCGTTATTGACGACATTTAATATCCCGACTCTGCGGTTTGACTTGAGAACCCACTCGCCATCAACGGCTTCAATGCCTATGAGCCTGGATGATGTGCCCGATGAGGAATCGTTTAACCAAAACTGACCCCGCACCTTCTCGGGGAGGGTTATTGTGTTGATATTTTTTTGCGTAATCAGTGTAACAATCATTTCTTCTCAATTCAATTAATCATCAGAATCCGTATCGGGGTCTTCCAATCTCCAAGTGAACTCGACACCTTCTTCTCCGTCGGAAAAAACACCGGTTCCGTCCTCATTTAAGTAGAAAATATCTCTGATTATACCGGGCAAGCTGATTGCGAGCGCTCCGTCTTTGAAAAAGAAAGACGTTGGAACCGACGACACATCTCCCCACCTGTTGTGCATTAACCATTCCGGGTTTTCTTCCGTTCTCTGCAGCAAAGTATATCCGCGATCATCCGGGTCATCATAAGTTGCAACCCATTCAATAAATATAGTGATGTCATCGTTTGTATCGGATATCGTATCATAAAGAATACGCAATTGTGTTCCTTCGGGAGGCAGCGGTTCCGGGGTTGGTTCAGGAGTTGGGGACGGTGCGGGGGGAGGCGGAGGCGGCGGCGAACTAAAGTCCATTTCCTGCAGATCCTTCCACAGTACAACAGCAGGTGCCAGTTCCCCAGGTGCAAGTTCCCCTCCGTCAACAACGACTGTGTCAAGGTTGTCAAGCAATGATAATATTACCCCTGTTCCGACTCCTCCGGCTATGATTATCGCGCATATCGACGCGACAATACCAATGCTGTCATGCCACTTTTTTCTTCCTTTGAGGACATCCCTCATTTTTTTATCGGCACTGCAGTAAGGACATGTCTTTAGAGCTGAATAGTATTGGTGCTTCGGGTTTTTCGAGCATTGAGTGAGCTCGCGGTTTTGGTAATTTTCGAGCGCATAATACCAATCTGTTGAGTCGGGACGTAACTGCGGATTTTCTCTGCCGTTTATGAACGCATCATTAAAGAGTGCAAGAAGACTGCCCGGCAGCGCTTCGGCGGGCGGACAGAATATTGCGGACGGCTTGTATCCTTCGCGAAACATGTACAGGTTTTGCTCAATTGCATCATTTCCGAGAGGTTGTGTTATTGCTTTATCTTTAGTGCCTTTCAACTCACCTCTAAACGGGTCGGCACCGTTCATCAGCAGCTTAAATATGTGTACGGCGAGACAGAACAGGTCGCTCTCCTTTGTAAATGTCGGTAATGCCACATCATCCAAGTTGAACGGTCTTCCGGCGGCGCGTTCATTATTGCAATGGTCAATTATTTCCGGTGCAAGATAGCCTTGCATAATTACGTTTGTTCTGTATACATTCCCGTTTTCATCGGTTATATGAAATGAGTCACAGTCCATAAGACATATCCTGTCCGTATTGTAACTGACGCCGATATTATCGTGGGTAAAATCTCCGACCACATAGCCTTTTTCATGTAATGCATAAAGAGCCGAACACATATTTAACGCGATTTTGATTCTTTGCACCACCGATGGGAAATCCTTGTATTTTTCCGCTTCATGCTTGGGATGTACGTAGTTGTATGCATGGGAGATATGATTGTCATAAATCATACGCGGCATGACAAAACCGATGAGATTGTCCGACTCATCGTACAGCAGTTCGAGAGGCCAGGCTACGGCTTCTCTGGCAAGCATTTCCTCGGGCGGATTATTTTGCATATATATCAGTTTATTATGCAATTCTTCGGTGACAACAGGATTGCCGAGTATGTCCTTCTCGTTATATATCTTCATCAGAAGGTTGGGATAACCCGTCACTTCGTAGATACAGCCTTCTCCGCCGTCGTTAATTAATTGTCCTCTTTCGTATGGCATAAATGTTGTTCCTTAAATTTTATCTGTAAAGTATCACGGATGGGTAGCATTTTAACCGCTTGGGGTATCCGGTGTCGTTGTCGGCTCAGCGGTCGGGGTCGGCGTTGGCTCAGTGGTCGGGGTCGGCGTTGGCTCAGTGGTCGGGGTCGGTGTTGGAGTAGCATTTTGTGTATAATGAGCTGTTCTTGTCCAATTTCCTTGTATATTATTGAGTCTACCACCACCTGGACCTGTCCAACCAGCGAACGTATAACCATCTCTTGATGGAGTAACGGGTGGCACCGCAGTCTCCCCTTGTGCTATGGTAACTGACCCAAGATAAGAATTGTCCCAATCTCTAAAGGTTACAGTATAATATGTCGTTGAAGGTGGGGGTGTTGTCGGAGGTGCTGTGGTTGCCGGCGGTGTAGTTGTCGGTGGTGGAGTGGTTCCCGGTGGTGTGGTGGTTGTCGGTGGTGGTGACGTGCCCGGTGGTGTGGTGGTTGTCGGTGGTGGTGATGTGCCCGGTGGTGGTGACGTGCCCGGTGAGGGTGGCGGTGGCGGTGAGGGTGACGGACCCGGTGATGGTGACGGTCCCGGTGAGGGTGACGGTCCCGGTGGCGGCGGCGGGCCCGGTGGCGGCGAGGTTATCGGATTCGTGTCGATATTGTTGCCGGGTTGATCTCCGGTATTGCTTCCGGTACCGGCATCACTGCCCGATTGACCGCCGCTTGATTGATTGCCGCCTGATTGGCTGCCGCTTGATTGATTGCCGCCTGATTGGCTGCCGCTTGATTGATTGCCGCCTGATGATTGACCGCTTATTGTTTCTCCGTCGTCAGTGTATCCATCATCGTAGTTTTCACTATAAATTTCGCCCTCGGAAGCTAAATCCGATAAAGCAATATCTTCCGGTAATATCGATACTTCGTCCCGTCGGGCGGACGGGCTTAAGATTTCCCCGAGAGCTTGTCCTATCGGCAGGGGGCGCCATTCACCGGTCACAGGGTCTATTGTGCCTCTCAATGATGTCACTGCCAGAGGTGTCGCAACCGACAGGAAAACCACGGCGGAAGCCACTGACACAATCAGTTTGCGGTTTTTTAGCCACAACTCCCTGCCGGTTATTCCTTTGACCTTATCATAAAGACTCGTCGGACCCGCAGCCGCAACCATCGGCTTCTGTGCCAACAGGCTTTTATAAAGAGTATCACTGGGAAAATCATAATAGTAATCCGGCTGCATTGTGATGCCGACCGATTCACATACGACAACAACAAGTGTCTTGTCATCGTAGTTGACCATCCCGGGGGAAATCTCCGAAAGCTCATCGTTTATCCATGAATCCAAATCATTAACATCTCTGACTTCTTCATAAAGGTAGTACAGGTATGAATGATCCATGTTATATCTTTGTTCCGCCAATATCGGAGGAACAGCCATATTCAGCACGCCGTCCGTCATAAGGTAAATCGCATGCACATATTTGTCAAACTTGTCAAAAACCCAATGCGATTCATTGATAAGAGGGTGTACCGGACGGTCTTTCCCTTCGCCCTCACCCAACTGTGGTGTTGTTACCTCTTCAAATGTTCCGTCCGCGCACAATGCAATAATCCCACTGTCTCCCGCGTGACCGTAAAAAAGATCACCCTCACGAAAGACGGCGAGTGTAAGGGTTGTATCATAATCATCAATTTCGTCACGCGCTAT
>Ga0123353_10009159_pt1 | contig 13622 bp, 10 predicted proteins | sample TergutLab28metaG_3_FD_92763 | JGI IMG/M metagenome (GOLD analysis project Ga0123353, IMG submission 92763) | Labiotermes labralis P3 segment gut microbial communities from Petit-Saut dam, French Guiana - Lab288 P3 | ecosystem: Host-associated > Arthropoda: Insects > Digestive system > Gut ... | reverse complement strand
TTCGGATATGATTACCCCCATGGAAATGCTGTCTCGTCTAAAATCCGTCAGCACCCATTGTTTTATTTTGGAAAGTGTGGAAGATAGCAAAAACTGGGGTCGCTATACCTTCTTGGGTTTTGAGCCGAAGCTAGAGATCAATTGCCTAAACGGGTTTCTAAATATTAATTCCAGTCAGGAATGTCAAAGCTTTACTGATGTAAATCCTAATGATTTTATTAAGAATATATTAGCCGATCATAAAAGTGCCAGGTTTGACTATCTGCCCCCTTTTACGGGTGGTTTAGTGGGCTACTTTGCCTATGATTATGCCAAGTATACAGAAGAAACATTAAATTTTAATACTCAGGATAAAGAATATTTTAAAGATATGGATTTAATGCTATTTGATCAAGTAATAGCTTTTGACCATTTTCGGCAAAAAATAGTTTTAATCGTTAATATCAGCACTTCGGATATAGAAAATGAATATGCTAAAGGAATAGAAAAGCTGAATCGTTTAAGGGAGCTTGTAGAAGCACCCTATAAGCGCACCCGTGAGGATGCAACCCTGAATTCAGAATTTAGCGCTCTTTTTGCTCCAGATGAGTTTTATCAAATGGTAGATAAAGCGAAAAATTATATTAAAGAGGGAGATATATTTCAAGTAGTCTTATCTAATCGTTTTGAGGCAAATTTCAGTGGCAGTTTATTTAATACTTACAGGGCCCTGCGTACCATCAATCCATCTCCCTATATGTTTTATTTCAGTGGCAGTGATCTGGAAATAGCAGGCGCTTCACCAGAAACTTTAGTTAAACTGCACGACGGCAAACTTTTTACCTTTCCTCTAGCCGGGACAAGACCAAGGGGTGATACGGAAGAACAGGATAATATCTTAATTGAGGATTTACTCAAGGATAAAAAGGAACTGGCGGAACATAATATGCTGGTAGATCTGGGTCGCAATGATTTAGGCAAAATTTGTCAGTTCGGCTCGGTCAAGGTATTCAAGTATCAATCAATTCTAAAATTTTCCCATGTCATGCACATCGGCTCAACGGTAACAGGAGATATCAGGCCTGAATATGATGGCTTAGATGCGATAAATGCTGTTTTACCAGCGGGTACTTTATCGGGTGCGCCAAAGATTAGAGCCATGGAAATAATTAATGAGTTAGAGAAAAACAAGCGGGGTATATATGGAGGTGCGATAGGTTACCTGGACTTTACCGGAAATATGGATACCTGCATTGCTATTCGCATCGCCTACAAGAAAAACGGCAAAGTATTTGTTCGTTCAGGAGCGGGTATAGTAGCTGATAGTGATCCGAAATCAGAATATGATGAGTGTCAAAATAAAGCAAAAGCCGTTAAAAATGCTTTAATGGAAGGCGTACTTTGATTGATGCCGTCTTTGGCTCTGTCTGAATAGATAATGAGAAGTTTTGTTACTGATAATTGACCATCAGGAGTATAATAATCATGATTCTAATTATAGATAATTATGACAGTTTTACCTACAATTTATATCAAGCGGTAGGCTCTCTAAATCCGGATATAAAAATAATTCGCAATGATGTATATAATTGTGGCCAGATACAGGCTTTAAATCCGGAGAGAATCATTATTTCTCCGGGACCCGGACGCCCAAAGGAGGCCGGGGTTTGTATAGAAGTTATCAAAACCGTATCTTCAAAAATTCCGATTTTAGGGATATGCCTGGGTCACCAAGCCATTTATGAGGCCTTTGGCGGAGTGGTTTCCTATGCAAAGGAGTTAATGCATGGGAAATCTTCCCAGGTTGATGTAGATAATGACAACCCGTTATTTTTAGGATTGCCACCCGTGATACAAGCCGCCAGATATCATTCCCTGGCTGGTAGTGAAGATACATTGCCAAAAGAATTAAGAGTTATCGCTCGAACTTCAGATGGAGAAATAATGGCCGTCTGTCATCAGGATTATCCGGTTTACGGGGTCCAATTTCACCCGGAATCAATATTAACTCCCTTGGGAACTAAAATAATTGAGAATTTTTTTAAGGTAAACTTATAATTAAGGAAACACTGATTAATTGCCTGTGCGGGATGAAGCGCAGACAATTAATCAGCAGTTCCTTAACTGACCATTAATCGCCGATCACTGACCACTAACTATGTCAGCTTCTGCTTGAAAAGGCCGATGGTTCGCTTCCAGGCTTCCGCGGCGGCTTCCTTATGGTATCCGGCGGAAGTGTCGTTGTTAAAACCGTGCCGCGTGCCGGGATATATAAAGATCTGGTGCTCAATTCCCGCTTTTTTAAGCGCCGCCTCAAAGCCCGGTATGCCCGCGTTGATGCGTTGATCATCCTCGGCGTAATGGCACATCATCGACGCCTTGATTTTAGGAACGTCCTCGTCCGTCGCCACGGTTCCGTAATAAGGAATCGCCACTTTTAAATCCGGCGAGTTTACCGCCACCTGGTTGGTCATGGCTCCGCCCCAACTGAATCCCGTGCAGCCAACCTGGCCCGTGGATTGAGGATGCGTTTTAAGATACTGTACCGCCGCCGTGAAATTTTTCACAGATTCGGCCTGGTCCAGCTTCATCATCGCGGCCATGACGTTTTCGCCGGCAGCCGCCGTGCCTCCTATCGGCGTCAGCGCGTCAGGCGCGACCGCAAGAAAACCTTCCAACGCAATCCGCCGCGTTACATCTTCAATGTGCGGGTTAAGCCCGAAGATTTCCTGAATTACTATTACGGCCGGATATTTTTTGTCGTCTTTCGGCCGCGCGAGGTAGGCGATCATTTCACTATCCCCGACGGGATATTTGATGCGCTGTGTCACAAGGCGCGCGTCGTCCGCCGGAACAATGTCCGCCATGGCCTCAATGTTTGATAAAACGACGCAGCCCGCGATGCCGGCGCCGGCAAGCGCCGCACAATTTTTTAGAAATTCCCTGCGTTCAGGAGCGTGGTTATGTTCCCCGCCTGATTGATCCGTAAGTTCCATAAAACATATCTCCTTTTGCGGCTATGCCAGAAGTTCCTGCGCCCGGCTAAGACGGGCTTGCACCTGAACGCCGTTCGGACACTGGATTGCGCAGGAGGCGCAGTCGCTGCAGCGCACATCCCTGACTTCCTTTGCAAGATCCTGGAAATTCGATTTCGCCTGATAGTAATTGCCGGCGAAATCGTTGTAGGCGAGGAATCGCAGCACGTCCGACACGGGCAGCCCTTTGGGGCATACGCCCGAACAGGAGTTGCACATGCGGCAGTAGTATGGCCGAATCTGTTCATTCATTACATACAGCAGCTTTTCGTCCGCGGGAGTGTACGGTTCGGTCATCGCGCGGAAATTCATCTCAAGTTCGGAGATTTTTTGCATGAACGGAACCGTCGTCCCGATAGCCGGATTGTTGAGCACCCATTTAATGCCGGCAACCGGGCCATCCCCTTCAGGCCGGGCAGGAAGATTATCGAAATTCTTTAAATTAAGTCCGGTCAGGGCTACAACGACCTTCATCGCTATAACGCCGATTCCGGCGTCACTCAGCCGCTTGATTGCGGCGTCGCGGTAAAAGCCGCCGATCGGAAAACTATAGGTGGTCTGCATCACGTCGAACACCTTGGTTTCCAGGACAAAATCGACCATCCGGTTGGGATCGTGGCAACTGAATCCGAGAAAGCGGGCTTTTCCGGCTTTCTTGATTTCCTGCACCGCCTCAATAGCCTCATCCGGAATATTGGCCGGCGTATCCCGCGCGTGCAGATGCAGGATATCAACACGGTCCGTCCCGAGTTCCGAAAGGCTCGTGTTCATGTCGTTCAGGATATCTTCTTTTCTGCGCGATCCCGATTTTGTGGCTATGACAAGTTTGTCCCTCTTCCCCTTGATGACTCCGGAAAATATCTTTTCGCTGTCGCCGTAAACGCGCGAGGTGTCGAAATAATTGACGCCCATATCAATCGCCCTGGCGACGACGTCAACGACCGGATTAAACCCGATGCCGTAGCCGAGGCCTGTTACCTTGAGCCCCGTTTTGCCAAGCGTACGATACACCGGCTGCGTGGTTCCCTGCAACACGGCATTCAGTCCCCCCGTTGAAGATAGCCCGGCGGCGGCAGGCAGCGCCAGACCGGCCTGTAAAAATTGTCTTCTTGACTGATCGGTATCCATCATCCCTCCTTCGTGGCAATGATTCATAATTTTTCCCGCAACTCCTCCGGAATTACAGGAAACAAACATAACTACCTTACTACCAAACGCCTTATGAAAGCTATCTTTAATTTATTTCAGCGTTTCTCCGGCCCGGCAGGAATTTTTGAAGCAGAAGCGCCAGCAGCGTCATCACCAGGCAGCCGATCACGTTGTACCAGAGATACGGAATATCCGTAAAAAAGAAACAGGCAAGCACCAGCGCTTCCGAAGAAAGCGCGGCGATGAAGACCGGCGTTCCCGTAACCTTTTTCAGAAAAAAGGCGATCAGGAAAAGCCCCAGGATCACGCCGTAAAAAAGCGACCCCAAGATATTGACCGCCTCAACCAGCGACCCCTTCGCATCGACGAAAAGTGCGAAACCGACGGCGACCATTCCCCAGAAAACGGTGGCGGCGCGCGAAACAAGCAGATAATGCCTGTCGCTGCCTTCCGGCCGCAACAGACGTTTATAAATGTCGATCGACGTCGTGGAGGCCAGCGCGTTCAGTTCCGCCGACGTGGACGACATTGAGGCCGCGAGAATCGCGGCAAGAACCAGCCCGACCAGCCCCGCGGGCATCACGCCGAGAACAAAGCTCAAAAAAATATAATTCGTATCGTTCGCGTCGGCATTCGGGCCGGATGCGCGCACAAGCCCGGCGGCCTGCGCGCGCAGGCTCAGTTCTTGGGAACGGAGCTGCCGCATGGATTCAACCGCGCCGCCGCCGGATGAAAGCGCTTCACGGATCATTACCTGTTTTTCAGCGTGAACGCGGGCGAAATCGCTTTCCAGGCGGCCGTACTCCTCAGCCTGCGCTCCGGCGCGAACCTTCGCTTCCTCGACGGGATTGAAAAACAGTGGGGGCAAAGCAAACTGGTAATAGACAAAAACCAGCGTGCCCAGTAGGAGAATGGCGAACTGCATGGGAATTTTGGCAATACCGTTGGCCAGAAGCCCTACGCGGCTTTCCCTGACCGACCGTCCCGTCAGATACCGCGCCACCTGCGACTGGTCGGTTCCAAAATACGAGAGAGCCAGAAACGTTCCCCCGATCAGGCCGCTCCAGAATGTGTAGCGGTCTCGCCAGTCAAAATTGAAAGTGAGGACGTTCATTTTTCCCATTTGTCCCGCGACGCGCACGGCGTCCAGGCCAGATATGTCGGCGGGCAGCGCGCGCAAAACCAGGATAAACGCAAAGCCCATCCCCATTGTAATAATCGCCACCTGGAGAAGATGCGTTTTGCCGACGGCCTGCGAGCCTCCAACGCCGGTGTAAAGCACAACCAGAAAACCGATGACGACGACGGTCAGGCTGAGATCCCACTTGAGCAGAATCGAGAGAATCAGCGACGGCGCGAGGATCGTAAAACCGGTCGCCAGTCCGCGCTGAATCAGAAACAGCGTAGCCCCCAGCAGGCGGTTTTTGAGATCAAACCGCTGTTCGAGAAATTCATACGCGGTAAACACTTTCAGCCGGTGAAACAGCGGAACCGCCGTCCCGCAGAGGATAATCATGGCGATCGGCAGTCCGAGATAAAACTGCACGAAACGCATTCCATCGACATAAGCCTGTCCCGGCGTCGAAAGAAATGTAATGGCGCTGGCTTGCGTCGCCATTACCGAGAGCATAACCGCGAACCACGGCTTTGAACGGCCCGCGAGCAGGTACTGAGAGGTGTTGCCGCCGGTTTTCCAGACGCCGTAAATAACGACAAAGGCCGAAAACCCGCCCATTACCAGCCAGTCAAGAACGCTCATCTATTTTGCGCCGCCCCGCTACGAATTCCCTTGAAATATACGTGTCAAAATATAGAAGATCACTATCAGCAGGATCAGGTTGCCCAGCACCGCGAAATAAAGCCGCCGCCACGTTCTGAAAATCGGCGGACGCTCCTGCCGTGAATCATCGTCGGATTTTATCGGCGTTTCCTTCATGGCCTGCCCGCCGCAAGCATATTCTGGAAAAGACGGAAAGCGCCGGGAACTCCCGCGGGAAGCTGCCGGAAAAAGGCGAGGCTGGTGTAAATAAAAACGCCCTTGCCGTATTCGCAATAAAGCGTGCTTCCTTCCAAATCTTTTTCGCCGGTATCGTGTCCCGCAAAAAGGGGCGTGTAACGCTCGTCCCACTGCTCGGTAAAATAAAGCCCCCGCTCCTGCACCCAGTTGTCGAAATCATCTTTCGTAACGGCATTTGGCCTGTTCATCAATGGATGCGACGGCGCCAGAAAACGCAGCTCCGCGTCTTCCTCAACAATTCTGTTTCGTGTAACCGTAAAGGGATAGGGGCCGATTTCCGTCGTCTGCAACCCGGTGTTGACATTGTATTGCACTATATAGGTTCCGCCGTTCTTTACAAACTCCATCAGCGCGGGCTGCGCGAAACGTATTCGCTCGCGGGTGTTGTACGCCCGGATACCGGCAACGACGACGTCAAACCCGGAAAGCGTTTCCGCCGTCAGCATCTCGTCGTCAAGGAGAGTAACGTTGTAACCCATGTCTTTCAGAATTTCCGGAATATCGTCGCCGGAACCCATGATGTAACCAAGTCGCCTGCGCGCGGCTTTCGCTTCCAGCGGAACCATTCGCAAAGCGGCATCCGCGAAACGGACCCGGGAATCGATGTGCGGGTATCTGATTTCAGTCAGTGAAAACGAATATTCCTTGCCTCCGACGGTCACGACGGCCCGGGCGTCGGACGCCGACGCGCCCGCGGGCGGGCGGACGCGGAATGTTACGGTTTTTTCATCATGCCTTTTTTCAAATTCAAAAGAGATATTTTCAGGAGAAACCCGCCAGCCGCCCGATGTTTTCAGGCTGACGGTTCCTTTGCCCGCAGAGGCATGATTTTTAAGCGTAACGGTTATTTCCTTTTCTTCGCCCGCGTGGAAAACCGCCACGTTCTGTCTGAAATTAGCCGTAACGGGAGGACGTATTTCAAAAGGCCGCTGTTTTTCGCCTTCGTCCCGTTCCGCCCAACGGTAACGCACCGGCACGGTAAATACGGTTTTCTTTCCGAAAAACGTTACTTCCGCCTCAACCGTAAGCGACGGCGGGTTTTCAGCGAGGCCGATCAGTCGCCCGTTTTCGACGACAAACGAACCTTTTTCTTCGGGCCGCAGCAGCCAGTACGGCTGCGAAATCGGGAAATCAGGCGGAAGCGCGACGCTTTGCCGGATGGATTGCAGAACATTGTCCGGAATTTCCTGGTTTATTTCATGCCGCTGATCCAGCGCCGGAAAAACGATTGAACCAAGGCGCGCCGGCCGGCCCGTCCGCTGAATCAGATTGATCGAGACGTTTACGTTTTCCCCGGGCGCGGCGGAGTAATCTTCGGCGAATGCTTCAAAACGAAGGCCCGCGCAGGACTGAACCAGATTTACCAATTCATCCATCTTGATTTTTACCAGCGGGTCGTCGCCAAGCCCCGTCATTTTTTCTCCAAGCTCAAGCAGTTGTGCAAGCACGGCGGCCGGGGACGCAATGTTATACGAGTTCAGAATGTCTCCTATCATTTTTCCGACGGCATCGCCGCCCGGAAGGCGCTTCCACGAAGTATCGACTCCTTCCATGATGTCCGCCGCCGCCGGCTCGCCGGCAAGAAGCCGGAAGTATTCCAGTTGCGAACCGCTTGACGGGATTGTTCCGAATCCCTGACTCCTGTGCATACTCCGCCCCTGTCCGGCGATTTCATTGTATGACCGGCCGAGCAGCGGATTGTAAACACCGATATCCACGGACGGCATCCCTTCCGCCGCCGCGCCGCCGAAACGGAAATAGTTCAGGAAAATTCGACGGGCCTGCCAGGGTTGTACATACTGAAGCTGTTCCGGAAAACGCGAGGCGTCCGCCGCCGCGGTGAACGCTTCGACCGCCAGAATCGATCCAGCCGTATGATGCCCGTGGTCGCTTCCGCCTTCCTCGGTCGGGAACCGCAAAACAATCACGTCCGGACGAAAATTCCGGATAACCCATACGACGTCGGCCAGTATTTTTTCGCGCCCCCAGAACTCGAAGGATTCCTTAGCCGATTTTGAATAGCCGAAATCAATCGCGCGTGTGAAGAACTGTTCGCCGCCGTCGATGCGCCGCGCCGCCAGTAATTCCTGGGAGCGGAGAATGCCGATATCGCTTCCCTTTTCTGTTCCGATGAGATTCTGTCCGCCGTCACCGCGGGTGATTGAAAGATAGGCGGCCCGATACTTTTTTTCTTTTGCCCAGTAAGCCATGAGCCCCGTGTTTTCATCATCCGGATGCGCGCCGATATACAACACGGATCCGAGGACGTTCAGCTTTTCCAGCGCGAGACGAATCTCCGCGGAGTTTTGGACGGCGGCGTCCCGCGCAAACACCGGGAAAGCGCACATCAACGAAAGTAATAAAAAAATAATAAAACGTTTCATAATCGAAAATTACTCCGCAAGGCGTACGCCGAGTTCGTATGCTTTTTTACAATCTTCCGGAAAAGTTTTCCCGGCTTTTTTCACACGCTCAACGGGATCGCCCATGCTGAATACATACTTTGAATAATCGTCGAACTGCCTTGTCGCCAATGCCGTCAGCGATTCCGCCGCCGCGCCGAACAGCATACCGAGCACCCATTCGTTACTTCCAATATGAACGGGATAGTTTACCTCGTTAAACTGCTCCTCCCCGACGTTCATAGTGTAAAAAAACGCCGTTTTGATTTTTCTCGGGAAAAGCGAAACGGGCGGCATGGCATAGACCAGATACGGAAACATGAGGCGTTCCGTAAACGAGCGCATCATGCCGGTCATCGTGCCGAAATAAAAGGGCGTACCTAAAATAAGCGCGTCCGCTTCATCATGAATCTTTTCCAGCACCGGCGTAATTCCGTCCCGGACGGCACAGCGTCCGTAGCTGCTTCCATCTTTGACTTTACATGCGAAACAGCTATGGCAGCCCTTGTAATCATAATCGTAAAGATGAATGAGTTCCGTTTTGGCTCCCTTTGACGCCGCGCCGGAAAGAGCGTGCTCCAGCATGGCGGCCGTATTCCATTTCTTGCGCGGACTTCCATTAATCGCTATAACATTCATACTGCCTCCTCAAAATGCAGAAAATACATACATTGACGCGGACTCCTCGAAAATATCCGGGGGCGTAATAATACAACCTTTTGACGAAATCCGATATGTCTTTGCGTGTTTCGGCTATTGCGGCTATTGCCATGAAAACCGCCGCCGCATACAATGCCGTATATGGATAACTTTCAGGTGCTGGTAAAAATAGCGGGAGGAAACTGCAATCTACGCTGCAGCTACTGTTATTACCTGCCGTACTGCAAGACCGGCGAAACCGGCCTGCCGGACGATCTTCTGAAGCTTTATATCCGGCGGCATATCGAAGCATCGCGCGATCAGACCATCGGTTTTTCCTGGCACGGCGGCGAGCCCGCTCTTTACGGTCTTGAAGGATTCCGCAAAATCGTAAACCTTCAAAAAGAATACTGCCCAGCGGGCCGCCGTATTCTCAACGGCATCCAGACAAACGGTCTCCTGCTTGACGACGAATGGTGCGCATTTTTTGCCGGGGAACAGTTTATCGTCGGGCTTAGTCTCGACGGCCCTGAACGCTGTCACGACTGCAACCGTGTGACCGTCGCGGGAGAACCGACGCATCGCCGCGTGCTTGAAAGCCTCGCGCGCCTGCAAAAATACGGCGTAACGGTGGAATGCCTGTGCGTTGTCCATTCTGAAAATGTGCGGCATCCGGAAGAAGTTTACCGGTTTTTTCGTTTTCTTGGGATTCACTGGCTGACGTTTCTGCCGCTGGTGGAAATCCTGCCAGACGGAAAGGTTGGCGAACGCACGATTTCAGGCAAAGAATGGGGAGAGTTTTTATGTACGATATTTGATATATGGCGCGACGGGGACATCGGCAAGGTTCAAATTCAACTTTTCGAGGAAACCGCGCGGGCGGCCTTCGGCATTGAGCGGTCACTCTGCGTTCTGCGCAAAACCTGCGGCGGCGTTCCGGTTTTGGACAGCCGGGGCAACCTTTACTCGTGCGACCATTTCATACTTCCGGAATATCTCCTGGGAAATATTCGCACTTCGACGCTCACCGGGATGTTGAATTCCGCCCGGCAAAGGAACTTCGGCCGGGCAAAATTTCAGCGGCTTCCCGCAAAATGCCTTAATTGCCCGGTTCTTGATATGTGTAACGGCGGCTGCCCAAAAGACCGTGTTTTGCGAAGCGAAGACGGCGAGCCCGGACTGAATTACCTGTGCTCCGGTTTTCAGCGCTTTTTCCTGCACGCCCGCCCGTTTGTTCAGGCGCTCGCCGAACTTTACCGTCGGCAGGAATAGCCGGATATTTCATGGGGATTCGTTACCGGGCGGAAATGGAACTGCAAAGCGCGCAACTTGCCCGGAGACGAATCCCCTTCTTTTTTCTTACACTACAAAACTACAGGTACATGGCCTTCAGATCGCGGATGTTATCGGCGATGCCGACGTAATTAGCGCACCTGGCGCTGCAATCGGAGCAGTCTGCGCAGTTTTTCAGACCGACGTTTGCCGCGATTTCATCAAGCGTAGCCCGCGCATGAACAAAATTGCCGTATTTTGCCGCGTACATATGCGTCCGCATCAAAGCGGGAATATCGACGCCGTTCGGGCAGGTCGGCCGGCAGGTTTCGCATTGCCGGCAGAACTGGACGGACGCCTGCAGGTTTTTATCCGCCAGAAACTTTTTTTCCTCGTTGTTGTAATCCAGGCCGAAGGCGACGGAAAAATCTTCCTTCATGTGATCAAAATTCGTATATCCTGGAATGGCGGTGGTAATCTCCGGATTGCGGAGCACCCACTTCAGGGCCGCCGTCTGGTTCACCGGTCCCGTTTGTCCGCGTCCGGTAGCCTGCGACTTCATGGCTATGACGCCCATACCCGCCTTCGTTGCGTTTCTGATGGAGTTAAGCAGCGCCGTATCCTGTGCCATCGTAAAATTGAAGGAAACCGTCGCCGTGTCGTAAATGCCTTCTTTTACTACGGTGTCAAGAACGTTCGCCATGCCCTGATGGTGGGAGACGCCTACATATCGCGCCTTTTTCAGTTTTTTCATTTCCGCCAGCGCCTCTTTTATGCCGGAATCGGTCATCTCGTCATTGGACGGGCTGTGCAGGAGAAAAATATCCACATAATCCATCTGAAGCGCGGCCAGGCTTTTGTCCAATTCTTCCAGCAGCGCCTGTTTTCTCTGTTCCGGTGTCGATTGTTTGATCGTAAGGGGGCAACGGGCTTTGGTCTCAATGTAAACCTGGTTGCGGACACCCAGGTTCCTAATGACATCGCCGACCATTTTTTCGTTGTTGCCGTTCTGATATGCGCGCGCCGTATCGAAAAACCGGATTCCCAGTTTATAGGATTCCTGAACGACGGCGGGATTGTCGGCGTTCATAACGCCCATGCTGACAATGGGAATTTCGATATCGGTTTTCCCGAGTTTCCGTTTAATTATGGTTGTCGACTGCGCGGCGGCCATGCTTGCCGGCAGATCGAACCGATTGAGCGCCATCGGCGTCAACGCAAGTGCGCTCCCGGATAAAAATTTCCTTCTGCTCAAACTCTCTTTAAACGCCATGCGATTCCCTCTCCTTAATGAAAGCTGCATTGATACCATTTAAATTTACGGACAAACCCATAAATCTGTTTCGCTGATTTTAAGTAAATTTGCAATAAACAGGCGTCTCCAGTTCGCGCCGTACGGCTGCGACGGTCATAAATAGCGGACGAATTCGGGCGGCGGCCCGGTCTGAAACAGCATCGTTTTTCCGGTTACAGGATGCCGGAAACTTAAATGGAAGGCGTGAAGGCCGAGCCGTCTCAGGGGATCTTTCGTACAGCCGTATGCCTGATCGCCGACGATCGGATGCCCCATTTCCGACAGATGAACGCGAATCTGATTCTTGCGTCCCGTCTCCAGCGTAACTTCCAGGGAACTGACGCCGCGCGTTCGCCGTAATACGCGAAAATGCGTAACGGCAAGTTTTCCGCGGGTACCGTCATCCGTCGAGTACATTCGCATCATTCGGTTTTCCGCCAGGTAGCTCTTAATGGTTCCCTGATTTTTCTCAACCAGTCCTTCGACGATCGCCCAGTATTTTCTTTGTATGTCATGCCGCTGGAAAATTCCCTTCATCAGCGCCTGCGCCTGTTCGGATTTGGCAAAAACCAGAATCCCGCTGGCGAATTTATCCAGGCGATGAACGATGAAAAGTTTGCCGCCGGGATTACGCTCTTTCTGCCGGGCGCGAAGGCAGGCGTAAGCGGTACGCTCACGCTCGTCGGCAGTCGCCACGGTCAGCAGATTGACAGGCTTGAGCACGGCAATAATGTCTTTGTCTTCGTAAATGACTTCCAGTCCGAATGAAAGCTTTGCCGGAACATCGGCCGCGCCGATTTCCAGGATGTCGCCGGGGACGACGGATTGCCGCGCGTTGATACAAACCTCGCCGTTTACGCTGATCCGTCTCTGCGACAACATCTGCCTCAACGTTCGGCGCGCGGCGCCGGGAACCAGAATTTCCAGCGCGGCTAAAAGTGTTCCTGAAACTGAAACGGCAGCTTTCACCTGGTAAGGCCTTGGTTAAATGGCTGTGTGCGCGAGTCGCCGTCGGCCTGAATCAGCCCTGATTGCAAACGAGCAGTTTCGTGGAATCGGCAAAACGCACGGTAATTTTGTTGGGAGGAACAAACGTCTGCACACATCCCAAACCGAATTTTGCGTGTTCAATCCAGTCGCCCTCAACAAAACTTCCCGACATGGCGTATTTTTTGTGGGGCTTTGAGGCGGCTTCTTTCATTGTTTCTTCCCAGGACTGCCGCGTCTTTCGGGTTGAGGGCTTTTTGGCGGTTTTTTCGGTCTTTGCCGCCGTTTTAGCCACAGGTTTTTCCGCGCGATAGTTATGCTCGCCGCCGCACGTGTTGCATCTGACTCGGCGCGGTTTGGCGCCTATCATGGCTATAACGCCGTGGGCAAGAACCATCTTGCATTTCGTACAATAAGCGTCTACATCCGTTCCACTTACAATATTGTTCATACGATACAGTCTATCATGTCGCCGGCAAATACGAAAGCAAAAACGGGGCGTGCGACATAAAAGTTGCAGGAATCCGGGGTTGCCTGCAAAACCGCAAAGCCTGCCGCAGGCGGGCAGGCGTGTCCCGTCAGGGATGCAATATTGGTAGAATACCGCCTGTCACACACCCGGCGTCCCGTCAGGGACGTAATATCATTCCAAAATTTTCATCATATTTATACATACCAGGAATACGCTCACACGCGCGTTTTTCCTGCTCCTCTAAAAACTTTTACGTCGCGCACCCGCAAAAACGGGGCGCGCGTCAAAAAGTTGGGGAGACCTGTCACGGGAACGCCGGCGGGGACGTCGGCTCTTATGTTAGCGCTTATGGGGAGTGTGGCGCCTCCGCCACATG
>Ga0123353_10009158_pt1 | contig 13623 bp, 11 predicted proteins | sample TergutLab28metaG_3_FD_92763 | JGI IMG/M metagenome (GOLD analysis project Ga0123353, IMG submission 92763) | Labiotermes labralis P3 segment gut microbial communities from Petit-Saut dam, French Guiana - Lab288 P3 | ecosystem: Host-associated > Arthropoda: Insects > Digestive system > Gut ... | reverse complement strand
ATGGAATTATTCTGTGAATGTTTTTAAAATGACTTTAGCAAGGAACAACGTAGCTCCCTGAGGATGATCTTAGGATCGAAACATGTCGGAGCGATTGCAAGTGTTTTAATGTGAAATTTTATATAAGTGCATTTGTTGGTTAATAATTAAAGTGACTCTACGAAATGCACGGTGCAACAATAAGGATCCTGATGTAGACTCTCATTCCCAATTCTCGGTTTGAAAATATTCTCTATCCCCACTTTTGCATTAAAATCTGCTAATAGAATTTTCATATTGTATTTAGGAGAATGATAAAAAAAACCTGCTCTAAATCCTCATAAAAATGTCTTTTGAATCGTCACTTGCTCAATAATTTTTTTAATTGTACTGAATTCCTTGTTCATCTTCAGTTACATTTACATTGTTGAATCTTTCTCTGATGTCAGAATTTATTTTGGTGGTCTACTCTATCTGCAGCTTAATAAAATTCAGGTGGCGGAAAAGTCGGGGGTGGGGGGGGGTTAAAGAAAACATTTTAGCCCATGTGCAGTCAAAAAGTCAGAGTGATTTTTTAATACTATTAGAATGAAGTAACTCAGATAAATACTATGACCTATCTGTCTCCTAGAACATTAACACGAGGCCTAAACAGGTGCATATAATAAAGCTCCCTTTATGTACTTCGTTGCAAAAAGGTACAATTTGCCCTAGAACAGAACACGAAGGCCCAGAGAGGGTGTAGAGGTGTACCTCTAATTTTCTTTAACCTCGGCGCTGGATAGCGGTGGGCGGTCAACGCCACGCCTTGTCGGCTTTACTTCTGAGGAAGACCCGACATCCATAGCATAGGAGGCCGGGTGGACCCCAGGGCAGGTCTGGACGGGTGCGGAAAATCTCACCCCCACCGGGATTCGATTCTCGGACCGTCCAGTCCTTAGCGAGTCGCTATACTGGATACAAAAGCATTTCGCTGTACCAGGCACTATTATAGTGATAAAACAAGGATGATAAGATGGGCGGGACGTGTAGCGTACATGGGAAAATGAATCATACAAATTAACAATGTATTCATGAATGTTACTGGAAAGAACCACTTAAGATCGTGTTCTTGCAGCGGGGGGGGGGGGGGGAATGTTAAAATTTGCTTTAAAAGAATTTGGGGGTTCGGGTGGCTCAGGCCAAAATTTCCTTTTTTGGTATGGGAAGTTCATTTTGTGTTCAAATAATTCCACCACTGAGCAGTGTTGTGAGCCAGCTTATCATTTTCGTGCTTGATAATGCATACCACACGTCAGTCTATCGGCAGGATTCCAAGTGACAGGTCTCGCAAGAGTCAGTTAAGTGCTTTATGGACAGTGTAGGATGGCACTTTTGGCACGTGTGTGATAAGGTACTTCATTATATCAACCCATACCGCACATGTTTGTGCCAAACGTCATACTTTTTACAGGAAAAAACATTGTAGAGCGGCTCATAGTCGTGTATTTGTAGTGTCATCAATGTGTGGCCAAGCAAAATTACAAACCCCATAAACTTGAATATTGGCCCCAGTATTTCTACATCTCTGTACATTTCACGCCTTCTATACTGTGTGGAAAATATGAAATGGGGGAGAGAGCAAACATGTTTCTTTTTTCTGTCAGTCTCTTCTGCACAAGAATTTAAACAACTGTTGATGTTTCAAAATTCGATACAGAGTGATCAAGAACACGTGCTACAGACGTGAGTGTTCTAAATAGCAAACCGGGAAAAAAATGTGTTGAATGGGAAAATTTTGCCTCTGTCCTCCTGATCCACGTAACGTAAGAAAACTGGCGAGTTTGTAAACTGTTACAGCAAAGGCCAAAAAGTGGTAAAATAACTTATTTATAAAAAGATAGGAATGAAAAGAAAGCGTTTTACTTTGTACGTTATAAGACGAAAGTTAGTTGTCAAGGCTGTAACAATTGCAGGGTATTTAAAAAACAATGGCCGCAAAAACCGTGACTTAAACGATGGACCGGAAAAAATGAAACAAATGTCTTTTATTGTAATGGATTCTGACTATGAAATAAAATTATTTATTTAGACGTAAGACGCTACAAGTTGTGTACAGAAACTTGTAAACGAGGAAATGGGAAATGAAATATTAGGTCTGTATTAATTGGCGGTTTAAATAAGGTTATTGAATTTACTGCAGGGTTCCATAATCAAAGTACAAATCCGAAAAATCAGGTCAAGACAATATTTAATTATGATTCAGTGTTTAGCAAAATAGTGACAAGAAGAAGGAAACTTATTGTGTCGTCTTCTTATTATCCTTCAGTCTTTTGATGGATTGGCAGCTTTCCATCTGGAATTATTGCAAGCCGTTCTTTTCATTGCTGTATAACTGTAAGCTGCTTTGTTTTTGGCGACTTGCTTTACGTATTGTAGTCGAGGTTTTCCCACTGCCTTTTTTCCGGATATTGCTCCTTCAAGGATGTTCACTACAAACTCGTTATACCCAACTGTATGCCCTGTCCATGAGTGGCGTCCAGTTTTGAAATGTTTAAACTTAATCTTTCTTCTTTCGTCCTTTGAAAAACTTCAGCATTCCTTATTCCATCTGTCCATTTTATTTTCAACATTCATCTCCAGCATCACGTTTCAAATGCATTTATGATCCTTTCTTCATTATTTCCTAGGGTCCCTGTTTCTGATCCATAGACAGCAACACTCCAAATACAACTTTTATAAGTTTCTTTTTAATTTCCAAACTAAGGTTATTCGAACAGAATAGTTGCTTTTTATTATTAAACATAAATTTAAATTCTTTAATTCTTTATTTTTCCCATCTTCTGTAAATATACTACTAAGGTAAAGGTAAAGGTAAAGCAGTCCCGTTACAGTCTTGAGTGGCCCAGAGGATTCCAGGAAGTTAAGGTTCCCAGAGTACAAGACAACAGCACAGGATGGTGTAAGGTTGTCAGCCTTACGCACCGGCCGCCTTTACCCCAAGGAAATGCTCCTGGTACTCATTTAAATTAGAGGCTGAATCGACCCCAGGGCCATAGTGCGATCGGAAGGACTTTATGTCAATAAAATATTCCTATACACCATCTGGGATCGAACCAGCGATACTACCTATGTAAGGAGCATAAAATATCGAAGAACACACGAAAGAAATACTTATTGTTAACAGATATTAAGAAAATTAAGCGCGATATTGTAGCCTTTAATGTAACAATATGTTCGAGGACAAATTTGTGACTACTACATGACCTGGGTTTCTTAATTTGTGACTACTACATGACCTGGGTTTCTTAATTCATAGTGTGAGGCTCGTATAAAGTAAAAGTTAGGAAGTGTTTTGAAACAACCAGACATATAAATTTTCCCCGTATAAAGAGAGGGTTCTGAGGGTAATATGTGAACCTAAAAAAAAAGAGGTTTTGTAGGGTAATTGTGAAGATTCACGCACGATTTTAGCTATTTATTTCCTACACCAAGTTATTACAAAGATAAAATTAGGGAAGATAAAAATGACGGGTCGCAAACATGTATTAAAATGTGCCAATGTACACAGGACAAAATTGTGGCTGGAGTTTAAAGGAATAGATCACTGTGGCTGGAGAATGAGGCTACAACGAGATTTCATGGATCACTCTTTTAGTCCTTGTGACTGGACCAAATGCAACTGGCTCCGATTAGGGACCGGAAGTGGCTTTTTGTAGTTACAGTAATGACCCTTCGGGTTTCATTATAGGTGGTGGATTTTGACCAGATGTGTGAATATTTTCTTCTCAAGAAAGACTCCACCCACTAAATTTATTAATGTTCAAATTTACCCTGGTAAGAATTCTCACTAAGGCTAGGTTAAATTTGACTGTTACAACCAGGCACATCTGCACGGTTGCCATCCCTGTATCTGCCTGCATGTGAACAGTACTTCATACCGTATTTATAACTGCACATATTGTCTGTCCTTAAACGAAGAGAATATCGTGTTTCAAGCTAGTAGTCGCCGGTCTGCCACAAGGAAGGCTTGAGTTCGATAGCGGCTCAGTCCAAGTGGGATTTTTTTTGTGGAATTGGGACAAGCTTTCTCGGGATACTGCGGTCTTCCTCTATTTGTATCATTCCATGAATGCCCCATACACCTGTTCCATTCATCTTCATAGATGCCATTAAATGTAATTATTGACAACTTCGTTAAATAAAGCATTTTCCTTCGTCAGTTTCTCTCTCCATACTCTGCGCATGCCTACTTCCATTCGTAGTTAGATACCACCATCAGAACGGAAGCAGAATATATATAACGGGTTATTCTAAATGATTGTCTTGGTTTTAACAACGTGTCGTACACAATACACTTGGAATAGGAGTATTTGTATTTTTATTTAATAGAACAACACTCCAAGTTTTTGTTGCGTACCTTACAGGTGCTCTATATGTGCAATGAACTGTGAACTGAAGGTACGAATCAGAACCACCATTGAAACCATCACCGCTGACATGCTACAAACAGTTTGGAACGAACTCGATTATCGTGTTGATGTTTGTAGAATCACAAAGGGTGCACAGATAGAGCACCTGTAAGGTATGTAACAAAAATTTGGACTGTTGTTCTATTAAATAAAAAATACATGTACTCCTATCTCAAGTGTATTGTGTATGACAGGTTGTTAAAACCCTGACAATCATTTCGAATAACCCTGTATATATAACTTTCTTGTTTGCCTATTGTTGGACAACTTTCTTGGAATTAAGGACAATATTTATTTATTTATCTATTTATTTATTCATTCGTTTATATAAAGATGCTACCCTGCCTGCACATACTTGCACCGTAGAATTACAAACAGAGTGGATACATTCAAGTCAACCACAAGACATCCCCGTACAACCGGTCTCTGGGTCGAGCCCCATATCCTAGACCGCCCTGTTACTATGCAAGCTTGTGAACTACAACACTATGACATTCGGCTTAACAGAGGGAAACTACTTAATTCGTCTGGGAATATATTCTTACACATATAATCACTACAATTTTTACACAGATGTGTCGTAAGAATAACACATTAGGTGATCACAATTCGTCAGGTGATGTTCAGAATTCAGTTGATGATCACTTGAGGTGTAAAGTTCCCACATTTGGGGAAACCGTCTGGTACGGGGGGATAGTCATTTGTTTCTCCCACCTGGAGTACAACAGACATCCCCGTCGCCCCATGGTACAGGAAGTGGCAATGAAAGAACCAGTAACCTGTAACAAGAAGAAATGAATCTTATGTTTATTGGGCCGTGCATCATTGTAATATTTGAAGAATAAAAGACCAACTTGATGCCACTTTCCATTTTATTTCACTTCTTATGTGCTCAACATGTTTCGGACATTGATATATCCATCATCAGGAGCTTGTTTCGGACATTTCTTATGTGCAAGCGCCTGATGATGGATATATTAATGTCTGAAACATGTTGAGCACATAAGAAGTGAAATAAAATAGCAAGTGACATCAAGTAGGTCTTTTATTCTTCAAGAAGGAATGAAGTGGAGGCTACTATATAAAATAAGACTCTGACTGATGCACAAGCCCGAGCTTCCAGCCCGGAACTTCAGTATGTGGAAATCTAAACCTTCAGTATGTAGAAATCTAAACCTTCAAACAAGGCGTTTAGTCTGTTGCTACTAATTGAACTCCATAGCAGTAATAACATTAGCGGTGAATCGCACCCTACACGAGACACCAACATTGAAATGTCTCACCACACATTGTTCCAATAAATTGAAAACGAGAGCTTACCAGGGTTGTTTGCCTTGAATTTGATGACCGTGTATCCACCAGATGGAACTGCAATGGTATCTTTAAGAGCCGGGGCATGGGACATTCTCTTCACGTTACTATTCAAGAAGTTAAGCAGTTCCTGCGCTGTCTGTCCTTCAGCGTACTGTCCCATGTCCATGACGTAAAATGCTTGTCCGTGTATATGGAAAGGATGGTTCAAACCGGATTTTGGTGCTACAATGGAGAAAGATTTTCTTGATCAAAACACTGCACGACTATTCATGAATCAGCTCTTCGTCAGTTGTTAGGAACATGACGAAGTGAAGGATGATAACTTGGAATGGACACCCAGAACATGACGAAGTGAAGGATGATAACTTGGAATGGACACCCAGAACCCACTCTAAGAATGGTCAATCCATGCAAATTTAAATCCGAATGCCTTAAGGACAGAGCCCAGTAGCGAGACCCGGCACTTTGACGGATAGATAATATTAAAATGGAACTTACAGAATTACTTATAGTAGTGACTTATCAAATGCACGAGACTTGAGGTTCTCACAACAATGTTTGTGGAGATTTTTACAGTTGTAAAAGATTTGGAAAACTTGTTAAATCCTACAACAATGTAAAGTGTAAGATGTTATTCATTACATTTTTGCCTGGTTCTTAAAAATGTATTTGCGGCCTGATGATGGCCTACCTCGACCGAAACATGAAGCTAGTGAATAACAACACAGTTGTGTTAGACTGAAGCATGGAACTATTTCTTATATAAACACTATTAAAAAGGTAAAGCAGCCCTTTACAAGCCTGGAGTGGCCCAGAAGGTTCCAGGAAGTTAAGGTTCCCAGATTTCATGACAACGGCACAGGATGGTGATAAGGTTGTCAGCCTTACGCACCGGCCGCCTTTACCTCTAGGAAATGCTCCTGGTACTCATTTCTGTTAGAGGCCGAGTCGACCCCAGGGCTATAGTGCGATCGGAAGGATTTTATGTGAATGAAAAATTTCAATGACACCAGCTGGGTTCGAACCACCGACCTTCCGATTTGTAGCCACCGCGGCCCCCATACAAACACGATTACTTTCGCAAAAGAATGACGACACAAATATACATGCTTGGACTTACTGTGGTCTGACAGAATGATCTGCACCAAAGCATTCAGTTCGATTTTGATGATATGCGCACATGTACAGTAGGACTTCCCTCCGGGACACTGGGGCAGTCCATCAGCCCTCGTCGGGCATAGGACATCGTCTTGTACATCTGCCCTTTGTGAGAGAAGCGGAGAATGAGGCGCGACGAAAGAAATGTTGTTGACGGTGCTGCTGAGTAACTCGAGAACTGGGCTGACTGTGGACAGGAGGTCGAAACTGAGCGCCAGAGAGCAGAAATGAAGATTGAAATAGGACGAAAGAAATAAGGGAAAGGGCAACAGGGGAGGAAGGAATAGAAGGGTATAAATAGCCGGAAAAATGGACGCAAGGCGAACATTAACACACGGGAGGAAAGGAGAAGGCAAACAAAATACAGAACAGAGGAAAGGAAGTTAAAGAAAGTTCTCAGAAATAAATGCGGGAGAAAAATAAGTAAAATAAACAAATAAGGACAAACATAGAGTAAAATTCATTCGATTCATGTTATATTAACTGGATCACTTTGTCTATTATATTACCAAAATATCTGTCGTAACCAACGAAGAAAGATTCGGGGTCGAAAGTTTCAAATCCAAATTGGAGAAGATGGTTGACATCTGGGAGTTGATCTATAATGTCCGACGGCACGGGGTCCAAATTCACAAGTTGCGTGACGCATATGCCTGTCGAGCCGGTACTGCAGCTTGCGTTCTCTGGGTTCAAGACCTGTAAATATGGCGGTACATTTTATGAAGGCTAAGTGTGCTAGAGGTTACGCTGGGGAACGTAAGTGCAGCTGCAGACAAAACGATAAGGAGTGCACCTCAGTATCTGGAGATCGAATGCACACTGTGCCTTCCGGCGTCCTCACATGTGCAGATTGTGGACAGCCTGTTGTATAAGCTGGAACGGAACTCGTTGTCTGTAGTTCGATACAGAATTCACGTACCGTGTGTATAAACCCCTACAATGACTCCGGACCTTGCTTTCAGTGCAATCCCTGCCCAAGAGTCTGAACGTGTACTTCACCAGGTCCTATGAAGTAACTAGCATTATGTTAGCAGGACCTGGAAGTTCGTTACCGTCTTTGTAATGTCCACGTTAGTGGATTGCATAAAGAGGCACATGAACCCAGTCCACTAGAAATTTTTCTTCAGTTCTTATATCTGCCATGCCTACTATATGCCCTACATGGGAAAGGGATAGCCTGAAAGACCTAAATGTAAGTGGGAGTATAATATTATTAAGAAACATAAAGAAAGATGATGGAAGAGTGTGGAATGGATTTATCTAGCTCAGGATAGAGAATGCTGGTGATCTCCTTCGTGAACACAGACAATAAACCACTGGGCTAAATTAAGATTTGGGAATTTCTTGACTGGCTGATGAATTACTCTATTCTCAAGAAGAATTATGATCCGTGGAATTTATTACAAACTTTGATTCCCTCCTGCTTAGTGCGGCTCTTTTGAGTGTGGAAAAAAAAAGAAAAAAATTTCGTCATCGCCACATATTCCAAATTCTGCTATTAGAAGGCATAGGCCTGTATAGAGGAGATACGAATTTGACATTCAGAGGACCGTGCATCGTGATATAGTCCTATAATGAAAACCAAAGAGGTGCACTATTTCTCAATTTTATTTTGGTAAAGAGCTCTACATGTTTCGGACATATCTATTGCCCATCATCAGCAGTCTTAATACTCACGGCAATAGTTATTTGTCATACTAGTTACGTTGACTATCTGCTGGCGAGATTAGGATGGAGTTCCATCCTGCCCTCGCTAGCAGACAGCCAACATAACCAGTATGACAAATACCAGCTGCTGTGAATGCATAATTAAGACTCCTGATGATGGACAGTAAATCTGTCTGAAAAATGTAGAGTTCTTTACCCAAACAAAGTTGAGAAGTACTTCATCTCGTAGGCTTTTATTATAAGAATAAGAAGAGGAGAGACGGTTGGCAGTGTCCAAACGTGAGCCACAGTGATGTCATTGTGACTTACCCGATAGTTTTCTGGTAGTGGGAATCCGTCGTAACCTGGATCAGGTGGCAGAGCGTGCAGTTCGTTAGTTGTTGCATTTTCATATTGCAACACCCCAAGCTGGTAAACTTGACGTTCAACACAAGTGATGAGACCCTTCAGATGGATCCAGTAAGATCCTGCCGTATTAGTTGCTTCTAAAACGACATCGTACCTTTCACCTGCAATGAACCTTTATTTCAGGAGCTAATACATGCAAGTTTCGTGCTCTCAAGTTGAGGCATCGCCGTTGTGTGTGTAACAATGGAGTAAAGGGCAAAGTAAGTCAAACACAACTAGTTTATTGGTTGGGTGTTAATGAAACGACATGTTTCGGCCTACTCAGAGGCCATCATCAGGTTTACAAAGTTCTAAGAGACTGAATATTGTTTGTTTAGTCCCTTATAACTTTGCAAACTTGATGATGGCCTCTGAGTAGGCCGAAACATGTCGTTTCTTTAACACCCAACCAATAAACTAGTTGTTTTTGACTTACTTTGCCCGTTTACTTCATTGGGTTTAGAAGCTTTTTCACGCGTCTTACCATTCGTAATCGCTCTAAGATTAAGGGAATTAAATAATATTTACATATAAGATCCCTTTTCTAAGGTTTTGAAAAGCGTGTCACGGTAGCTTAATCGCTCTTAATGTCTTAATCTTGAACGCCGTCAATTTCAAGCCACCTGTACGGCCTGTGTTTTGTTCCGCCTTGTCTAGTGGTGCGATTATTTCCACTGGTCTTGATTTTCTGTGCCTTATGCTTGATGCCTGCATGTTTGTGATGAAATTTTACCCCTGCGAAACCCAAATTTCAGATCGGTGTGCCTATTGGAAAGTGACCACTCTTGCGGGAAACTTTTTTTTTTATGATCGCTGCACCAAAAGAGATGTGTTTCTGCTCGATATTTACAAGTAGAGCAAGCCTAAGTCCTTATAGACCTAATGAGTGTTTTATGGAGGGGTAATTTAGTTCATGTCTAAAACACAAAGTCTTTTTTGCTGCCGTTAGAAAGACGGGTCGGTGAATATCACATAGGGGAAAAATCGGCCTGTTGTGTAAGCAATATTTGAGGAGCACAGATTTAATAACGGGACTAAATTTAAGATTTTGACTACTTAAGCGGGCGGAAATTGAACTAACCACTGCGCTGGGCATGGTTAAAGTAAGCTGTTTCATTTCCCTCGCTAATAAATTATCCGAGATTTTCAATTTCGTTAGTTCCTCGGGGTGAATATCGGGAGAAATCAGAATACAAATTTTTTTTCGTAACTAATTTCAACTCGCTGACGGTCAATACCATTTCGCAACTTTAATATTTTCGATAAGTAATGTCTGTTTGATGTTTGTTGGACCGTGCATCGTTGTGATAACTGAAGAATAAAAAACCAGCTAGAAGCTACTTTTTATTTTATTGTACTTCTTATAGGCTCAACATGTTTCGGGCACTATTATGCCCATCATCAGGAGCTCGCAACTGTGATGTTGATTACCACATTGGTCGTTTCGTTCTTGGTTTGCTGTATGTTGGAGGTTAGGTGCAGTTAGGCTGAAGTGGTGTCCGGGCTGCAGCCCGGACACTACTCCTGATGATGGGCATAGTAATACCCGAAACATGCTGAGCCTATAAGAAGTACAATAAAATAATAAGTGGCATCTAGTTAGCTTTTTATTCTTCAATCTGTCTGTAATTCATATACTGTTTATACTTCGTATAGTAATATCTGTAGAGATGAATACAAATTTCTGCTGTAGAGAGGAGACCAAACATTACATATATCCTTGAATATAGACTCTACAACAAAAGAGCGTTTGTCACTCATACAGCCTAAACCACTGTATTTTCCCCAGTGTTCTGGACATTGTTTGCTGTCCAGATACCTTATGGGAAAATGGATGACCATTATTTTAATATTTCTTGTACCATGCATAGTGTGGAAATCAGCTTACAAAACCAACCTCACTTGCAATGGGATATATACATAACAGATGCACAAAATTTCCTCCAAGATGCGTCGGCACTCCTTGGGTGCCACCATCAGGGAGTCTTCACTGTGGTAAAGCAGTGCTTTCGAAATAGCCCACATATGCGACACTGTCACACACTTGCTCATTTTTAATATACATATTTGAGTTCTTGGTCAATTTTCTTTTTGACCTCTGCTTGTTTGGTGTTGGCGACACGTTTGTTTCCACCTTTTATGTTTATGTGTACATCTCTAGGAGTTAAAGGATGCATTTTACACATCTTCTTGAACTAAACCCTTGCATTAATCTTCAGCAATTTTGCATCTGTTGTGTATGTAGTCCATTGCATGTAATGTTGGGTTTACAAGGTGATTTCCACACTCTGCGTGGTACAAGCAATATTAAAACAGTAAATGTCCAAGAGGCAAGAACTATGTTCGACTTCAAGGACATCAATGAAAGTTGCAAATCTCTCACTTCTAGCTTAGGATATTAACTCCAAACTGAAGAGTCCTTCCCAGGAAAATTATTATCTTGTGGCGGGCTAAGAAATTTTCTGCTATTTGTGGAAATCGACTCTATACATTTCAGAACAGCTCCGCACTGGTCCCTGTCATTGGCCAGTGAATGCAGTTGACCGTCGTGCGTTATTTTAAAGTTTCTTCTCGTGTCTTTGCCTGAGTTTGCCAGATACTCTCTTCATTAGAGATCCGGCAAACATTTTTAAGCCTTTACGATTATACCGTCGCGTCTTGCACGCCGCGTCCTTGTCCTAGTCTGTGGATTGATCACCGAAATATCAAGAAGAAAGTATGAGTGATGGACGCCCAGTAACGTAATGTGTTCAGTTCTGCTATTTCCAGTGTATTTCGTCCAGTTGTCGGTAAGAAAATTACCAGAGTAAATGATGATGGCGTCGACTGTGGTAGGAGACACAGGACTGCCGTCAGTGGCTATGACGAGCATTTTGTGCCCATCAATGGTGAGCTGTGTGGGGCACACAGCGCACAGTGCGCCCACAATGCGGAGCCTGTACCTCTTGCCGTACTGCACATTTATCTGCGCATAAGGTGTGTTGGTGGACTGAGTTCCAATCTGCAACACACAATATTTCTAATTACGGGCTGCGAATTTAAGATACCAGGCGAGTTCCAAAGGGCTCATTACAACCTTTAGTCAATAAATTCCATATTTCAGACCACAAGTTTCCTTCTAACAGGAAAAAATATTTTTGAATGGATTTTCAGTAATTATTGGACCTCTTCTTCATGACATATGTTCACTTTAGACGCAGTTTCATCAGTGCTAATCTCTCGGTCGTTCGGGTGACGATGGCTTACAATACACGGCCCTTAAACTGGACGTTTTGCTACAGTTTATGGTCGCCCGCACATCGTCAAAGCTACTCGGACAATTTTAAACCACTCTTCTCAATCGTAACATCTTCCCTTGTCTCCTGAATTTCACCATAGACTGAAAAAACTTTAAATTTTCTCACAAATCTGAATAATCCACGTCCTCAAGTCACAGAACCAAAATTCCGATTCCTTTTGTGTCGTGCTGTGTCTCAAGAAACCGATGCCATCCAAATGTCACATTATTGCCGACATGCAAACAAACTGCAGTCAAAATCAGATAGCAGAACACGAGGGAAGATTTATATTACTCATGTCCTCCATGCTTGCTGGTGTATTCAGAGTTATTTTGGAAGCAATATGGTTCACCTGTTGTTTTAATTCTTTATTCCCCTAAACATTTTCGAAGACACACAAAGACACAATGCACAGAGAATAGTCGCATTTATAGGTAACTGTTGTATGAAGAAAGTTGTGTAGGAAATCATAAATTATGAGAAATGAATTAAAGAGAAAAGAAAATATGTCGCGCAATCGTAACTAGAAAACTTTCGCAGTAGTTAAATCAAAAGCTGGATGTGAACAAGTGAACGTGCATAGACATTGCACAAATCTAGGTGGTAACTGTTTAGAAAGCAGCTATATTGGTGACGAGGAAATTAGAGAAAATTATTGAAAGGGTGTTAGAGCAACCGTTGGTGGGCCTGGTTGAGACTGAAGTCTCCAAAATTTATGAAATTTCAGAGACGTCTGTAAGGGCAATAAATCGTATTAATGTTTTAATCATTTTTAGATTGTTCGTGTAGTCAACCGAGAATATTATATATTTTATTTGCACTGTACAACTTCTACTTAAATTGAGTGGATGGGCTTTCGGGTTTAGAGTAATAACCAATATACGCGAGAATAATATCCAATATACGCGAATAATTTTATTATAACACGAGTAATCTGACATCAAATAATTACAAGAGAATTTTTAAAAATTCAGTTAAAAATATATCTCGCGTTAAATAGCTAAACCGACGGCAATTTCCACCAAGTAGGCCTACGTAACTGGCACATATCAGTTGTCTTTGGCGTCGTACAGCTACAAGAGGGCATCGTAAGCTTGTATTGCGTATTAGAAACGATCCGAAACCTCAGAAAACATAGTGCGATCCTACATTTGGTAGTGAAGGGTATCGAACGTGTCAAAAGACATTGCCAATTGGTGTAGGTACATGCTTACACGTAATATTATGGAACAGATGTGGATATGGCGCAACTATTTTGATATTAACAGGAGATGATTACAACCGGTGATCCGGTCGTCCAAGAACATCCTCTGCACTTGGCAGTGCGATATGTGAAGATATTTTGTGACACAGTATAGACATATAGACATATAGACATATAGACATAT
>Ga0123353_10009157_pt1 | contig 13623 bp, 11 predicted proteins | sample TergutLab28metaG_3_FD_92763 | JGI IMG/M metagenome (GOLD analysis project Ga0123353, IMG submission 92763) | Labiotermes labralis P3 segment gut microbial communities from Petit-Saut dam, French Guiana - Lab288 P3 | ecosystem: Host-associated > Arthropoda: Insects > Digestive system > Gut ... | reverse complement strand
GAAGCTGCTGTTACATTAGTAGTTATAGTTAAGTCTAGTTGGAGTACAGTTGAAATTATAGTCCAGGCAAGCGATGATATTATTAAAGTAGTGCCAAAAAATGAAGACTCGCTCCAATGACCTCTGCCCCTGAGCTTACTGAAGTTAATCTTAATTTTACATCAATACAAAAGCATTTATACTGAGTTTCTTGGGCGTTGGTCGGGGTGGAGTTTCAATATTGTGACTTCCAACCCCAATCTCTGATTGGCTGTTAATGACGTTATGCCTTACTTCCTTATATGGTCACAACGTTTCCAGTTGGTTATTAGTTACATCTTCTTGACCATCAATTTTGAAACGGGGCTTCTCATAAGTGTGTCACAAGATTACTTTATTCACTTTACAACGCCTGCCAACCGTTACCCTAATTTAGTGTAACGCCCTTTCCGTCACACATCTGCTTACAGTCTTTCAACTCTATGCATGAAAGCTTAAAACAAACTACTGCAGTATGGGTGACAAGGAGCAGTACTCAACGGATGCATTAATACGCTCTCTCTCTCTCTTCCTTCTGGTCACACCAAACTCTTACACTCACACCTTATTACAGCACCATTTACTTTCAGTTTATTTCAGTAATATGTAGAGGTTAATTATTGAAATAAATTGAAAGTAAATAGTGCATTCAGTTGGTTCTTCATTTTGTAGTCCGTACGGTTTGGTTGCCAAAATTTTACTGAAGCGCTGGAAACATGACCGTGCCTCGCCGACGAAGTCTTCTGATGTATTCACAAGCAGTGCAGATTCTTAGTTGCGAAAGACGGCACTGTCTGTCGTGTACGCCTTGTTTTCTAGCCGACTCACAAATTATAGTGTAGTCATTACTGTGTTAGCCTCACCCAAAAATGTGGAATTGGAAACCACGCAGTATTGTGTGCTGAATGCGTGCGGAGGAACTGCATATTGTAGACAGCTAAGAATGCCGAATAGAAGGTAAATATGACAAGTTGGTCAAATTTGAACAGAAGTAGGTGAATGTACATGCGTTGATATTTGTGGAAGTAGTTTTGTGTTATTGTGGTAAATTTTGACGTTTGTTTTGTGTCCTTATGTTCCCAGATTTGATCCATGCGAAGTGAATGACACTTGGTTTCCCATTACGTACGAAGTCGGAAGTACAGTGTGTCCCACTCGCTACCGAACCCGGCATTTCTTTAATAATTGTAACACCAATGAAGATATTGCAATGAAATTTGAACAGTAGTACGTTCGTTGTGTGAGAAATGAAGAGGAATGTGTCTGTAGTCCGCTTTAAATTTCGTTACAATATCCTCATTAGTGGTAAAATTATTACAGAAATGTCGGTAGCGAGCGGGACACGCTATATAATATCTGCGTTGAAATTCCCGTAAGATTATTACAAGCAAATGCGTGACATTTTGTGTTATGATTCAATTAAAGTTACCTAAAAATGTCACTTCAAATTATGAGGTTCTTATATTCGCCAAGAAAAAAACCCCTCAAACTCCTGCATTGTCAGTTTACTGTGATCTGTAACCATTCCAGAGAAAAGATGAAAAGCACACTACTTATTTACAATTCTGTGTACGTGCTACTTAATTACGTTTGGGAGCAGTTCGATTTGTAAAGCTGTGTTCTGCCACTGGTGTGCTGCAGCGCGCGTTGGCACACATGGTAGCACAGCTGCACCGCGTATGTTATAAATGGCGTATCAGCGCATTGGTGTTAAACATTAGATTGCTGAACATTAAATACGTATTATTCCGGTATGCGCCTACTACATTTTTGTAGTAACTACGCATCACCATCATCACACTTTTATTGTTACACAATTCGTAACGCCGGTGGGTTTTAAGTTTTTGACAAGACGTTCCTATTCTAAGTGCGTCCTCTGCCGCTGCGACCTGGATCCACGCAGACAGTTTACATTAGGCACGTGCCAGCGTTTTTAATGTAGGGCGATTCTCTGACCTTCTGAAGGAATTTTAAAACTGGCGAAATATCAAGTGTCAATAGTAATTGTTTTATTGCTCCATGAATATGTGCTTGTGCTCGTCTGTTCTTGTCTCAGAGCTGTGCAGTTAAAATACATGTAAATTTTACCCTATAACTTGTCATGAAGGCACAGGGGGGGGGGAGTATATGTGAAGCTCTGTTCTTTCTTTAACCTCGCGCTAGATGTTGGTGGCGGTCAAGGCCGCGTCCCGGCCGCGTAACCCCCGATGATTACCATCTACCCATTGCGTAGGAGGCTGGGTGGCCCCCAGGGCCGGTCTGGACGGGTACAGAAAATCTCGCCCCCCATTAGGATTCGATCCCCGGACCGTCCATCCCGTAGCGAGTCGCTGTACCGACTGAGCTGTCTTGGTCCATTCATAACTGGCAGTTACTAGCAAGTTTTGGTGCATATATAGTTTGCGTAGTTTTGAATTTTATCCACCATCGATTCCTGATGGTGTCACTGGAATTTTTCATTGACATAATCCTTCCGGTCGCACTAATGGCCCTGGGTTTTACTCAGCGTGCCCAAATATTTCCTGGGGGTAAAGGCGTCCGGTAAGTAGGGTTGACAACCTTACCACCTTCATGTGCCGATTGTCTTGAAATCTGGGAGCCTCAACCTCCTGGAACCCTCAGGGCCTGTCCAGCCTTGTAGTGGGATTGCTTTACTTTTTACTTACCAGTCAGGTGTGTCAGTTTTCCTGCAGCTGTGATCCTTACTAAATTTGGAAGCTGTGAGCAGTGGTGGTTAAGTATTTGCAAGTTACTAGAAACTAGAACCATTTCGACGAATTTGGCAGCAAAACGCATGTAGGCTTCTGCTTTTTCACGAAGAAGTTCGAACGATCTGGATTAAATCTTGTTCATCCAATCGAAATGCTACAACACATGCCACGTCTTCGCTACTTGCGACTGCCCTGCTGGGTATCGGTTGGAGAAGTTTCAATGTATTTTGTGCCTTTGTTCTTAACTAACGTTTTAAGTCTAAGGCAGTGTTTAAATGTTGGCCGAGGCCTGCTGCCTTTTTAGTAGTTCTGTGATGTGTGGTCTTCCTTGAAATATCGATGGCTTTGTCTCTTACGGAACCAGAAGTTTCAGTGCCGTGTCTGCTACAGGGACAGTACCTCAAAATTGGCCTCAGCAGCTTCCTTTCACATTTTTCTTAAGACTTTTTTGCTAGTCTTGCTGCCATCAGTCAAGAAGTCGGAGCTACTGACAGTCGAGTTAAAGAAACGGCAAATAAAAGAAATGTCCGACATTGGAATTTTCCTTCTCCCAGTGTGTCTTTGGAATCCGTTTTGTTATTGTCTTCACTTTGCAACCACAACTCCAAAATGATCCTTTCTCTAGAGTGTTCGCGATAAAAATTCATGCACTTCATACTTATTTTGTTCTTTCTGCCCAACGTGTTGTCCTTGGTGTAATATTCGGAAAACTAGGTGTAGGATATAAATTATGAAGCTCATCTTCATATAATTTTCTTCGGTCCCTGTTATGTCCAGTTTTGTGTGTAAAACCAAGTGTTCTTATCAGCATTTTGCTGTCACACGCCCTCATTCATCTGTATCCATCATGTTTGGCTTTATAGCCAGTCTGTTATAATGTCTAGTGCACCTGCCGTCAATATTTACATTACGTGACTGGCCATTTGGCCATGATGCAGAATTTTATGGGCCGTCGTTTTAATATCCATTATTACGCAACGAACCTTTTTGGTTTATTAATTTTTATTAAAACATAAACTCTTTGTTTACTTCGGTTCATCGACCGCGTACGCACATAATTATTGATTGCACACAATTATTTACGATGCTACCACCCTCGATCGCCGAATTTATTATAAGAAATTCCTAAATATTAATGATTTGTATTAATTTCGCAACCTAATTACACATCATTACTCCTACTAGCCAACTGTGTTTTCGTGTGCTCAACAATCATCTTGATACCAAAGCACGCGACCTTTTTAATCATAATTTATTCAGACGGTAATTATAATAATTAAAACTGTGATTTTTTTGTTGTTTAGCCTTTTCAGACATTGTGATAGAGAATTTATTTCAAATTTGTAATCACGCAGCGTCTTCTCTTGATTGCCTAATTCCTACGATATAAAGTCTTACGGCTAATTACGCGGTTGAGTAAAATTGTTACTGTCATTTAGCTCATATGTATCATATTATATACTGTTGTGTGTATTTTTCATATTTGCGATTATTTACCTTGTGTTACGTACAGAGGAAATTGATATCTTGTATTTTAAGCTCGTTTGAACTCCAGCAAAACAAGTTAACTGTTTCGTAGGTCTTCAGTTAAGCATTTTCAGGCACTAAGCAACGTAGTGTAACTTCTGGAAATTCGGTACCGGTTTTGCTTCTTGATCTTCGTCGCTTTGTTTTTCTGAGTTAACCTTGCGAAACTTACGTCCTAATAATATCGAGAAGGACGTACATAATCTCTTCCATGCACCCTTGAAAACTTCCATTGCAATGGAGTGGGCAAAATCGATGATTTTACTTCGGAGACCATGGGTTAGGATTTCGGTTCAGAGACCAACTGTGTTATGCAGTGTCCCTACCGGTCCACATGGGTACCGTGTTATGTTCCAGTGTGTGGTCTTAGATGGTGTAGTGTGAATGTGAAAATCCGTCAGGTTATTCAAATCTGGGGACTCATTAAGACTGCATGGTGATTAATTACGTTTTTATTTCGTTGAAATGTACAGGTCAGCAAAGCGCGTAACTGTAACAAAATTTCCAGGCAAATTTTTCCGTATGTGCGCCATGAAGGCGCATGGGGGAAGAGACGCTGGGTAAAGGACAGTCGTCAGCTTCACGACCATGCCTTCCGTTGTTACCTGGTGAATAGAAAGCTGGATGGGCTCTCCTCCTGTCAGGACGCTTCAGAGGAGAAAGACCTCTTGCATCCGCTGGAAGTGGAACCACGATTCTTTGGTCATCCAGCCCGTAAGCTGTACCGAATACGCTGTCCCAGGCCCAAAATATTCCCATAAATTTTTTATGTACCATTAGGTTTATGTTTCTTTGACCTTTTCTCATTAGGGGGATGCTGTTGTTGTTTTACTGACCTTCTTAGCTGGATAGCTGTCTTTGAAATACGCACCTCAACATGTAGCGTCCTTGTTTCATGTGTATCTTATTGATTGAAATAACAGGATGATAGGGAGTAGAAAAGTTTAGAAATGAAGCATTAATAATGTGCATGCCTCAGGATATTCTGGTCAGCCATGTTCCCGTACGTCATTGTGCCCATCACTACTTTGGTGCAGGAACATTTTCCATATGTATAAGGTGAGTATTTCTGTAAAAAGACATAAATTGGAAGCACAGAATATGGACATGATTCTGGTGACTTACTTTGCAGACAATTTAGGAATGATCGTAAAGTTTGAATGGCGATGGATTCTGAAAATGAAAATTTTATTAGCTTCTTATTATTTGTAGTTCACTTTTGTGGTGGTGGTGGTGACGATGATGATGATGATAATAATAATAATATTATATGACTAAATTTTATTTCCAGCTTATTTATACTGATATTACCTGTGTAGTTCTTACAGTGTCATTCCCTTAATTAAATTTTTAGTGCCGTTTTCGGAACAATGAGTGCCTATTAATTGGGTTTAAGTGATTTTCGTAGGCTTCCGAAACTTGCCTGTCTGTTAATAAGAATACCCTTTCCCAGAAGGCGTGATTCTTTATCAACACCACTGTGAACATATCAATTCTTGTGATTTACAACAATAATGCTTACGTGCAATAATGAAACTTATACGCAACACTTTTCTCTTGAAACTGAAGTCCAGTTGACACCTTAATTGGACTCAAACGTAAGATTTTCCTCTTGGTTTCTGAGACTTCGTTAGGAATGGTTTAATTTTGAAGGGATTAAAAAGAGTCGCGGGGTGCTGTTTTCTCCTGGAGCCATCGCCCGGCTTGGTACTGGCTTTTATATCTATGTTTACAACTTCGCTGGTTCCATTTTTCTCCGCTGAAGCTTGGTTTTCTCTGGAAAGGTGTACTAGGAGCCTTGATACTTCGTAGGGCAATTCACAGCATTCAGCCAACAGCGAGTTTGTATACAGTACAACAAAAATTAATCGCACAAGATTTCCAAGCCCCAAATGTAAGATATATTTTCAAAGAACACATTGTTTGCGAGCGCCATTACAGTGCTGTTCATTGGGATATCAAAACTTTATATGATTTCCTTTTGCTGTATTTACATCCACTGATGTTTTTCTGGCACGAATTTTGCTGACAGAAAATTTAGCGTGAGCGCATGCCTGCTTTCTGTTGATACTTGCTCTGCATAATTATATTTTCCTTTTATTCCTTTCGCAGTGTTCCGTAACAAATCCCGACAATGATTTACAACCTGTCCCATTTTGAAATTAAAATTTCGGACTATTTGTGTGTTTTCCATAGTCTTTGTATTTACAGAAACGCGCATGATGTTTATTCATTCTCGTGTTGTACAGACGTCTGCTTGACCCTTCTTTTCACACTACGTACGTCTGGGCTTCCATCGTTCTTTCCAAAGGATAGCGTGATTCACTTCTAATGAGTGCCGACTGTTGGGTTGGCGTTAGCCGTAATAGTATAATCGCAAATCTTTCCAATTTCTGGAAAGCAGTTCGGCATGGCTTTACTTGGATTCGTGTCTCTTTTTCTTTTTTGACCGGAATAGTAGGTTAATGAAATAGTTTTCATCTGTTAATGTGCACTTCCTGTATTCTGCATCCCTCCACCCTTTGTGTGGCTGTGTTAGCGCTATCGATTTCGAAAACGTCATGCATCTCTACTTGTTTCGGCGCTTGAGTTGCCTATTGCTTTTGTATCTTTCCATTCCCAACATCTGACTGGAATTTTTCTGAATTCTTGTCTTTATATTTGTACCCTTCTCTTTGGCAGATAATAGCCTCTGTTTCACTGTTCAGTGAGTGAGTTGTAACCTGCTTCTTATTTGTGGGACATAGTCATTATAATTGTATACTCTACGCAGAGTTGCATGTAGGATCGGGGATAATGTCTGGAAGCTATACACTAGCTCAAAGGTTTGTAGTGTAGCAGTGTGAGGATGGTGTGTGTACTCTGCATGTGATATCCATTTGTCCCAATTTGTATGATCTTTGTTCGCGTAATGCCTTAGGCTAGTTCTAGTCCTCCATTTTATTCCGGTCGGAAATCGTTGCGTTACAGTTTCCTGAATTTTAACAACCCACGTATGTTCTAAGCAGTCCAGCAGAGAAGTTTGTCAGAATCGCTCTCGGTGTAGCCATTCTTAGTACTGTGTGTGTTCACGAGTTCCCCAGCACGTCCTCCGTTGAACTTCGGTTTTTACAACAACAACTTTAGCAACAGAATGAGAGTTCACTCTTTACAATGAAGAATGGGAATTTAAAAAAGAATGCCATGTTTGTGGCATGATGCATATTGTAACGTGGTCAGCTTTCATTAAACTGTGTACAGTGTGGTGTTGAAATGTTTAGCCAGTACTACAAAAAGCTGTGTGTATTAATTTTTTTTTAAGTTTGACCATCCGTTTCCACTTAATTTTTTTAAAATAAAACTGAGAAACGTCGGCTTGGTTTCACTGACGTAAAACCTCCTGGTAATAATGCTGGTTAACCGTCTGGCCTGGTGGAACAAACTTCTGATGAACACTACCTCACACCAAGAAATGCTGTTGGTGTTTGGCCGGACTCGCCTCGTTTCCTTCAGAAATGAAAGGACGGAATTTTCCGCTGACAGGACTGCTGTTTGGTTTGATAGTCGTAACAATAAAGCCGTCTGCAATTGCGGTACGGTTGTCCCGAGTTTAGGGTAAAACGGAAATCAGAGTCGTCGTTTCTTCAAGCAAGGCCATTAGGAAGTTGCGGAATGCACTTAACACGCAACAGTAAAATCGCTGGGAAACACTGTAGAGTCGTATGGCTGCATAACCCACTGACTGGCTCAGAAGGTAGCGATACTACGGCAAGGAATGCCTAAAGCTGTACTCCTTACCGTTCTTGCTACCAGCGGCTAGGTTGGGAATTTCACGCCGTCGTATGCTACCAAAAATGTGATGGACTTGAGATCTGTAAACGGTAATGGGGAAAAATAATCTTTCTTGCCTTCACCTTTACTCTTGACTTAGGTGATTCCAGGGTATTGAAATACATCACTGTGAATGAGGACAGATGATGGTGACGGAATTAGAGGTTGTCAGGATCATCGGTTTCATCTGCACCATTGTCATCAGATAGGAATCTTGGCCAGTGTTGAACCGGTCGGACATATGAAAGGACTTTTTTTTTGAGGGGGGGGGGGGGTTGTGCCTGATGGACAGTCCAAGTTGCTCCAAGAAACTTCGGCCTGTAAAACTCCGTATAACAGGCGTAGTCCTTCCTCTAGGCAGCCTTAGCTTTGGAAGTGCCAAATAGGACAGTATGTACTTCAATACATTTTCCCTCGGCCATTAAGGTCAGAGCACCATAATGTTAGCACGCTCAATTGTTCTAATGATTCTTGAGGTCAGGGACCAGTTCCATTGCTGATTGTGTTTACTGAGTTCTTTACTAGCTGAAATGTAAAAGGAATTTCCATGCTTTCTTCCGTGACATCTGTATACCTGACCCGCGCGTTTCAACTTTTGATCCATTTACACCTTTAAATTTAACCGTCTGCTGGTTTTCGAACTCGATTGTACGTATTAGCCTCATGCTTCTCTGTGTGTAGCAGTCTGCCCCTTATGTGACAGGAAATGCAATATATTTTCTTTGCTTATGTTTAGCTTCCGTTTATAAAATTTGAGTTTACATAGCCTTTTGAGTGGAGCTGACAAATATTTTCTGACAGCCGATTCTCCTTACCCGTCATCTTGATGTCGTTGCTGCGCAGAGAAATTTTTCGTTCCGCCTTATTACGTTTCTTTATTGTAATTTGAGACCACATTGGAAGCAGAGCTTTTCCTTGTTTTGTCCCCTTTTCTTTATTCAAACCTATTGTTTTCCAAAGGTTCTGCGGGAAGTCTTACTCTGTTGAGACTTGAACACTTTGAAAGCTTGGACATCCAACGTTGTGTATTGCGTATAAGGCGTATTCCTAAGATATTTATTTTCTCCCAGCTCTTAAGTGTTTGTGGAAAATCTCGGCCATGTTCGTCGCTAATTCCTATGCATACAAATTGGTACAGTTTCATTATTTGAATCTATCGCCTGGAACCAGTATAGGCATCAGTTTTTGACACTGGGTTTCTGTCACAGTGTCGTACTCTGTAGACATGTCGTTAAATCTGTCTGTTTCTGTCATCTGTATATAAGAACTGTGTGGTCTGCTAAACACAAATAGCCAAGCAGTACCTTAACCTTTACCCTCCCCGCCTCCCGTCATGTGTTATGTCTGCTGTGACACCTTGTATTGCTGCCTTCCCCAGAACAGTGCAGTGAGTTTGGTTGCCTACTTTCCCAGTGCTATTCGCACCTGGGTAGTGAGTTTTTCGAATGGGTTTTAGTGCATTTGTCCCGCTACCTTGCGCTTCGGCTTTCACATCCTTATTATAAGATTCAATGATTTTAGCTTTTTGTTATGACACAGGTAACTGGACGAGTGTTTTACGATTGCGGATCATAGTCGTACGGCTAGCTGTTCGCTGTACCGCGATTCTGACCTCAAAACAAAGTGGCTTTTCTACTACACGTTCTGCTGATGTGTGCAATGGATTTATAACTTCCCGGTCCCTCATAAAACTAGAAATTTATTGTTTCTAACCCATTGTCTCTACGTTCTTTTCCTCGTTTGTTAGCACTTAGGAAATGATGATCCGGCCCGTTTGTTATCGTACCACTCCATTCCTCGCTTGGAGATGGTCGGCTGTTTTAGGCCTTTGCACCTTCCCCGTAACCTTGCATCCCACATTTGTCAGGAGTGCTGAGTCCTGAGGGTTTAGACGTTGCGGTTGCCAGAGAAATAAGCGTGAACGAGTTGTTTATTGCACGAGAATGTTGTATACCCCTGAAAACAGTTCAGGCTTAAACTCGTGGCAGTGTTCGACATCTTACGGAGCAGAGCACTTTTTTTCATCATCATCCTCCAGTACAGTGGTGCATTAGTCCCATCTTGGCACGAGTTTGAAAGTTCCGTCACAGTGGAAATCAGGATCTTGCATTCCCACCCATTAACGAACTGCTGTTTTCCTTCATGATTGGTGTGGAATTGGCGATCATCTGTGTGATACCTCATAGGCCCAACCAAATTATCTGTCGCCTAGGTGGGATCGTTCAGCACGACGGTGCAACCCGACATGCGCATGTCGGACACGAGTTGTTGCGGTCACTTCATTGGGAACTTCTGGGTCATCCACCGTGTTGCTGAAGCAACACTGTTGGGCGGTCGCCGATTTTGCGATAATGAGTTAGTGGTAACTGCTTTTCATGAATGGTTGCTAATGCAAGATGCCGATTTCCACCGCGATTGAATTCTTAACTGTTCAAGATAGGATAATGCATAATTGTGTTTGGGGATTGTGTTAAAATACTGCAGTGGAATAAGTTAGCTACGTAACCTTACATATTGAACATCCGTCGTACAATAACAATACCCATGTAATGTTGCCCCTGTCCACACCCTGAACACATATGGGAAGTGTAGAGGTATAGCTCCACACATTAAACTCGGCTGTACATGGAGGTAAGTGGTCAAATCACGTCCTGGCCGCTTTAAGCCTGGTAAAAAAAACCGGTACCCACTGAATAGGAGGCTGGGTGGGCCCAAGAGCCTGTCTGGACGTTTGGGGAAGAGAGGAATCACTTGTCTAAGCAGGGATTCGAAACTCATGCCTTCCAGTCCATAGCCTGGTTGCTATATCGATTACATTATCCCGGCCTGCAACAATATTCATATATATATATATATATATATATATAGTACGTATCTTTTATGGCTGCCGTGAGCACCGCAGCTGCCACTGTATTTCCTGTCGGATGCAGGTTTTCTGTGCGATATAGTTGCGGTGCGGCGGTAAAAGACCCTATGCAACAGCTGTTGGTTTAAACTTCCCAAATAATGACTTCGGTATTGTACATGCTTGGTGTTACATTACGATGTTAAATGGGTCACTACATAAGTTAGATGTTCTTGTCTGTTTATGTCGGAGTATGGAACGTGCCAGCCGTCTGTCTGCTCACCGACCTGTCCGTCCGCCTGGTCGTCCTTCCATCTTGCCTTCGTCCGCCTGTCTACTCCGTGTACCTGAAAACTTCGTTCTCCTTCGATATACGAATGACGTGACGTTCAGTGTATCTTGTACAGAATGACAATTACATATTGTATGCATTTACCAAAACATTGCTTCGGTTGAACACAGGAGCATTTGATATCATTGAAGTCACTTTAGGCGGTAGTGTGACACCGACGAGTGTCGTTAGTTCTTCTCCCCATCCTCCCATCCTCAGATCCATTGTATTAGTGGAAGTGTATTCCACTGAAATTCCTGTATTTCCCTGTGCGTTTTATTCTGTCCTGAATGCCTCATTGTTCTTTCATGTACAGATGTTTTGTTGCAGTTTTTAACATTCCATCTTCTTGGAGTTTAAAGTATAACTGTGAAAGGCATTGAAACTTCGCATTATTAACCGTGTGAGTACCAGCTCTAAACGTGTGAAAATGGCCTCTCTATCGCATTCGTGGGTGTCCGAACTCCCTTTTCTTTGGTCTTGGTTTTCATGAAGCTTTGTTTGGATACGGGAATTTTTTTCAGCTTTCAAAGTTTCCCGCCGCTTTTTTTCGATACATTCTCATTCTTGTATTAATCAAGTATTTACAGTTCCTTTCTTGGCATTCCTCCTATCCCTGCAGCTGGAAAGCATCTCTCTTTGACTTCTGCGGTTTGTTTTGTGGATGCCCACTTTTTCGATCCATGTATTTGGGTAAGCATTGTCGAAAGTGTTTAATTTAAACACAGTTTGCTTCTTTATTTCCCAAGCAGTGGGTTTCTTTTAGTTCCACGGTATTATGGAACCTGTAGTTTAGTACGAACTTGTTCACCTTGGTACACCGTCCCACTGTTTCCCGACGGAAGCCGTTTATGGCGTGCAGTATGCAGTATTCTGTTATTAACGCCGCGAATTTGTTGAAGTAATGCCTGTGCATCATGCTTGGTTTACCTCTTGATTTTTTTTTTTGAGTGGAAGCATCACGATGTGCTTATAAACGTAATATAATATTAAATAGTGTACGTCATCACAACTACTTTATTACTCAAGGTACTTACATAGGCTGCATGTTTCGACTATAGACTAGTCATCTTCAGGCCTGTTTTTGTCATTTGAGTCACAAGATGCTATGCACACTTTGGGATCCCAACGTATTTACATACATGGAATACATAGCATTAAACCATTTGTCTCAAAGGGTATGGCGTGTAAATTGTGTTTACATCAGTGGGATACATAAAATTAGATCTTTTGTCTCGTAAAATGTGTTATACAAATTGTGTAATAAAAAGTTAAAATATATAAAATTCTTAAAACGGTATTTTGGTGTTCGCTATTTTACAAATTTAAGTCCTGTTACCGTTTGTAAAATGGTGAACACCAAAATACCGTTTTAAGAATTTTATATATTTAACTTTTTATTACACAATTTGTATAACACATTTTAAGAGACAAATGATCTAATTTTATGTATCCCACTGGTGTAAACACAATTTACGCGTCACACCCTTTGAGACATGATTTAATTTTATGTATTCCATGTATATAAATACGTTGGGATCCCAAAGTGTGCATAGCATCTTGTGACTAAAATGACAAAAATAGGCCTGAAGATGACTAGTCTATAGTCGAAACATGTAGCCTATGTAAGTACCTTGAATAATAAAGTAGTTGTGCTGACGTACGATATTTAATATTATATTACCTCTTGATATTTCGAACCAAATCCACGCTCTAGTGCAGTATCGCAGACGATATATTAAGGCTTAAGAAAGGTTTTAACACAGCACTAGTTGCACGTACAAGCAAGTTATTGCAAGCTGTTACAAGCAGCAAAGTTAGATCTGGTTGATTTTTTTTTTTTTTACATGTACGAAACACGCCAGGTCTTGAAAAACGGCCACCTGCCCCAAATGCTAACGGAATACATATTTTATGTAAGTCAATGGTGGTATAGTTGAAGGAAGAAAAACATATCAGATTTACATATCAGAAGAAAAACGAATATGAGGTATGTGTTTACTTCAATTTAAATTGTCTGTCTGCAGTCACATTCGAAAACCGAACCTTTACGTCAGAATGCCAGGGAAAAATCACGGAAGTAGTCCTTTCCTGGCACGTGTAGCCTCGCCAGTGCAGCGCAAGTGAGTACTGAAACGCGCAAAAGCAGTCTGTTGTTAGTCACGACTCGAATTGGCGTAGTTGACCACCGCACCGAAGATGGTCTCCTTACGCACTTGTCTGCCAGCGAGTACGGATGCGAAACATTGTCACGCGTCCTTCAAAATGTATTCACACGTACTATTGTTTTTTTTTTTTTTCAGATTGGACAGACTGGTGATTTTCTCGCCTCCAAAGTGTCCGAATCTATTCTGGAACCCTGTTCAGTACGTATCGGGGCT
>Ga0123353_10009154_pt1 | contig 13624 bp, 14 predicted proteins | sample TergutLab28metaG_3_FD_92763 | JGI IMG/M metagenome (GOLD analysis project Ga0123353, IMG submission 92763) | Labiotermes labralis P3 segment gut microbial communities from Petit-Saut dam, French Guiana - Lab288 P3 | ecosystem: Host-associated > Arthropoda: Insects > Digestive system > Gut ... | reverse complement strand
ACGGCGGACACGGCGGAGAAGCTGCGCGGGAGCGAATCATAAGCTTGCTAAATGCTGCAAACTATGCTATACTAATACTATCAGCAATGTGAAAGCAGGGTTTAACATGGCTAAAACAATACAAGTCCGCGTAGACGATGAGCTTAAAAGCAATGTCGAGTCAATTTTTGATTCAATCGGCCTGGATACAGCAACGGCGGTGCGAATCTTTCTTAAGGCGGTTCGCAATAACGGCGGCATACCATTTCCGTTGGAGTGCCGCCCAAAATGGCATGACAGGGATGCCGTCATCCGTGAATCAATCGCGCAGCGCAAGGCAGGGGTGCCTTTTATTCCCGCGAGTGAGTTTTTGCAGTCAATAGATGACGTTATTAATGAGGTTGAGGCTGAGGGGACGTATTATGCAACAGCATAAACATACAGTAATAGTATCCCCGGCGGCTAAGAAAAAAATGCTGGCGCATATCCGCTTTTTGGCAAACGCGAGTATTTTGGCCGCGAAGCGCTTGCGTGACTCCATATATGCAGATTTTAATTTACTGGCTGAAAACCCTAATGGTTACCGCCGTTATGATTCGAAAGACTGCATAGAAAATCTGCACTGTAAGCTTTGCGCAAAACGCTACCGTATTGTGTTTGAAGTTATTGATGATACTGTGTACATATATGATATTCAGGATTGCCGACAGGATATTGACAAAAATCTTGTTTGAATAGAAAAACTGTTGCAATTTTTATTTTCTTTGCTTATATTTCTATATAAGAAAAATGGGGGGTAAAATCTGGTATAATAAGCTTGTAAGGCCTCTGCGGTTTCAAACAGAAGCTGAAAAACATCAAAGGAGTGTCCAAAATGAAAAAGATAATGTATCTGCTTTGCACTTTATTTCTGTGCGTTGCGGCGGTTTTCAGCGCGTGCGCGTCTGCCGCGGACGAAAAAACGGCGGAGAACGTTCCCTATACGGGCTTCAATCATTCCACGCCGTCCTTCAACACAAAACATAAGGTGACCTTGATTGAGGAAACCCACATGTACCAGTTTTTCATAGTTGGCGACGGGCTTCCTACCGGCTATGACAAGGATGATGAAAACTGGAAAGGTTATGTTGTCCGCCTGTTTGACAACGAAGGAAAGTATTTCGGCGAGATGCGCGGCAGCGGCTCTTCAGCAGGAGTAGAAAATGCCCCGGAATTTGGGATTGAATTTCGCTGCGGTGCCGGAAACGGTTATTCGTGTCAGTATTTTAACGGCGTTGACAAAATATCAGAAAATATGGGAGACATCCTTTACGCTTATATGAATCCTGATCCTGATGATTATAGTATGGTCGCTGTTTTTTACTTCGAAAATCCAGAAATGGGGATCGAAATTCGTGACCTTTGGGATTACAGCAAGGTTATTAAACGTTTTCCCCTGAAGGATTTCAATAAACAAAATGTCGATCCAAGAGTATCATTAATCGATTGTAGAATTGATTACGCCGGGGACATGCTCATATGTATTTACTTCAACGATAAAGATGAAGCTGTATATAAAGAATTTAAAATCATTGAGCATTAGTCATCGACCGAAAAATTCATTTTTCTTTTACACTGTCTCCATTGATTTATTGGAAAAGTTCGCTATACTTAATCTGGAAGCCAAAGTTTGGTAATCCAAAACAAAAAGGAGTGTTCAAAATGAAAAAGACCACAAAAATTCTCAGCATCTTGCTGGCGGCGGCAATGCTGCTGGGTCTGTGCGCGGGCCTTGCCTCCGCCGAGACGGTCAACGTCACCAATGCCGAGATGCTGGAGGCCGAGGCCTGGTACGTTGTCTACTATGAATGCGAGGCCGAAATGCGCTCGCTGCTGCTCCCTGACAAGGACTTCGCCGATTTTGAGGAATGGATCGAACGCCTGGAGGTCAATATTTCCAACGCGTCCAAAAGCAAGGCCTTTCAGCGCGAATCGGACGGAATGTATGTCTGGCCCTTTGAGGAGTATGAAATGGTCGAGCAGGCGCAGGCGGTGTTCGCGGAATACTTCGGCGAGGAATACGCGGCGAAATGCGCCGAATTCGCCTCGCTTTTCAAGCATCGCGCAATAGACAGCCCCCACTTTAATATGTATGCCTGGAGCTTCATTCCCTCAATGCCGGGCGCGCTTCTTACCCAAAGTTACAATTACGACAGCGAAACCGGCAAGCTCACCTATTTTTATAACAATCAGAACGGCGTTTATGACGCGAAGGTCTGGAGCGAATTCGCCGACCTCAGGGGAAAACGCTATGACCGGGAAAGCTATTACAACGGCACGGTTGACGGCCTGATTGAATACTGCAAGATTGAGCGCGACTTTCATCAATCGCTGAACGCGATACTTTCAAGCTGCGGGCCGCTGGAATACTTTGAGTCCTACGTCTACTCCTTGCCGCTGGGCTTCTTCAGAACCTTACTGACTCCGGTTATAAAGCTGGCCGTAAGGGTTCGCAATCTGTTCAGCCGGTTCTAGCAGACAAAGCCCCTCTCTTGGCTTTAATCCCGCAATAAACAATCCCGGCAACCGCCGCGCACAAAAGCGGCACCCATACCGGCAAACGCAGGAAATAAACTCCTGCGAAAGCAAGCAGCATAACAATCACGGAAAAGACGTTCTTCTCCCGTATTATTCCCGAAACCAGTCCGATGACCGCGTCCGCCAGCACCGCCGCCGCGCCTATGCCCATGCCGATAAGCGCCGTGCGCACCCACTGGTTTGACGCGAACTGCGCGTAGGCGTAATATATGCCCAGAATGATGCCGAAAGGGGGCAGAACCGTGCCCGCAAGAGCGCAAAGCGCCCCTGTCAGACCGCGCAGGCTGAAGCCCGCCATCAGTGCGGCGTTGACCGCCAGCATACCCGGTGCGCTCTGGGCGATGGCGATCTGCTTGCGTATCTCCTCACTGCTGAGCCAACCGTATTTTTCACTGAACTGGCGCTCCATAAGCGGTACGATGACGTAGCCGCCGCCGAAAGTAAAAGCGCTAAGGCGGAGGGAGGAGAGGAACAGTCGCGCCAAGGTCGGTTGAGATTTGAGGGTTGAGGGTTGAGATTTATCGCCCATTCGGTTCCCCCTACTAATCAAAGGTCTATTACATTCTTCCGGGCGAGGCCCGGTAAAACCTCACATAATTCCTGTAGCGCTCTATGGGTATTGCCCCGCCTTCGGCGGCCTCACGCACGGCACAGCCGGGCTCTTTCAGGTGGGCGCAGTCCTGGAAGCGGCAGCGGCCCACATAAGGCGCGAACTCCCGGAAGCCCCCGGCAAGCTCCTGCCGGGTCACGCCCTGGGCCGTAAGCTCCAGCGCGGAAAAGCCGGGGCTGTCGCCCAGAAGCATATCCCCCGCCCGGAAAAACTCCGTCTGCCGGGTGGTGTGCTTTCCGCGTCCCAGCTTGCGGCTTATCTCCGCTGTCTCCAGCTCCAGGCCGGGCACGATGCGGTTGAGCAGCGTGGACTTCCCCGCGCCGGAATTTCCCGCGAAAATCACGGTCTGGCCGGAAAGCTCACTCTTCAGGGCGTTTAAGTCATCAGTCTCGTTGGGGTCAGTCAGGCACAGGCAGAACGCCTTGAAGCCCGCCTGCTCATATATAGTCCGCCATGGTTCAGGCTCTGCCAGATCGCACTTGGTGAAAGCTATAACCGTTTCTGTTCCACCCAGAGCGGCCAGCACGGTCATTGTGTCCAGCACGGCGGTGTTGGGGCGGGGCTCCCGGACTGAGACCACCGCAACGAGCAAATCTATGTTGGCGGCAGGAGGGCGCGGGATATAGTTCATGCGCGGCAATATCTCCTCTATCACCGTGTCGTCCCCGATTTTCGCCAGCCGCGCTAAGTCCCCCGCGCAAGGGGAACGCCCGCCCAGCCGCAGGCTGCCCCTGGCCCGGCAGACAACGATGCCGGAGGCTGTTTCCGCGTGGAAACGGTCTCCGGCGGCTTTCAGTATCCTTCCGGTCAATCTGAATCCTCAGTCGTAGTCGCGTTCACGGTTGTGGTCGGCGGTGCGGTCGGCGGCGGAGTTGGAGGGGGCGTGGTTGTCGGCGGCGGGGTATAGCGCCCCACAACTATGGTGATTTTCGTATTAGGCGGATAATAGCTCCCGCCGTCGCCCATACCCTTGACGGAGGCGCTCTGCTCCAGAATCAGGCCGTTTTCGGCGGGGTCGCTGACCGCGCGGTCCTTTACGGACGGTTTGGCAAAGCCTGCGGACTCTATGGCACCGATGCCTGCGGCCTCGCTTGTGCCGGTTACGTTGGGCAGATACAGGTATGCGGGATAATCCTCGGGCTTGGCCAGAACCAGGCTTGTGACCTTAGGCGGCACGACCGTGAAGTCCACCGTTGCGGAATAGGCCTGCCAGTCGTTTATTTTTACAAGAACCTTCTTTTTTTCGCCGGAGCCGGTCAAAACATAGGAATACTTCGAGCCGTTGAGGATAAGCGTCTTTTTGCTTCCCTTGACAAGCTCACTGTCAATATAGACCTTGATTTCGCCTTCAATGCCGTTGCGGTCCGGCAGGGTCAGCTCTATGGTCAGGTCGGATTTTGGTGCCTTGCCGTTGCTCAGTATGACCCTGACAGAGCTTCCCTCCGGAATCTCCGTTCCGGCCCTCGGGCTCTGGCCTATGACGCGGCCCTTTGGGGCGGTGCTGTCGGCGGAGCGGATGTCGCTTCTGTCTAGGATGAATTTCGCCTGATTGAGGTAAAATTCCGCCTCCTCAAGAGTATAGGCGTGTTCGTCGTCACGGACGAGGTTGGGCACCGGCGAAACCTTGCCGAGGAAAGCAAAGTAGACGGACACCGTGCTGTACTCATCGACTTCAGTACCGGGCTCGGGGTCGCAGCGCACGACCTTGCCGATATCCTTTTCATCGCCGGGGATAGGGTATTGGCTGACGCGCAGGTTCAGGGCCTTAAGGGTTTCTTCCGCTTTCTCAAGCGAGCTTCCCACCAGGTCGTCGGGAATCTTCACCTTGTTCGGCGTGCTGTCCGTCGGGATGATATAAAGCAATATGGCCGAGCCCTTTTTGACCTTGGTTTTGGCCGATGGGGACTGGGAATAGACCTGCCCCGGCAAAGTATATGAGGTGATGCCCGGAGGCGTGCCCTCCTGGGTGGTTATCACGAAATTTCTGTATTGGCCCTGAAGCTCCGGCTTAATGTCGGTTTCGTAGATCATACTCTGAAAATAGGGAACCTCTACTTTCCCGATGCCGGCAAAGGCCAGAATGCCCACAAGCACCAGCACGATAAGCAACACCGCGCCGCCCACGCCTATGAGCACCGGGGTCGTGCGGCTGCCCGCGCTTTCCTGTTCCTCGTCAAGCTCCGCCATAAGGTCTTTTTTCGCGGTCTTGCCTGTGATGTATTTCGTGGGGGCTGTGTCCACGCTGTAGCCGTAATCGAATTCCACGGCGGGGTTGCGGCGCAGCTCCTCCAGGTCAAGTATCATCTCCGCGGCGGACTGATAGCGCTCCCTGGGGTTCTTGCGCATGGCCCGCAGGGTCATCTGCTCAAGCCCGGCGGGGATGTCGGGATTTATTTGCGTGGGGGGCTTGGGGTCCTCCTGAATCTGCATCATGGCCACGGAAACGCTGTTTTCCGACTGGAAGGGCAGGGCCCCCGTCAGCATTTCATAAAGCACCACGCCGACGGAATAGATGTCGGCCTTGTCGTCGGTGGTTTCGCCCCTTGCCTGCTCCGGGCTGATGTAATGCACGGAGCCTATGGCGCTCTCGGTGATGGATTTGGTTATCCCCGTGCTGAAGCGGGCGATGCCGAAGTCCGTCACCTTAATTGCGCCGTCGGCCAACAGCATGATGTTCTGGGGCTTTATGTCCCGGTGAACGATGCCCTTGTCGTGGGCGTGCTGGAGGGCGCGGAGAATCTGGGCGCTGAAGTGGATGACCTCACGGGGCTGGAGCCGCCCTTGCTGGCGGATGTACTCCTTCAGGGTGATGCCCTCCACGTACTCCATGACGATGTACTGGAGCCTGTCGCCGTAGCTCACGTCGTACACCTTCACGATGTTCGGGTGGCTGAGGATGGCGATGACCTTGCTCTCGTTCTTGAAGCGCTGACGGAATTCCTCGTTGGTCAGGTATTCCTCCTTGAGGATTTTCACCGCGACGATGCGGTCGTCGATGTTGTCATAGGCCCTGTAGACGCAGGCCATTCCGCCCACGCCGATGAGCTCCTGGATTTCGTAGCGCCCGTCTATGCGCTTGTTCGTGTAGTCTTCCAAAAGATTTTACCTCCTTAAGACAATGAATAATGAATAATTATTCATTATTCATTACAACGGCAGTAATGTTGTCCAGGCCGCCGCGCTCGTTGGCCAGGTCGATGAGGGCCGGCGGCAGGGCATCCGGGCTAAGCCGTCCGGCGGCCTCTAAAATCTCCTCGTCCTCGCACAGGTTCGTCAGGCCGTCGGTGCACAGCAGGATAAGGTCTCCCGGCAAAAATTCGTGGACGGCGGTGTCAAAGGCCACCTCGGCCATTACCCCCAGCGCCCGGGTGATGATGTTTTTCTGGGGATGGACGCTGGCCTCGTCCTCGCTTATCTCGCCGCGCTCCACCATTTTCTGCACAAGGGAGTGGTCGCTTGTCAGGCGCTTTATGGTGCCGTCACGGATAAGGTACGCCCGGCTGTCCCCCACGTGGGCCACGGTGAACTCCGCCCCGCGCAGGACGCAGAGCACCAGGGTAGTGCCCATGCCCTTGAGCCCGGCGTTTTCCTCGCCCATTTCGAATATGCGCCCGTTTGCGGCGACGATGACCTCTGATATGACGCTGTGCAGCTCCGCACCGGTGCTTTCGGCGTGCAGGAGCCGGTTCATGCCCTCGCTGACGGTGTTTATCGCTATCTCGCTGGCTATCTCCCCGCCGGAGGGCCCGCCCATGCCGTCGCAGACCACGGCCCAGCCCAGCGATTCACTGAGCTCGCCCACGGCATACGCGTCCTGGTTCTGTCCGCGCACAAGGCCGATGTCTGTTTTGGCGGTGATGTTCATGGCATCCTTTCAGTTGAAATTTGTCAGTGGACAGTTAATTTTAACATACTTATAGCAAGATTAATCGTGCGTTTGAGGTAAATGAAGCGTTTATGACCTTCTTCCGGGCGGTGCCCGGCGCAGTTGTCCGCAGGCGGCGTCGATGTCCCGGCCAAGGGTGCGGCGGACAGTGGCGTTCAGCCCGGCGCGTTCAAGTGTGCCGCGAAAAGCCGCGATTACTTTGGGCTCCGAGGGCAGGAAGGTGCCTTTTGAGGAGGGGTTAATGGGGATGAGGTTCACGTGGGCGGGCATTCCTCTTAAAAGAGTCGCCAGCTTTTGGGCCTGCACGGGGCTGTCGTTCACGCCGCGCAGAAGGGCGTATTCAAAGGAGATGCGCCGACCCGTGGCCTTGGCGTAATCGCGGCAGGCGGGAATGAGCTGAGCTAAGGGGTACTGCCGGTTTACGGGCATGAGGCGGCTGCGGAGCTCGTCCTCCGCCGCGTGGAGGGACACGGAGAGGGTCAGGCCCAGGCGGTGCTCCGCCAGCTTGCGGATACCCGGCACCACGCCGCAGGTGGAAAGGCTGACGCTGCGCCCGGAGATGTTCAGCCCGTTTTCATCGGTCACCAGCTCAATAAAGCGCAGAACGTTGTCAAGGTTGTCAAGGGGCTCGCCCATGCCCATAAGCACAGTGTGCCCAACCTTTATATTCAAATCACGCTGGGCGGCGTGTATCTGAGCTGAAATTTCGGAGGCGGAGAGGCTCCGTTTGCAGCCGCCGACGGTGCTGGCGCAAAATACGCAGCCCCTCGCGCAGCCCGCCTGGGAGGAAACGCACAGGCTGTAGCCGTGCCCGTAGCGCAAAAGCACGCTCTCGACGCGTTCGCCGTCATGGAGGCGGAAAAGGTATTTCACCGTGCCGTCGCCGGAAATCTGCTTACGCTCTACGGCGCATGATCGGATGGGGTATAGTGCCTTAAAGCGCTCCCGCAGTGCCTTGGGGAGGTTGCTGGCCTCGTCCCAATCGGCAATGCCCTTCTGTTGCAGCCACCCGAATATCTGCGCGGCGCGGTATTCCGGCAGTCCCTCGCCCCTCAGAGCCTCGCGCAACTCCGCAAGATTCATTGAAGCGATGTCGGAGGACAGCGGACGAGCAATGCTCGCCCCTACACCGGGGATTTCCTCTCTTGCTTCTTGTTTCATGCCTCTTGCCTCTTGTTGAATACCGCGATGAAAAAGCCGTCGCAGCCGTGGATGTGCGGGAACAGGGTAAGCTGCTTGTCCGGGATGAAAAGCGGATTTTCCGCCAGGAAACGCGAGCAGACACCCTCGTTTTCGGCGGGATTGAGCGTGCAGGTGGAATATATCAGCCGTCCGCCGGAATGCGTGAGCGATGCCGCGTTCATCAAGAGAGTATACTGTATTTCCGGCAGATTGTCAAGGCCTGGCATTTCCTTCCGGCGTATATCCGGCTTTTTCCCCAGGGTGCCCAGGCCTGAGCAGGGCGCGTCGCAGAGCACAGCGTCGAACAGCCCGCACTCCTCCGGGCTGAGCTTCGACGCGTCGGCTACACGCACTTCAATGTTATCAATACCGAGCCTTTCCGCGCCCTTGCGTATAAGCTCCGCGCGGTGCGGGTGCAATTCCAGGGCCGTTACAGAAGACGCTCTGTGCAGGGGCGATAAATCATTATCGTTTATATATATCTCCTGAGCAATCGTAAAGCTTTTCCCGCCGGGCGCGGCGCACATATCCAGAACACGTTCGCCGGGCATGGGCTTCAGCGCCTCAACGCAGTATTGGCTTGCCAGCCCCTGGACATGATAGAGCCCCTGGGCGAAGGCCCGGGTTTTCTGGGGCACTGCGCCCTTAGACAAAATCGCGGCATGCGGCAGGGCCGGGGATGGAAGCGCCTCAACGCCCTCCTCCCCAAGGGCGGAGATGAGGCCGTCCCGTGTGGTTTTCAGGGTATTCACGCGGATATACGTATCTCCTCCCCCGAAGGAGGCCGCCAGTATCGCCTCGGCCGTATCGCGCCCGTAGGCGGAAATCCACAGCTCCGCCAGCCAGCCGGGGACGGAATACCTTATGCTCAAATCAGGCGGCAGGCTTTTCATAAGTGCCTCTTGTTTGCTCCCTGCCTCCTCCCTCCTGTCTCCTGCCGACTTGCGCAGCACGGCGTTGGCCAGTCCCGCCGCATAGGCGCAGCCGTTTGCTTTCAGCAGCTGCACCGTGGTGTTCACCGCCGCCGAAGCCGGCACGGAGTCCATGAACCACAGCTGATACGCCCCCATGCGCAGGGCGCAGAGCACGGGCGGGCGCAGCTGCTTCAGCGGCTTTTGCAGCTGCCGCGACAGCAGCCAGTCCAGGGTGACGCAGCGCTCTGTCACGCCGTAGATGAGCGCGGAGCAAAACGCCGTGCCGCGCCCGTCCATCGACGCGCCGGACAGGGCGGCATCCAGCGCCAGGTTTGCGTAGGCCGCGTCCCTCTCTATGCGCAGAAGGACCTCAAGTGCGGTCTGGCGTGGCTTGTCTTGCATAATCTTGCTCCCTGATTTATGTAATTGTTAATTGTCCATTGTCAACTGTCAACTGCCCGTAGGACACCGCACGCAGGCCCATTTTCGCCAGGCGCGCCGCGTGCTCCGTGCCGTTGGCGACCATGGCCAGCTTCATGCCCGGCGGGATTTCCGGCAGGGCACCGGGGCAGATAAGCACCTCCGCGCCGAGGAAGCCGTCCGGCAGAAAAGACCACTCCGCCGCGAAAAGCACCAGAACGCCCGCGCCATCGGCCTGTACCAGCGCGGCGCGAGCCGTGCCGTCGTTATAGTATTTGATTTTCACTCCATCGGCCCAGTCTATCTCCTGCCCGGAGGCCAGCGCCGTCAGCGGGGTGCCCGGCGGCAGGAGATACCCCGCGCCCGCCTCCGGGGAATACACCCGCGTCGCGGGGATTTCGCCGAGCACCGCGCTCAGGTTGTCGGTTTCCGCCTTGCCCGCCGAGGACAGGATGACCTCAACCTCGCGTGAGCCGTTTTTGTCGAGGGTGTCCATTATGGCTCCCGCCGCGTTGAAGGCATCGCCGTCCGCGCCCAGGATAAGCGTCCGCGAGCCCCGTGTGACGGCGACGCATACCGCGCCGGTCTGTATCAGCGTGAAGCGGGTGCCCGCACGCAGGGCGCTCCAGTCCGCCGCCTGTGCGCTGAGTAATAACGCCGCGCACAGCAGCGCCGCCAGCGGCAAAATCCGGCGCTGAAGCTGTTTTTCACGGCCCCCGCGCAGATATATGAGAAGCACCGCCAGGGCGCAGATAAGCAGCGTGCCGCAAAGCCAGAGTTCCATGCCGCTTCCCCGGGCCGGCAGAGATGCGAAGGGCACCCGCGCCATGAGCCGGGCCGCACGGATCATAAATTTGCAGCACAGGCCGCAGATAAACGCCAGGGGCGCGCTCAGCAAACTAAGGCCGGGGACGAGGGAGAACAGCGCGCACAGGCCGCTGAGCACCATTGCCGCCCCGGCGGGGAGGGCGAACACGATGTTCGCGGGCACGGCCAGCAGCCCCAGCCGCCCGCTGACCCGCAGCGTCAGCGGCAGTGTGAACAGCGTTGCGAACAGCGTGCATTTCGCGGTTTCGCGTATGAAAGCTGCGGCCTTGTTCAGCGGCGCTGTGCGGGGACGTATTCCCGCCGCCCGCTTTTTACCTGCCTCCCGCTTCCCGCCTCCCGGCTGCTGGGCCAGCAGTATCCCCAGCGTCGCCAGAAAGGACAGCTGGAGCCCCAGCCCCTGCGCCGCGCCGGGGGAAACAGCGCAGATAAGCAGCACCGCGAAGCCCAGGGAATTCAGCGCGTCGGCACGGCGGTTAATCAGCGTGCCCGCCTGGGTCAGGACAAGCATCAGCGCCGAGCGCACGATGGAGTCCGTAAAGCCGGTCAGTGCCGTAAAAAGCAGGGCGAAGGCGGAGATCAGCAGGGCCCGGGTGCGCTTTTTCGTCCGCAGCAGCGCGAAAAACGGAGCCAGCACCGCTATGCACCAGATAGACAAATGCTGGCCGGAAACCGCGATGATGTGCGATAGCCCCAGGGTGCGGAAGTCGGCGTTCGTCCCCTGGGAGAGCCCGGAAATTTCGCCCAGCATAAGGCCCCGTGCCAGCGCCCCGTATTCGTTGGGCAGGTATTCGTCCATGGAGCGCAGCAGCCTGTTGCGCAGGGCATACACCCAGCCGCCTATGCCGGAGGGGGCTTTTTCGGCGCTCAGCTCAGTCTGTATGGGGACATAAGCTCCTAAACAAACGCGTCTTGCGGGATTTTGATATTCAAAAAACGTCAGATCGCCGGAAAGTATATCACCCTCCTCGCAGGGCACGGGGGAGCGCATGGAGAGCCTGAAGCGGAACGAGGCCTCCAGTCCGCCGACGCTCAGCGCCTTGCAGACAGCGTAATAGCGCCCGTAGCGCGGCGCGGAAATCTCCTGCACCCGCGCCGTGACTGGCAGGGTTTTGTCCGTGTAGCTTTCGGCGGCAGCGTCAAGTGCGCTTTGCCCCGCCCATGAGAGAAGGCACGCCGCCGCGACCGCCAGCGCCGCCGCCGTGCAGGTCAGTTGAGAGCTTGCTTTGTAGGGGCGTATATTCCCCTCCCTTGGAGGGGTGTCCGAAGGGCGGGGTGGTTTGCCCGCCCGCTGATAAATTGCCAGTGCAAGCACAACAGCCAAAGCGCCCCCGAGTATAACAAACACAGCCCATGACGCCAATTCAGCCAGCAGCATGAGAGTGAAAAACACCGTGAAGCCGGCGACGGCAAGGGGGCGTTTCATTCGTTCTTGAAAATCGGCAGCGCGCCCAGCACGGTAATATCTTCTCGGTTTATGGCATCGCCCTCGGCCAGCACTGCGGCTCTGGCGGCCACCTTCGCGCCGAATTTTTCGCACAGGGCCTCCACCGCCGCCAGGGACTCCCCCGTGCTGATTACGTCGTCCACTATAAGCACGCGTTTGCCGCGCAGGAGCTCGCCCTCGGCGCTGCCGAGCATAAGGGTCTGCACGCCCTGTGTGGTGATTGAGCGAACGTGAACGCTCACCGGCTCTTGCATGTAAAGCTTTGCAGCTTTACGCGCAACCAGGTATTTTTTGCCGCTTTGGCGCGAAAGCTCGTAGGCCAGAGGGATGCTTTTGGCCTCCGGCGTGACTATGTAATCGAACTCCGGCACCCGCTCCAAAAGCGCCTTCGCGGCGGCGACGGTCAACTCGATGTCGCCGAAAAGGACGAAGGCGGCAATGCTCAGCTCGTCGTTGAGGGGGCACAGGGGCAGTGCGCGCTCCAAGCCGCAGATTTGCATTTTGTAAGTTCCTTGCATATTGTATTGACTTCCTTTCGCTCACGGAGCGTCAAAACGCCCCGAATATACGCCCGCCCAGCAGGTGGAAATGCAGGTGCGCCACGGTCTGCCCGGCATCCGCGCCGCAGTTGTTGATTATCCTGTAGCTCTCCAGCCCCTGCTCACGGGCGACTTTGGCGATGGCGACGAAGATTTTGCCCACCACGGGCGCGTTGCCTTCGTTGATGTCCGCCGCGGACTGCGCCATGTGCTCCTTGGGGATGAACACGATGTGCGCGGGGGCTTGGGGGGCGATGTCGTGAAAGGCGAGGATATGCTCATCCTCATAGACCTTGTTTGACGGGATTTCCCCCGCCGCGAGCTTGCAGAAAATACAGTCTGACATGTTTTGCCTCCAATGATTAATTCAGTTGACAGTTACAGAACCTGCTATTGATTGTATGCTATTTCCATAAAGCGAACCCGCGCTCCTCGGCAAGGCGCTTTATGCCGCGCTCAATGTCGTGGCGGGAGACCTCGCACTCGTCCAGCGCGGCGTTGCCCAGAGCGTTCATGGAGGAATAGGCCTCCAGCGCAAGCTCCGCGAAGCCGGAGTCACAGCGCTCCTCGGCGGTGTCCAGCAGCTCTAAAGCGGTCTCGCAGGCACCGTTTTTTACGCAGGCGCGGACAAGTGCGCACAGCCGGTCGGTGTCGCCGTAAGCGGCCGTGTCCTCCGGCAGCGAATAGGCGGCCCTGTCCTTGCCCAGCAAAAGCCTCGTCACCATAAGGTTCAGGTTCTCCACCTGACGCCAAAGCCAGTCCTCTGTTATCATCGCGGTAACGCTCCTCAATTCACAATGCGCAGCTCACAGCTTACAATTATAGCACACTGAGGGCTGTCTGGCAAGTTTTAGGCTTGCCCGCTTGTATTTCAAGTAGCGTTATAGTATAATTACCTGCGAAAACACTGAAGCACAGGAGAAAAATCATGGCTAAGCACATACTTGACTGGAAAACCGCTTTTTCGTTCATGGAGGACGCTTTCGTTGGCGCGGGCGTGCCCAGGGAGGACGCGAAAATCTGCGCGGAGGTGCTGCTGGAGAGCGACAGGCGCGGCATCGAGTCCCACGGCTGCAACCGCTTCAAGCCCATCTATATCGACCGCATAAACGACGGCATCCAAAATCCCGTCACCGATTTCGAGGTCGTCCGGGAAACTAAGACCACCGCCGTCATCGACGGCCACGACGGCATGGGCCAGGTCGTCGGCGTCAGGGCCATGCAAATGGCTATCGACAAGGCGGT
>Ga0123353_10009153_pt1 | contig 13625 bp, 3 predicted proteins | sample TergutLab28metaG_3_FD_92763 | JGI IMG/M metagenome (GOLD analysis project Ga0123353, IMG submission 92763) | Labiotermes labralis P3 segment gut microbial communities from Petit-Saut dam, French Guiana - Lab288 P3 | ecosystem: Host-associated > Arthropoda: Insects > Digestive system > Gut ... | reverse complement strand
TTGAACATGTGCCAAGAATTACAGATTTTTGCAGTTGTATATATGTATTCGGGTGCAGGTTAAGTGTTGTTAGACTTTGTGATAGTGACTTTGGAATTACTCCCGTAGATGATATTACTATCGGGATCACTTGTGCTGCCTTTTGCTTCCACATAGCACATATTTCATTCTCCAGTTCTTGGTACTTGTTTTGCTTATTATTATTATTATCATCATCATCATCTCGTATCTCCCATTTCCATAATACCCAGACAGAAGTGTCTGTATTGGGTTAATCAATTAAAGTCAGATCAAGCGCATTATTTTAAATGAGAGACATCGAAATCTAAAGCAAACAGTCCATCTGTCATAGCAGATAAAGATACACTTCAGTGCTAAACATTCAACAATTTTAGCACACTAACCTGTGACTTGAATACGGTCTTGGGATCGTGGCTCTTCACGGTTCGTTATTTACTTTATTTTCTTTCGGTCATCCGTGCGTGTCGCTACGTCATCCAGCCTAAGGGTGGTTACACAACTACTAATAGAATAGATCGTAAATTTATTATTACACTCCTTAAGGACAAGTGTGGTTTGCAGATGTACCCAATGGTCTTTACATAAGCTTTCTAGCGTGGGAATTTTTCTCCCTCGAATAGTTTGTTCTTCTTATTTTGAAGTTGACAAACTACTCTTCTCCTTCAGACAACTGGCAGGTTCTTTTCTAAATGTCAGTGCATGGCTGTTTCATCTCGATAGATTCATCATAAGATTCTACTTATCCTACCACGAAAAGAACCGCTAATAATTATATCACAATGTGCCATACGGAGTAGGTGCTGCTATAGTTGTACCCCACGAGGTTCGTCGATAAGGTGATCTCATATATTGTTTAGCGATGCCGCATCATTTACTGAAATGAGCGAGTGTCGTAGATAAAATCGATGTTGCAGTTCAGAAGGATAGACTTATCTGGACTTTCATTTCCCTTGTCATTTGACGCAAGATTCTGATGATCACATCTCAATGTATGATACTTATTGCTCCTAACAATATATCAGAACTTTTTCCACTCTACATGTCCAAAAAATAAGCTTAGAAATAAGAATGCATAGCATTATACTCTGGACAAAAAGACTGGTGGAAGTGAAGAAGGAATGACTAAACAGTATCGAATTATTTAACATGCATCGTAAAGTTACTGAACTTAGCGATCACGGTCTTCATGATTATCAGAATATGGATATTCCAAAATCAGCTCCTGCTATACGGTATGTCCATCGTTGCCACAATAAGGTTTGAAAGACAAGGTTAAGACCATTGAACACCTGTAACTAATGCAGGAAGTCTTGGGGTCAAGTCTCTACACAATGACTGGCTAGCCTAAGGATAATCTTTGTTTTCCTCAGTCCTTCCAGGCCATTTCCAGGATTCTATCTTACGTATGGTCATGAGAGTTTCTTTCCACATAATTTTAAAATAATTATTCAAAAAAATTATTTAATTCCACACTAATTACCCAGGAAATTAAGATTTGTTAATGAATCAATATTCGATTATTACGTCATACAACAAGGAGTAGAATAATACGATCCTGAAGTACAGAAAAACCTCTGCTTATGCCGCAGACACTGTTCGGTTACGTCAGTATGTGCAGTTTAATGTATGAACCCTCGGAAGAGTGGGTAAATTACGTTTGTGTCGGATTTGGCACACAGCAAATTTCAGATCATCCCAGCAGTTTTAACTAACACGAGGGCCAGCCTGCACGTTCTTTCCCTTGTTTTTTAATTTTTAGTGAATGTTGCGAATTTCGTATAAATGAAGCCTTCTCATACACGTGCTACTTTAACCGGAATACCGCAGTGCAGATACGTAATTTACAAATTACAGGTTAGGACTAGGCAAAGTAAGACTCTACAGATGACAGGAGCTTTTGAAAAATTACTTCCTACAGCAGATCAGTTGTTTCAGACAGTTTTACACTTCCTTGTTCCAGGCATGTAATTTCTACATAATGGTAATGAAATTGCATTATTTACGTCAGATATCAAACATTCTGGTGGGAACGAGATTTATAAAAGTAAGGCTAGTTGTTTAGCACCAATGAGTTTAGGGGTTTTGTTGTTCGGTGCAGAAACCAGAAAGAAGACGTCCATTTGATATTCACGTATCGTTTAAACGCCTAGCTCCCATGCTATGTATGACAACAGGAAAAAAATGTTTTCTACGATATGTTGTCACCAACGAAGTTTTGTGCTGCAGAAATTAAATCTACAGTCCTTTTTTTTTATTTTTGATCTTTGTATAAAATGTGGTTTTCTACATTGCGTTCTTCCACCATCTAATATATTTTTGTGCAAATCTGATGTTTATTGGACCGTGCATTATTGTAATTACTGATGAATAAAAAACCAACTAGATGTCACTTGTTACTTTTATTTTACTTCTTAGAGACTCAACATGTTTCGAGCTTTAATATGCCCATCTTCAGGAGTTTGCGACTATGTTGATGAACTGAAGCCAGCAGCCTGGATACCACCCTAGCCGAACCGCACCCTAACTCCAACACACAACAAATCAAGGACCAAACGGCCAATGTGGTAGCTCAACAACATAGTCACAAACTCCTGAAGATGGGCATATTAACGCTCGAAACATGTTGAGTCTCTAAGAAGTAAAATAAAAGTAACAAGTGACATCTAGTTGGTTTTTTATTCTTCAGATATATTTCTGTAAGTTACTTCATTTAAATTTAAGCGAAAATTATTCCACCGAGGAAAGGTCATACATTACAATCTGCTTTAATGAATAGTCATGGGACAAAAACATAAAATGTTTTTATCAAAAAAATTAAACTTTGTTTGAGGTATCCTATTGTGTGTATACATAAAAGAGATGGATAAAATGGCGTAACACTCTTAACACAATTCCTTTTATTGATGTAAGATTAATAATAACGTGTCTACGTATTTGGCTTAAATAAGAATACATCATCAGGCCAATTAAAAGATGCATCGACGAAAGAGCCGCAGCAGCGTATTGTATCGAGAAAGTTACTGGGATCTCGAATTCTTTTAGGTTTTTTAAGTTGTTATGTTGTGCGAAATATGTTGAAATCAATGCTTAGGCGCGTTTACAAAATTGTAATGAGTGATTATTAACTTTGCTCTTTCTGACTGCCCGTCCTTCCGTCCGTATGTCTGTTGACTGGCTGTTGGCAGCCAACAGCCAGTCAACATAAACGCATGACATATACCAATTGTTGTATATACAGAGTAGTACCTCCTGATGATGAGCATTGAGCCTGTTCGAAATATGTAGATGTTAATTATTGGAATAATTTAAAAGTAAATAGTGCATCCTGTTTGTTCTTTTTGTACTCGTACATATAGAAATTAAAAGGTTTCAACATCTGACAGTAATAATCGAATAACTTAAAGTCCTAACCACCCCCTCTGCGCTTAGTTTGGCCCTGTATTTTCCTTGAAAATTTTGGTTGTCAGATACAAAAAAAAATCCCTTTTCTTCCTCGTAATTTTATTCCCGCTACAAGAAACGTCTTATCTGTGAGCCATCTGGCAGCCCTAATTAAGTAAACCCTCTAAATTTTGAACTAAGTACATTGGTGTAGGACTGAATGTGTGGGTAAACAGAAGCAGAGTATATCTTTCGCACAAACAAGATGCCGACTGCAGTCGAATCAGTCAAAACGATGCAATACAGAGAAGTCTGGTGCCGCATTTGTGACAGACATGTTCATAGAGTCGACTACATTATTTTTCAGTAGGTCTTATGATAACGACGACAAAGAAACAGACGCCTCTGGGTTCATCCCATAAAAGAAAGCATGCCAGAATCAGGTGTATTTTCGTATATCCGTCTTGGTCTGTTTTAAGCACAAAGAGTTCTAGCCTATGGTTTATTGTATAATTAACTAATGATTATTTTCACCGTTTGTCTCGTTCCATATATCTTCTCACGCTCTCAGGATTTTTTTCCCTTTTGCAATGTTTTTTATCCTTTGCATCATACAGGAATAATTTATATTGCACAAATGACTGTTAAAGCTTGACTTATTTTTTCTTCCACTGAACGTACTGATTGGCAAAGCATGGCACACGTGACGACATGCTTTAGAAAGAAATAAACTTGCCGTACTGTACCGTTCTTCTAGGATGTGATGCTGCTGTAATATTTAGTTGCACCCTTACATTTCGCAGCAAAGTGTGTGCTCACCTTCAAGGATATAAATTTCCAGCATCTAGACATTTCGAGCAGCCTCCTATTTCGAAGAACGTAATCTTCAAGCACACAGCTGCAGCAACCTAAAATCTTGCAAGACTTAAAGTGCCTGCCTCTGTCTTAAGATTCCCGATCGCCGACGTTTAAATCTCTTGAGCTCCGAACACTCACTCCTGTTTGTCTGGTCTGATCTGGTCTGATCTTGTTGTATCAGGTGTACTTCCTTCAATACGCACCCTCGTTGTTAAGAGAATTATTACAATATGTACTGGTAAACAGATGACAACGGAAGTGCAAACAAACCTGGTAGGCAGTATCCTTTACTACCGTGGACAAATCGAAATCGCAGTCCAGTAGGTAGCTCACCTGCTGTGTGTTCGGGAACACGGGTCTAAATCCGAGTTCGGTGAAGGACTAACCTGAGATAGTTTTTCACGATTCTCTCCATTTCCTCTGGTATTATTAGGTTTAACTCAAATTGGGTCTCGACCAAATTGCATACATCCGTTTTAATTTATTATCCACTTACATAGGACGGGCCACAAATACTATATGCGTCAGTGGGTTGGTGGCCCGTGGTCAGTGGGGTGGCAATAAGAAACCTCCTGCGTAGCCTACAGAATAGTTGCCTGCAGGCTGATGTAAGGTCTATGAGAATTAAACCCACAGAGACGCTGGAAATAGCCATCTGTTTAACGCTCCAGGACATGGCTGTCTTTGGAGCAGCTATATTCCCTGCATACAGAGTGAACTGTCAGGGGGAATGGAGGAATACAAGGTTAAGATATAGGAAACTTGAGTTCCTCCATAAATTTCCGGTTACATTAAAACAGGATATAATCCTTAAAAAATATCAGTTGGTAAAGCAATATAAATATTGATACTGACTAGAGAAGCCTTGTGTATGCCGGGTAAAATCGCCGACCCTAACGGTGGCATTTGGACACGGACGGGTCAGAAATTAGCAACCGCTTGGTGCAGGTGTTTATGAACCAAGGGACAACCACAAGGAAAGTATTACTATGGGCAGCCTGTCTACAGTGTTTCAAGCTGAAGTGATGGCAGTTCTGCGGCGCATAGAACTCGTCTTGTGTAACAACATATCTTCTCTGATAGCAGGGCAGCAATAGCAGCACTTGCAAAAACCCCACCGAATTGGCTCTGGTATGGGAGAGTACGCAAGCGCTAGAAAAACTAAGTGGATATAATAAAGTCACCTTAGTATGGACACCCGGACATGATGGAAGACCGGGAAATGAAGAAGCCGATAAATTGGCCAAGGAAGGGAATAATGGAGACCCTTCTGACCAGATTGTTGGAATCCCCTTTGTTGTGGGCAAACGAAGTCATCCGGAGGCATTTGAGACAAGAGAACCAGAATAGGTGGAAAACTTGTAAAGGTTGTCGCCAGTCCGAGACCCTAATGAGTGGACCTGTGTCAAGCAGAACAAAAGGGCCTCAAGCAATGAGTAGACAGAAGCTTCGAGTGGCTGTGGGGCTGTTAACAGGCCACACAACCGTTACAGCCCATATGTTTAAACTCGGACTCACACAGAAGCAGGATTACCTACTGTGCGAGGACGAAAGGAAGACAGTGTACATATTGTATATCACTGTCCGGCACTGGCATGCAAAAGATACAGAAACTTGTGCCGTGTGTTCTTGACGCCCAAGGGTCTAGAAAACATGAGAGTGAATGGCCTAATAAACCTGGTAGCCAATACCAGTCTTGGCGTAATACCTTAACCCCATATTATAACAGCGAGGAGATATAATGGAACTATAAATATCTACGTGTCATTAGGGACCATAATGGAACCACTCGCTCTTTTTCTACTACTATTACTACTACTACTACTAATAATAATATTAATAGTCAGGAGGGGCAAGATATTTTTCTGTCCTTCAAAAGGTCCAGACCGCCTCTGGGGCCCACACAGCCTCCTATTCAATGGACATTGGCATTCTTTCCCGGAGTTTAAGCGACCGGATCGTGAAGTTAACTATGCACCTCAATCTAGTGTTGAGGTTAAAAATGAGTGGAGCTATATCTATGTTCCTTCTTTATGCTTTCATCGCGTGGACAAGGAAAACCTTACCTTTAATTTATCTTATAAATTGACATTATAGTCTTTAAGTAGACATAGTAATTCTGAAAATAGTAGTCAACCACCTAGTAAATGCCAATTCCGTTTGTATTGGTCCCATGTTGAAATAAAATACTCCCATTACCATTCCGATAGACACTTCCCTGAACCAGTTCTCATCATCGCACCATAGTTCTTTAAGATTCCTTTAATACTATCTTCCCTTCTAAGCCTTGGTATACCAAGCATTCTGTTTTCGTCAGCTGTTCCGACTAAATTTCTAAACGAACTACACTTAGTACAAGAGAAAATTACGAAAAGCACTTATTCGCGTATGGGATTGGAATTCAGCACCTTCATTAAAAAAAACAGCAAGAACGATAATGGTCGTTTTCTTTAGCCGTCAGATGAAGAAACTTGGCAGGTGTTGATCTGACCATGCGTTTGTCCGTCTGAGTTGTCAAGTTCAGGTTCGCCTGATGGAAGGGGTTTGGATCTCGTGTTTTTCTAGCGGCTAATTTGGCCGCTATGAGACGTCAAGCAGCGGACCAGCAGAGCCTTGTCTCGGTCCATGACATACAACACAACTTGCAGGTATTTCGTTCATCCTTGAGAGTCTCCTCCTTCTCAAGATACAAATCGTGCATGTCATGGCCTCCTAGTTCATCAGTTTATAAAACGCTGAACTATAAAAAGTACAATATTTTGAGCCCCTCCCTCTACTCCTTCCTTTCAAGTACGCGGTTTACTTACAACAGCGCTTCTACCTTTGACCCCTTGCAGTCTAACGATTGAATTATTGGATGCAGAGAAGCTGCTTCCAAAGGCTTGGTAGAGATTATCACACTGTTCGCTGAAGAACAGTACGAAGCCCTGCACTTAACTTGGCAATGTTCTACCAACATTTTATTCCGTTTTTTTAAAGGACTATCCTCCAAGCTGCGACTTCCGAAAAGTTTTGCCAGCGGTCACAGCTCTGCACTGGATCATGTTACCAATGTTGACGACTGGACTCCACCTAGAGAGGCAGTTAAGAATGAGTGGTGCTAAACGTCTTCTCCTCCTATATTCCTTGATAGCATGGACGGGATAAATTTACATTTGCGTATTTATTATGTAAATTCTGCCGGGAAATATCTTAGTTATATAGACGCGAAGCAGAAGATTCATAGCTTTTTGAGTCTGAAACTAGCACAAATATTTATTTAAAAAATCAATTCCTGCATCACTGTTCATACAGTTTTTTTCCTTACAACGACACATCAATGAATGCTGCTTAGGGATTTTATGAGAAATTTTGGCCATGTATCAGTAAGATAAAAAATAAATAAAAAAATATGTACACTGGATTGTTTGGTTTTTACTTGCTATGCTACATATTTCGGTTTATTCAACCGTCATCAGGGATCAGTGAAATATGTCATGAAGATTACCAGACCTTTCCATCGTAATTGTTAAAATCTAAATACAAAATGGTAATAGTAAACACAATATTAAAAACATATAGTTGCAGTAAAATTTTAGTCAGTTAACTAACTGACAAAACATTGTAATTGGAAAAGACGCGTTGGATCATTATTGAGTTTTATGAGTTGGTTAAATGATAAATATTATACTCTGTTTTATATACCATGATGATGTAATATTTGGATTTTAAAGACTGCTATATAACTGACTTGTAATCTACATGACGTAATTAATTGTATCTGACCATGGCTGAGAAAACCGAAAAATGCCACGACTTTAGCAAAAAAAAAAAGGCAGTACATTATATATTTTTGGTTTTTATTGTGTTGACATACCGGTAAATACGTCTCGTAAAATCCCCGAGCAGAATTCACCGATTTATTTCTGTAAGGGAGAAGAGTAACTACCCTGCTTATCTGTACTTGCAATACTACTGGTTTTCAGAATAAGGATGCGTCAGCGGTAGTTTGTGGGTCACATTTAATTGTTTAATTACACATCCATAAAGCTATTTTTTTCTTATGGCCCGACTTTTTCAACAGGCCCATTTAACGTAACATAATAAGATCAGTTTCACATTCCAGGCAATCCCAGTACTCTGTACCCAGTGGGAAAGACGCCGTGTGGCCTAGGAGAGATCTAGTTGTGACGGCGAAAATAATTGACCTACCCTATCTTGGGATAAGCCCCAGGCCAACCAGCCAATATAACCGGTGACTTAAACTTAATTGTCGTCATCTCATTGTGCTCTATTAAACCAGATTTTTCATATATTCCGGGTAACACGATTTCAAAAAATTGGTTTTCTTCTATTTTATTTACTACGACAGGTTTCGGACTCTCTTCTTGCTACCATCATGTAGTCAGTTACATTTACATAAACGAAACTGTTAGGTAGAGGCCTCTCCGTCACATATAATATGTATAATAACTATTAATAAAATATTATTCCCAGTAATGGTATAACAAAAGAGGCAATGTGCGCATGAACATAATATTATGGTGCGTTTTTCAACACCTGTTGCAGTGGGAAGGCAATAAGTATTGCATATTGCGATAGTGTGTTTGTGTAAGTATATCCAAATGTCATCTATGACCTGCACCGCTGTACAATATTTTTCCACATTATCTCATGAACGGAACGATTTCAGATAAAAACTATGTTGACGGTACAATGTGTTCAGATTCTCTCTACAACTCTTGTCTGAAACACTTCTCATTCTAAGAAGAACTGAGAGAGATGTATTCAGAAACGTATATTGGTCTTCATGTAAAGTACCCGTTATTCGTATCAGATTTCGGTGAAACTCGAATTTTCTCGACAGATTTGATAAAAACACTCAAATGTCAAATTTCATGAAAATCCGTCCAGTGAGAGCCGAGTTGTTCCATACGGAAGGACAAACGGACAGACATGATGAAGCTAAATAGCTGCTTTTCGCAGTTTTGCAAAGGCGTCTAATTAAATGATTAAAATTGGTTAAAACAATAAACATTTAACTCATTTTCACAAATATTTTATTTCATACGCCCTGTATATCGAAGAAAAGAATCTTGCCATTGACGTATATTATGTTTACAGCTTCATAACACATCTAAGCCGTGTTTATAATCCAGCTTAGCCATTTTAGTCCACCACACACCTTACATCACTAAGTATATTCTACGATCTACAGGACGCATGGCTACAATATTTAAGAAAGTATGTTTAATATTCTTGTTTTATCTAATTTTAATTAATTCATTATCTTTCCAATATTGAGAATAGTATTTTATTAATGGCTATTTTACGCATCAGATGTGAGGTATGGGCCGCTACCTAACAGTCTTTTTATGCAATTGCAAATTAACTACTCGTTGACGGCCGGAATACTGCCGAAACATGTCGTACTGAATAAAATAATATAAAAAGCTATTTCTTGCAGTTGTTTTACTCAGCATATGTTACTAATCTCACATAACCAGCGACTTTTTCAGCTGGCCAGTCCCAGGCCAGGCAAAAAAAAAGTCTTGGAGACTGTACGCAGCAGTAAAATGTAAAACTTTTGCGTGTGCTTATTAATTCGGTAATTGAGGTATCGAAAGTACAGACAACATTCATGTTCATCCAAGTGTGGCGAATTACGAGAACTTTGGTCGGCACAATTATGCTGCAAAATGATCAGACGTTGGTTCATAGATGAAGTTGGTCATCGCCTGATTTACAAAGTACACTGAGTACAGAAAACTTAGCAAACAGAAATTTGGCTATGGACTTCAGGTGGCCGTTTCCCATTGCCACCAGGATAACGACTATTCTGACTGAGTACTTGTATGGTTTTCCTCAGCTGCAGGCCTATGTCAGGTTAGAGCCTTGACATGGGGCATGGCCATTATTCCTCATATGCTTTCCGTTACATCATTCTTTTATCACCCTAACAAATAACTGCGGAATAGTGCGAGCTACCGATGACGTCACTAAATATGCCATAAATAAATTGGTAAATTTATATATGTAGAGGACATGAAGGCATACAGTGAGAGAGAAGTGTAGAGCAACTCATGTTTAACCTTGGCAGTGATGGTGCTGAGCGGTCAAAATCAAGACCTGGCCGCTTTACTCTAGGAAACAACCCCCTGTACCTATGGAGCATCAAGCTTGGTAGGCCTCGAGCGGGTTTGGACGTGGTGGTGAAGAGGAAAATTTCTTGCTTTTGTGGGGATTTGAAGCGAGGGCCGAACAGTCTGTATTCTACTAGCTATACCGACTGCGCCACCCCTGTCTGCCACCATAAATAAATTGAAATTTTAGAAAATTGAAACCTACCACAGAGGAAAGCTTTTGCCGAAAAATCATTGTTATAGAAGTAGGAAGCGACTGTGCGCTGTAACGCATTTATACAGCTTGACAGCCCGAGAATCTGAGAGTGAAGCGTGGCGATTGGTCAGTAACACTTCAGCTGTAACCATGAGAAACTGAAATGGATGGCAAGAGCGATTCCCTTCAAAGTACTGACACATCCACAATGGGGGCAAGCCAGTGGACGTTCTGTTAAGAGATTGGCAAAATACGTGACGACATTTGGTGCATTAACTTTTTTTTTCAAATGCTATTCTCCATTAACCCTACTGCTTCTGAAAGGTACGTGCGGATCGATATGTAGCCTGTTGGAAGTTACAAGTAGACATCTCTACACCTTTCGCAGAACACGGTTTACAAGTTCTGAATATTTCATGAGTAGAGTACTTATTTTTATGTGAAATGGTAGCGTAATCCAAAGATAGTGCGCGTTACATGGATATTCAGACTGTAGTTTTCGTATACGAAGGCCTCTGTGTCCTTCAGTGGCTTGTCCACTGCTGGCACATTGCGTTAAAGCAGTGTGAGACCGCGACCCTGTAAATTCTTTTTTCATAAGACGAGGGCCCAGTCCCAACAAATTTACTCGTAAGTACCTTTCCATTTTTTTTAAGTTCATACATTAAACTAACGTAAGTATTAATACTTAATTATGGCATAATCATAAAGAGTATTAGTACACTTATGCATATGGTGTGGCATGTTGACAAATATAAAATTACATTTAAATTAGTTATCAATCAATGGAGTAACGAAATCTTGTAGCATATTGTAGTTTCCTCAGGCCAACATCTAGGTCTGAGTTTTTCGACACATTCACGAATATTTTTCTCCTCAGAATATTTCCACTATAAAAAATTTATTAATGAAAATTGCTTTGAAAACTAAAATGACAAATTCCAGGAGAACCTTTCGCGGCCCGGTATAATTGATGCCAGGGCCGAGTACCGGGCCGCGGCTCGGCGGTTGAGAAACATTGCGTTAAAGCATTTCGCAACACCCAACTTCTATAATATTTCCTACTTACATTGCATTGTCATACTAACGTTTTATTCGACGCTATATGACTGATTCATTTGAAGTAGCGTCGTTATATAACCTGGGAATGAAACTGCTTATATTTCGGTTAATTTGCTGAGGTACTACAATATTTAAATTTAAAAAATCGCCTTTTGTTTTTAAATTAAAATCAATTCAGAAAAATATTCGAATTCAGTTTCAATTTACGGTCAGATATGTAAAGACAGTTTAACAGCCGCCAAAAATACAACTTTATTAACGCTTTAAACGCTGAACTACATCCCATCTGCCATTTGCTGGCATTATTAGGAGCTCACTATATTCTCCACGTTAGTAGGATAAGGGTTAAAATAATAAGTTAACCAGCTACATGTTTCGACCCTCTAGGGGCCATTTTCAGGCTTACATTTGAAACATACTAGGGAGCATACAGATCATGAGCGGAAGGGTGGTCTCACTTCTTACAGGGTTTTGTTACAAGTTTGGTCTTTACATATAATTTGATTTCGATATTAATATTGAAGATTAAAACTAAAATTTTAAAATTAAACTGAAATTAAATTAGCGAAAGTAGTTATTAAACTTTACAGTTTTTAAAAATTAGTACTTGTTGCAAGTTGAATTTTGCTGGTAGTTGACATGTGGTTTCAGAGTGGGTGTCATAAGGTATTTCGCGTCATTCTACAGCGTGTGTCTTTTTCTCATCGTAGTGCGTGGCATATTCTGTAGCTGGTCAAATTACTATTTTTATACAGTTGCGTTTTTGACTGTTGTTAAACTGTTTTTATTTTTCAACACAACGGGATGCATAAAGATATGCATTTATCATACTGCATACATTCCTCTGTGTGTTTGACGTTATAATCACTTCCTGTGATCAAGTACAAATAAATAAGCAAAGGTATTGCCTAGAATGCTGGGTGTCATAAATTCCATTTCGATCTCAGCTAAAACTGGAACAGAAATTTAGAAGATCGACTTAGGGGTATGTTACAGATATCTGTACTTTATAACTGAAAAATAAAATACAACAAGATGCTACTTATTACTTTATTATGCTTATGTTAGGTCTAACATGTTTCGGGCACCATTATGCCCATCATCAGGAGCTCACGACCATAGCGTTGGTTACCACATAGGCCGTCTGGCTGTCGAGTTGCTGATGGTTGGAAGTTAAGGACCGGACCGGACCGAAGGCTGTACAGCCTTCGGTCCGGACACTCCTCCATCCTGCCTGCACTTAACTCCCAACCAGCAGCAACTCGAGAACCAGACGGCCAATGTGGTAACCAACGCTATCGTCGTGAGCTCCTGATGATGGGCATAATGGTGCCCGAAACATGTTAGGCCTAACATAAGCATAATAAAGTAATAAGTGGCATCTTGTTGTATTTTATTCTTCAGTTATCAAGATGATGCACGGTCCAATACACATAAAATCTGTACTTTATGTCAACGCTCATAAATCATACACTCTATTCACTTCTGAGCAGACCAAATGAGCAAGTTGAGGTGTCCTACTACAGGTTCTCAGGCCTAATTAGCGTTTTGGTGGGAACAATATGGCTTTTTCATGTCTGTAAATTTCTGAAAATTTAGTGACGATGACTGAAATTTTCGCAGAGATTCGGCAATTTTGTCTGTCTGTGCCTTAAACAATACAGTGGGTTAGCCCTCGATATTAAACACTATTTGAAGAACGAGGGTCTTACGGTTTGGCTTCTTATCTTGTCGGTAATGGACAAGCCTTTCAAAGCCTTCAACAGCCAGTTACATTTCTCTCATGGGAAACGAGATATTCCGTGTAAGATTTAATATTTGTCAAAATAATTTTTTCCCCCTGTGGCGCTGCGGCCCAACGCGGGCCATGCCCTCCTCATTCTTGAGGTTTCATGATCACACACAACGACGCATCACAGTCGGTAGGACTCCTCTGGACGAGTGATCAGTTCGTCGCAGAGACCTCTACCTGACAACACACAACA
>Ga0123353_10009152_pt1 | contig 13625 bp, 17 predicted proteins | sample TergutLab28metaG_3_FD_92763 | JGI IMG/M metagenome (GOLD analysis project Ga0123353, IMG submission 92763) | Labiotermes labralis P3 segment gut microbial communities from Petit-Saut dam, French Guiana - Lab288 P3 | ecosystem: Host-associated > Arthropoda: Insects > Digestive system > Gut ... | reverse complement strand
GGTTCCTGCGCAAATGGGCAGCTTCGGCGTGCTCACGCTGGATTCACACCTGCAGAAAACCCTCGAAGATTCCCTTAGAAATAACATCATCGGCATGCGCTCTAAAAAAGATGCAGGCGGTGCCAATGCAGGCGGTGCCGTGGTGCTCGATGTCAACACCGGCGAGATTTTGGCAATGGCAAGCTATCCGTCGTTCAACCTCGAAACATTTAACCAGGATTATAAGGCCCTCTCTACAAGCGCTAATAAGCCGCTTTTCAACCGCGCAATCGGCGGCGCGTATGCACCCGGCTCAACCTTGAAAATGCTCACCGCGCTGGCGGGCCTTGAAGAGAATGCGATAACTCCGCGCGAAACTATACAAGATAAGGGCAAATTTACTAAATATAATGACTATCAGCCGGCTTGCTGGCTTTGGAATCAGTCGAGCGCCAGCCATGGATATATCAATGTTGTCGAGGCGCTCAAAGTTTCTTGCAACTATTTCTTCTATGAGCTCGGCGAGCGGCTTGGTATAGAAAAGCTGAATAAATACGGCCGCGCACTGGGCCTTGGGCAAGCGACGGGCATTGAAATCGGCGGCGAGAGCAGCGGAATTATGGCGGGCCCCGAATATCGCAAGCGGCAAGGCACCATTTGGGTTCCGGGCGACACTCTGCAATCGGCGATTGGCCAAGGCGATAATCTGCTAACTCCGCTGCAATTGGCGAGCTATATTGCCACAATTGCAAGCGGCGGCACTCGCTATAAGCCGCACCTCGTGAAGTCGATTAAGAGCTATGATGTCAATAAATCGGGCGGCGAGGTGGCGCCGGTTGTGCTGGATTCGATTGACATGAAAAAGGAAAATTATGATACCATAATGCAAGGCATGCGCGATGTTTCCGAGGCAGGCACAGCATCGAGCGTTTTCGCTAATTATAAGGTCGCGGTGGGAAGCAAGACCGGCACGGCGACTATCTCAAAATCCGAGGTTAATGCCGTTTTTGTCGCCGTTGCACCGCTGGATAAGCCGGAAATCGCTATCGCTGTTGTGGTTGAAAAAGGCGGCCACGGCTCATATGCCGCACCCATCGCCAAAGATGTGCTGGATGCATATTTTGATACATCCAGCGTTGTGGCGCCGATGAATAAGATTGGAAGCTTATTGCAATAGCGCTATCGCTTTAGACACGGATGACACGGATTTAAACGGATGCCCACGGATTAATTTTTTTATTATTTTGAGGAGTAAGCTAATGTTATTAGATAAGCAAAACGGAATCACTGAGAGGATTATTCAATGCTTCTATTCAGTGTATAATGAGCTGGGTTATGGATTTTTAGAAAATGTATATCAAAATGCCATGTATCTTGAACTTAAGAACAGCGGATTTAATGTAGAATGCCAAAAAGAAATTCAAGTTTGCTACAAAGGGCAAATAGTTGGAAAGTATAAGGCTGACTTGATTGTAGAAGATAAGATTATTTTAGAGCTCAAAACCGCAGAGAGAATAACGATTGAACATGAGCTGCAACTTGTTAATTATTTGAAGGCAACTAGTTTTGAAGTGGGATTATTACTCAATTTTGGTGAAGAACCTCAGGTGCGTCGAAGACTATATGATAATAAACCAAAATCCGTGTGAATCCGTTAAAATCCGTGTCATCCGTGTATAAAGCGATAGCGCCAAAAGGAGAGATTATGAAACATATTATTGTTGTCACATCTGGCAAAGGCGGAGTGGGCAAAACCACCACCGCTGTAAATATCGGCAAGAGCCTGGCAGAGCTTGGCAATAAAGTGCTGCTCATTGATGGCGATATGGGCCTTCGCAACATTGATATCATGCTTGATTTGCAGGATAATATCATGCATGATTACGGCGATATTCTAAAAGGGCATATAGCGCCCGAGAAGGCAATTGTGTGGACAGGCATTGATAATCTCTATCTTCTAAACAGCCCGCAAATCGATGATGGCCTCGTTCTCACCCCCGAGGATATGACCGCCATCGCTACATATTGGGAGCACATCATGGATTATGTGATTATTGATTGCCCCGCCGGCATAGGGCAAGGCTTCAAAAATGCCATTGCGCCGGCGACCATCGCGATTATCGTCACGCTTTCTGAGCCAATTGCCATCCGCGATGCCGATCGTGCAATCGGTCTCTTAGAAAAAGAAGAGCTGCTAACACAATATTTGGTGATTAATAGAGTTCGCCGCGACTGGATTAAAAAAGGCAAAACTCTCCCAATCAGCGATGTGATTGAGATGATGGGCATTGACACTTTGGGCATTATCCCCGAAGATAGCGATATTTCTCGCCTTGTTGGCGATTCTGTCCTCGGCGCCCCCCGCCGCTCCGATGCCGCAAAAGCATTTATGAATATCGCCAGAAGAATAGAGGGAGAAGCAGTTCCGCTGATTAGGCTTAGGAGAAAGCCGAAGTAGCTAGCATTTAGTATTTAGTATCTAGCATTTAGTATGTATGTTTTTCTTCGAAGATATTGCATTCAAAACTAAATGCTAAATGCCATATGCTAAATGCTTTAACTACTGAAAGGAGTTAATCATGTTAAAATTTTCATATGAACATTCGGGTTTGGTCGAGAGCGATTTGGAGCTAATTCGCAAAGTTGCGGCAAGGGCGGAGGATGAGCTGTCAAGCGGCACCGGCGAGGGCAATGAGTTCCTCGGCTGGCGCGATCTACCGAATGGGTATCTCGTAGGGGACGCCGTCCCGGGCGTCCCGCACATCGAAGGCACTCCCTCAGAACTCGAAGATATAATCGCCACTGCCGAAAAAATCCGCGCCGAAAGCGAAGTTTTCCTTGTTTGCGGCATCGGCGGCTCATATTTAGGTGCGCGAGCGGGAATTGAGTTTCTCCAGGGTTCAGGATTCGGGATTCAGGATCCAGAAATCATCTTCGTCGGAAATAATATCTCAAGTGATTATCTCCATGATATCCTTGAATATATCAAGGATAAATCCGTAAGCCTTAATGTGATTTCCAAAAGCGGCACCACCCTCGAGCCTGCCCTCGCGTTCCGTTTCCTTCGCAAATTTATGGAAGAAAAATACGGCGATAAGGCGAAAGAGCGCATTTATGTCACCACCGATAAAGAAAAAGGCGTGCTGAAAAGCCTGGCAAACGAGAAGGGATATAAATCGTTTGTTGTTCCCGATGATGTTGGCGGGCGGTTCAGCGTGCTCACCGCCGTTGGCCTGCTGCCTCTCGCTGTGCAAGGTGCTAACCTTTACAAGCTTCTGCAAGGAGCGCAAAATGCTATGAATAATAACGGCATTATCGAATATGCTATGGTTCGCCAAAAGCTTGCCGACCGGCGCAAACCCATTGAAGTGCTGGTTTCCTATGAGCCTTATTTGCAGGTGTTCACCGAGTGGTGGAAGCAGCTTTTCGGCGAGAGCGAGGGCAAAGATGGCAAAGGCATTTTCCCCGCCGGCATGATTTTCACCACCGATTTGCATTCGCTCGGTCAGTATGTGCAGGATGGGCAAAGGATAATTTTCGAAACCGTGATTAAGATTAAAAATTCAAGAAACGCCATGGTTGTGCCGCATGTAGGGGATATCGTCCTCGATGTCCCGCGGGCGACCGAGGACGGTCGCCCCTACAACGAAACCGGCGACGGCCTGAATTTCCTCGAAGGCAGAAGCATAGATTTCGTCCAAAACGGCGCATTCCTCGGCACTCAAAAAGCCCATGTCGCCGGCGGTGTGCCAAATCTTCTCATCGAAATCGATGAGCGTAATGAGGAAACTCTCGGCGAATTATTCTATTTCTTCGAAAAGGCCTGCGCAATTTCTGCCTATATGATGGGCGTTAATCCCTTTAATCAGCCCGGCGTGGAAAGCTATAAGCGCGAAATGCTTGACATTTTGAAGAATAATTGATACCATTTTATTAGTAGAAAGGGGAAAGAAATTAATGGCAAAAGAAAAGTTGGATAGAAGAGGAAAAATCAGGAGAACGCTTAATGCTCAGCTTAATTGGTCGAAAAACGAAGCTAAATAATGTTCCGGCATGAGGACGAAGTGAACCAATGCATCGCGCAATTAGAGGAAGGGCATGATATTGAAAATATGCCTCACGGCCCTCTGCGCACTGCTTTGGCTCGCATGAAATCGCGCAATTCATATAGATATGAGCAAATCGAGGAAAATCTAAATCCGGAATTACGCAAAGCTTTAGGCTTGTAATCGTTCAAAAAACATTGTCACCCGCATATAATATGATGGGTGATTTTATTTTGAATAAATTCAAAATGAAGCCTGCAGCGCATGCGCACAAAATGCATAAAGTAGCGCTACGCACTTGCATTTTGGCGCAGCGTGCCATTTGCGCCTTATCCGGCCAGTAGGGATTGCAAAAAAGCGGTTATACAATTTTTGTGGCTGGAAAGGCGATGGCACTTATTATATGGATAGATTCGTAAATCTCTGCAAAAAAGAAGTGATAGATATTATCGACGGGCGGCGGCTCGGCTGCGTGTGCGACCTTGAAATCGACGAGTGTTCCGGCAAAATTCTAGCCATTATTGTGCCGGGGCGCCATTGCGGCATCTTCGCTCGTCGCGAGGATTTTATTATCCCCTGGCATCATATAAAGAAAATCGGCGACGATATAATTTTGGTTAATCTTAATTTGCGTTGCCCTACTTAGTCTTTTTGCATTACCACACTATTTTCATTTGTCAAGCAAATCTCTGCAATATCATAGACAGTATTGACCTTGATTTTTAATCTGCTATTTTAAATTTAAGTTTAACTTTAACATAAATAACTGTTTTAATCAAACGCTTCAAGCGTTTTGATTCAAAACATGTAAAGTTAATATTAACTTTAATATTAACATTAACATTAATGTTAATTTCAATATTATGCTTTATTTCAAGCGCATTAGGGCGCTTGATAAAGCAATTTTTGTTTTAAAGTTAAATTTAAAGAAAGGAATGATTTAAATGAAAAGTTTTGTATTTTTTCCATCCTTTATGGAGCATTGTTTCGAAAGCGAGGATCCATATAAAACTCTTGCGGCAATTTGCTCAAAAGGCTGCGATATTAAGCCCGCAGAGTCTATAAAACATATCAAAATTCCAATGCACATTCTAGCGTTGCTCGATAAATACGGGCGTGTGGCTAGGGTTTTCACTCCGGAATGTGATACCGATGAGTGAGATAATCACAGTGAAGGGCGGCAAAACCACCACCAAATTCCGCTTTATGCATGATTGCCTTGGCGGCCGGCAAGAGAGGGATAGGAGCTGGACATATCGCTACATAAAAAACGACAAAACCGAGGAAGATTGGCAAGCTCGAGAGCGATATTTCGCCGCACTCGATGAGATGCACAGGAAATATTTTGCCGAATACTGGGAGAAAGTTAAGAATGAAAATCATAAAAAAGAAAAAAATGCCAATGAATTTGAATTAGAAAGCAAGTTTTGACCAATCTCTAATTGCCGCTTGATAATGGATTTGCCGCCACGGCATCTTGCAGGCGTTTTTCGTTAATGTGCGTGTAAATCTCGGTTGTGGAAAGCTGTTCATGGCCGAGAATCGCCTGCAAAGCGCGAATATCCACATTTCCATGCTGATACATCAGAGTGGCCGCGGTATGGCGAAGCTTGTGCACTGTTATCCGAGGGTCCAAATTAGCCAGTTTAACATATTTTTCCACCATAAGCTGAACCCCGCGTGCACCAAGCCGCTTATTATGATTGTTAAGAAACAGCGCAGAATCAGTGGTTTCAATCTTATGGCGGAGGGGGAGGTAGGAATTTAGCGCTATTTGGCAGGCGGAATTGAGGTAGACAGTGCGCTGCTTATTACCCTTGCCGGTGATGGTGATTTTGCTCTCGCGGATATCGCGAACATCAATGGAAACCAGCTCGGAAAGCCGCATTCCGCAGTTTAGAAAAAGCGTGATGATGGTGAAATCGCGAAGATTATCTGAAAGTTTAACGAAGTTAAGCAGCTGCTTTGCACCTTCCAAATCAAGATGAATCGGGATGGTTTTGCCGATTTTAGGCGCTTCCAACAAATCAGCAGGGTTGGAATCAATCAACTTTTGATGCTGATGAACGAACTTGAAGAACACATTTAAGGTGGCAGTGTAGCGCTTGCGGGGGCGCGCCGTGGTTTTGTGATACTTATTCAAATGCGCCATAAATTCAAGCAAATCATCCGAAGAGATTTCGCGGAGCAGGGTATGGCTCATCTGGGAAATTTCAATCGTCCTCAGAGCAGCGATAGTCTCGCCCGGCTCGCTCGAATAGAAGCCATCAGGCGCAGGCGCCAGCTTTTTATGAACTTTTATAAAGCGAAAGAAATTTGTGAGATCATAATTATAAGCCGCAGTGGTGCGCGCAGCCTTTCCCTTAACGGTGTCGATATGAATTAGAAATTTGCGGATTATATCCGCGATAGTCGTGATTTCGCTCATTTTAGTCACTTTCTCTAATTAACTTCCATCCTACTTCGTTAAACTTTAATTTAACGAAGTTAATCAAACACCAATTAAAATCGTTAAATTCTCGTTTAACGAACAAGCCTTATTTTCCCTTATCTTATGCCTCTTTTCTTCGTTAGAAAGGATGCTTTTATTATGGATTACATAACCCCAAAACAGCTCAAAATCGTCACCCGCCTACTCGGGCAAATTGCCGAAATCAAAATCAAAAAAATCGGCAAGCTATCAATCATTTCCGCAATCTCAGAAAAAGAAAAATGCGGCAGATTCAAAGAAATCCACTTAGTCTTAAAAGGCTATATGGTAATCAAAAAGTTTACCCTCTCCCCCTACCTTAATAACTTCCCACATAATTGTAAAGTATTTGAAAAAGAAATGAAAAGAAAATTTAACAAAGGAGAAATATTTTAATGACAAAACCTAATTATATTTACAAACTAAGCACCAAAATAAAATCAGCAATAGCAGATGCAAATATTCCATATTGGGCAGTAGCCCACTGTGTCGGAATAGACGAAAGCACACTAAGCCGCTGGTTTAGAAAAATGACGCCAAGAAGGGAGCAAAAAATATATGGAGCAATCGAACAAGCCAAAGACTACATACAAAGTATTGAAAGCCGTGGCGAATGAATTTCACCAAGTCCGCATTATTGAGGAATTAAAACCCCGCTATTCGCGCAAAGAGTGGGACGGTAAGGGCGGCTATTATGAAAACAAATTCACCGCTATTTTATGCCAAATCTTAACATTAAGCGGCAAATTAAGGCGGGAGCATTTACACTGGAAACCAAAAGAATATATGAAACTATGCCCCAACTCTGCCAAAGAACTCCACGAAAAGTGGATACCTTGCAGTAAAAAAGAATGGGTGGAAAGATTATTTGATTATAATTTATACAAGTATAATCAATACAGAAAGTGTGGGTGGCTATGAGGCAATTAAACAAACTAAAATCTTTAAGAATTCAAAACGGCATTATACAAAAAGAAATAGCAAAAATACTCGGAATAGGTCTAAGCACCTACATACAAAAAGAAAACGGATATATGCCATTTAATGAGTGGGAAATTTACAGAATATTAAAAACATTCAACACAACTTATGAAGAAATATTCGTCAAAGAATTTGAAAGAAACTACTCATACGCCAAGCCGTCAAAGAAAGCGAGGAATAAAAATGCCAAGATATCGAACCTATGACATAAGAAAGCCCTATAATGTCGGCAATATTAAGCCAATCGGCAATATTAAGCCAATCGGCAAAAAGCCCCGAAGTGTAAAAAAGAAAATGTGGCAGATAAAAACCCCTATTAAGTCGGAATGGGAACGAGGAAACTTTTAACACTCCGAAGTAAAACTCGCCTGCACGGCAGGCTCGAAGAACACAACTCCGCGCGCACGGCGCGCTCCGTCAAAGGCTCTGCATGGCAGAGCCTTTTTGTCCGCAAGGCAAGCCCAAGCCATGGGAAAGAAAGGGCTCGCCTTGCTCCCGCAATCTTTTTACTCGCTCATTTTGGCGAGTAAAAAGCAAATGCCCTCGCTTATTTGCCAAAATAAGCTTCGCACATTCGCGTAAAAAGATTGAGCGTTATGATTATAGTTTTTTTTTCTCGCGTCCTTCTTGCGATTTCGTGCGATTTGTTACCCCTCATGTGTTTCTGCTCTTCCTCTTTCGTTTTCTTCCCCCACCCTCATCAGCTTGCTCGGTGCGGTCGCTTGCCGCACTCCTAAGTCGGCGGCTTCGCTCTTATGCCATTAGGTGCGTTAAACTGGAAGATTATTGAAGCCGAAAAAAGCTAAAGAATATTTAAGTTCTTCGGCTTCAATAATCTTAAGTTTACCGAACCTAATGTCCGCAACCTAAAAGCCTTTACACCATCTCAGCGAGTTCCACTTCGCTCCGCTCATGGAGCAACGAAGCGGGCTTGCTTTCGAAAAATGTCGAAAAACATTCGACATTTTCCGACAAGCCCGCTTCTCTCACGAGCGAAAATTCCCTACGGAATTTTCACTCGCTCGGCAAACTCGCCTAACAGAAACAAATCAAAAAACCCCCGCAGAACTGATGAGGGTGGGGGAAGAAAAGCGGAGCGGGCACGGAGCACAAAAAAAGAGTAAGCCTGGGAAAGTGCCTACTCTTTTTTTGATTTGCATTTATGAAATAGGGATATAACAAGCGTCCGCAACAATTAAACAATATCAAAACAAAAAAAATTGTCAACCCTAAAATTTTTTTCAAAAAAATTTTTGTTACAAAAATGTTGATAAATAGTAATGTTTTTGTAACAAAAACTTAATAAAAATGTAATATTCTAGAGAAACTGGAAACTTTTGCCATTGACAAATCAAAATATAAATGTCAGAGTGGTTTTGTGGTTAGCCTTAGAAAGTCGAAAAGCCCCCCCGAACGCCTGAGCGTTCAGGGGAGCTAAAGACAACCTTTGCTAAAAAGAAAAGCACTCAGGGGCGTTTAACGCCCCATAAGCGCCAACACCGCCGCAAGCGTGAAAGGAAAAAAATGTTTGATAAGCACACAGTATGGCACGCAATCAAGCGTAAATCATTTTATAACATTCTTTTCACGCCCAAGAAAAAAAACCATTGGAAAAAAACAATGAAGAAAATCGGCAAGATGAAAGGCGAAACTAAGGCTTATTCGTTAAACCCGTTAATTTAACGAAGTTCAGTGTTTTTAATTCTTGCCAACTCCCCTATCCCCATTGCTGCCAAGCCTATCAGAAATGGCAATGCGGGATAATGATATCGGCCTTGCACTTCTGAAATAATGAATATTCCTACAAACCCTAAAAATATCACAGCGAATAATATGCCATCAAATTTCCCTCTTCGTATTGCTAAAATAGCGCCAAGGGCAGCCAAAAGCAACATCGCTTGATAGAATATATTCGATAATCTTTCATTAAAAACTTCGAATTCTGCGTTGTAATCCCCCCCCTCTACTTCCACGCTGATTCTGTTCCAATCCACCCCATAACCGTCGCTCGCCCAAATAATGGCGCATTTGGTGAGATAATGCATGGCCGATGCCATTGGGTTCTCGGCAATCCTATCCCATGTTTTTTGCAACATGATTTTGTTCAAATCTTCATGCGGAAAATTCTCATAAACATGCACAAATTCCGCACTATCTTCGGGGTTCCACATTCCGTGGTGCTCTATATTTGCGCCTTTATAAATAGTGTCGCCCATGGAATTAACCACCATCGGAACGCCCAAAACCCTAGCTTGAACCATGCCGACAGCCTTGGAGCCAAGAGCAAACAGGGCAATCATCATAACTATGGAAATGAGCTTAAATATGCGCCCATCTCGCATTTGAAACAAGATATATATTGCTTCGGCAATCAGAATCACCATTGCAATCGGGCGCACCGAGTTTGCCCAAACTAATATTAAAACCGATAAAGCAAGAAACAGAATATCTCTTAATCCCTCTAATTTTAGCGCTTTTACGAAAAAGTATACAGCCAAGAGGATTTGCATGGTGAAGAGCGATTCGGTGGATACTATGCTTGAATAGAATATGGCCGAGGGGATTATGGCGAATAGAATTGCCGCAAATCTAGCCATTCGGTCGCTTATAAATGTTGCCAGGATTCGCCATAGCAATAAGCTTGAAATCAAAATGCATATTATATTGAAGATTTGCGCAACCGGCACGCTCACTCCGAATAATCGGAAAAACCACGATAGAACAAACGGATATCCCAAAACATGCGGAATCATTGCAGCGTAATCCGAACCTGCGAATGTGCCTTCGGCAAACTGCTTAGCCAGCTCATAATAAACGCCGAAATCGGAAATCGGGGTTATATCTACTGTGATTATCCACAAAAGGCGAGGCACAATTACCGTCAATGATAAAACTGCTATATAAAGCCATTTATTAAAATCCAGCTTGATATATTTATAGCAAAAAACCAATCCGATTGCCAGGATTATTGATAAAATCGGGGTTACATAATCATTAAATCTGGCTATGCTATTGCCAAAAGCAAGCAGCAGAAAATAAGCCAGAAATAGAAATAGCAACCCGAAAATGCTTTTCTTGACCATCAGAAAATTTCTCCTTTACTCATTATAAAACTCAGCGACATTCCAATTATGCGGATTGAATTCGATGTATTCCCAAATTTTTGCATATTCTTTTTCATTGCGGATTACTCGCTCGTAGAAAGATTTTTGCCAAATATTTTTTTCGATTTCCTTTGTTATGTAAGATTTCAATGAGCGCACCAGGTATTGTAGGGGCGACCGTCCTCGGTCGCCCGAGCCATCTATCGATATGATTAAGTGTAGGTGATTGGGCATTATGGTGTATTTCTCGATTGCAACTTCACTATTGTTTTCATTTATATATTCAATTGCATTCTTAACTTTTTCGCCAATTGGAGATAATTTGCAATAGTGTTCGTCTGTTTGCGGGCGACCGAGGACGGTCGCCCCTACAACTTCGCCCAACACTTGTGCCATATTTATAGTGCAAATAGTAACGAAATATGCACCATTCTGAGAATAGTCGTAGTGAGGAAGGCGATTTGGTTTCCGCTTTTGTAGTTTATTTTGCTCTGTCATGCAATCCATCCCATTATGATTGGCAGCAGCACATGAAGCACAATATCGGCGGAGAAGTGGGCGATGATTGCCGCAACCAGGCCGCGCTTCCAAAATAGCCAGCCGAAAATAATTCCGCCTACGCCGTTTAGCAGCACTGCGCGAGCTATCACCAACCAATCTATTTCAACCATTGAGGCTGTGAATGGCAGGTGGCCAAGGCCGAATAGGATTGCCGCGATGCCGATTGCCGCCCACACGCTCCATGCCGGTGGCTCGCTTGCTCCTCTTTTGCGGCTGATTGCAAGGATTATCCAAACCAGCAGCGACATTATGAATAACCGCATCAGCACTTCCTCGGCAATTCCGCCATAGAACGAGGCGAGCAGGCCTGCCCATGCCGGCGCATAATTGGTATCGAGAAGCATTTCGGCAGTGATTCCTGAGAATGGCAAATCAAGCCCGATGATTAAAAGGGCTGCCGTGATGCCCCATATTATAGAAGGAATCAGGATTTTTTTGAAGCTTTCCCAGCGGTTCTCACCTTCTAAAACCGGCAATTTAAAGCCGGCTTTTGGCGCAATCCATAGCCCGATAAAAGTGACAATGCCAAATAAGATTGCGTTTTGCGCGCCGGTTAGAGCATAGATTAGCAGCGCGCCGAATTCCTCCATAGCCGCCGCCGCATCAGGCGAAAAGTGCATCTGATACGGGATTACCATCATTGATGCGATGGTGCATGCCGCCCAGAGCTTCCAGAATGTCCCCCAGTTGATAATTGTTTTCATTTTATACCTCCAATATATTTTTTAATGCTTCTACTACTGCTATTTTAGCGGATTCATAAGTGAGCCCGCCTTGCAGATATGCCACGAAAGGCTCCCTCATAGCCGAATCGGCCGAGAGCTCAAGGGTGGAGCCTTGCACGAATGTGCCGCCTGCCATTACCACATCAATCGCATAACCCGGCATTGCCCATGGGGTTGGCGTGAGGTGGCTATCAATGGGCGAGGCGGATTGGATACCGGCGCAGAAAGCGAGAAGCTTTTCGGAAGTGCCGAGTTTTATTGCGGTAACGATATCGCTTTTAGTTGACAGTTGACAGTTGACAGTTGATAGTTGAATGTTGTTCTCTGAAGTTTTTTTCCAATGTTTATTACTGCCAACTGCCAACTGTCGACTGTTAACTGGTCGAACCTCAAACCCTGCCAATCTAAACAATTCTCCCGCAAATGCTGCAGTTTTCAGCGCTTCCCCCACTGCATGCGGGGCCACAAACAGCCCTTGCAAAATCTCGCGGTTAGCATTTAGAGTTGCGCCCGTCTGCTTGCCAAGGCCGGCAGCGGTGAGCGATTCCGCACATTTTTCAATCAAATCGCGCTTTCCTGCAATATATCCGCCTGTTTGGCAAATGCCACCGCCGGGATTCTTAATAAGCGAGCCAACAACTAAGTCAGCTGACGCTGACTTTAACGAACAACGAATAACGAATAACGAATAACTATTGTAGAATTTCTTGCGAAATTCTTTAATTTTATATGATTTTTTAAAACTACTTGCGTAAGCAAATAAACCATAGTTGTTCGTTGTTACTTGTTCGTTGTTAGTTGGTTCCGTCTTTTCAACAAATTCGCCGTAGCAATTATCAACAAGGACGATAGTTTCAGGAGAAATTCTTTTAATCTCCGCGATGATTTCGCCGATTTGCTGATTGCTTAGGCTCTCCCTCTCCCATTCATAGCCACGCGATTTTTGGATGCAGAGCAGTTGGCAGTTGACAGTTGATAGTTGGCAGTAGTCTGCAATTTCAACATATTCTATTCCAAAAGTTTTCAAGTATTTGATAACAGAATGCAGTGTATCATAGGGCTTATTTAGGTAAACCAATGTATCGCCGGGGCGGAGAATTGCGCGCAGGGCGGTGGAAATTGCATGCGTGCCGCTGACAAAATTATAGCGAACCAATGCATCTTCCGCGCCGAAAACTTGGGCGAAAACCTTGTCGCACACCTCGCGGCCTGCATCATCATAGCCATAGCCGTTGGTGCCCGAAAGATGCGCTGTGCTCACTCTATTATCGCGAAACGCGGCAAGCACTTTTGCGGTATTATGCTGAACAATATCGCTGATTTGCGCAAATTGCGGCTTTATGTTAATCTCTGCTTCTAATATGAGTTTATCGATATTCATACTATTTCCTTTTGACGCTACCGCTTTAACACAGATTCGCTTCGCGAATACACAGATGCACTTCGTGCATGCACAGATTTACACAGATTTTTTGATTTTTGTTTTAAGGCGAATGCGTTAAAATATCTGTGTTAATCCGTTTAATCTGTGTGTGGCGAAGCCACCTGTGTGCTAAAAAAATCATTATTCTTCATTATAATTCGAAACCAGGGGGTATAATCATCGGAATTGACCTGGATATCTTGCATTAAATCGGGCATAGGCATCCATTTATAATCCGAAACCTCGGCGGGATTAGGGTGAACTTCGCCATCATAAGTGCCGATGAATACATAATCAATTTCATTCTCCCATAAATCCTCAACCTTGGCTTCATAG
>Ga0123353_10009150_pt1 | contig 13626 bp, 7 predicted proteins | sample TergutLab28metaG_3_FD_92763 | JGI IMG/M metagenome (GOLD analysis project Ga0123353, IMG submission 92763) | Labiotermes labralis P3 segment gut microbial communities from Petit-Saut dam, French Guiana - Lab288 P3 | ecosystem: Host-associated > Arthropoda: Insects > Digestive system > Gut ... | reverse complement strand
TGGGGCCGTGCCGCATGACACGATTGATTTTACGTTGCCGACGGCCATCATCATGGGTTGTGAATCCGCCGGATTAAGCGAACAATGGAACGCCCCGGATGTTCGTGCGGTCAAAATTCCGATGCTCGGCCTGGCCGACAGCCTCAATATCTCCAACGCCGCAGCCATTCTTTTTTATGAGGCCAGACGCCAGCGTGATGCGGTTATAAAACTTTCGCCGAAAAAATACAAGCCGGAACGGAGCGTAGCGCAGTGACGGGATTTTTCGTTGGATGAACGGTTGTCGCATCCCGTCATTGCGCTACGCTTCATTCCGGCTGTTATTAATGACCGATTGCCATTAATAATACGCCTTCAGGTATTTACCGGTGATGGATGTTTCGCACGCGGCGATTTGTTCCGGGGTGCCTTCGGCGATGATTTGGCCGCCTTCGTCCGCCGCACCGGGGCCGAGATCGATTACATAATCTGCAGCGCGGATCATTTGCAGATTGTGCTCGACGACAATCAGTGAATGCCCCGTCTCAATGAGTGCGTCAAAACAATCGAGCAGTTGCACGATGTCGGCGAAGTGCAGGCCAGTCGTCGGTTCGTCGAGCAGGAAAAGCGAATGCCCCTTACGCGCTTGGGAGAGATGCGCTGCGAGCTTCAATCGCTGCAATTCGCCGCCGGACAGCGTGTTGGCCGGTTGCCCCAGTTTGACGTAATCCAGCCCGACGTCGATGAGCCGCTTGAGCCGCGTTTGCACTTTCGGCTGTCCCCGGAAAAAGGCGAACGCTTCGCGCACGGTCATGTCGAGCACTTCGGCGATGTTCTTGCCGCGATACGTGATTTCCAGGATTTCCCGCTGGTATCGCGTGCCGCGGCATTGCGGACATTTCATGGACACGTCGGGCATGAACTGCATGTCGATTGCAATGACGCCGTCACCCTGGCAGGCGTTGCATCGGCCGCCGTCAACGTTGAAGCTGAAATACCCGGCGGTGAAATTGCGGGTTTTGGCATCGACCGTCTCGGCAAACACGCTACGGATTTCGTCGAAAATTTTGAGGTACGTCACCGGATTCGAACGCGGTGAACGTCCGATCGGGCTTTGATCGACCATGATGACGTCGTCGAGTTGGCCCGTGCCGAGTATCTGGTCGAAGGGCAGTCCCTTTTTCGCGTTTTCGTAACCGAGATTTTTGCACAAGGCCGGGTACAGCGTTTCCTGCACCAGTGTGCTTTTGCCGGAACCGCTCACGCCGGTGACAACACAAAGCAGTCCGAGCGGAAAACGAACACTCACGTTTTTGAGATTGTGCCCCGTCGCGCCGGTCAATTCGAGAAAGCCGTGTTCCGTCGGGCGATGTTGCGTCGGAATACCGCCGGTGCGTCGCCCGGACAGATAACTGCCGGTCAGACTCGTTTCCGATTGCAGCATTTCGTCGATAGTGCCATCGAAGGTGATATGTCCGCCGCTGGCGCCCGCTTCGGGGCCGACTTCAACGATGCGGTCGGCGGCACGCAGAATCGCTTCCTCATGTTCGACGACGACCACCGTGTTGCCCCGGTCACGCAGGGTTTCAATCGCCTTGAGTAGCATGGCCGTGTCGTTGGGATGCAATCCGATCGAAGGTTCGTCGAGCACGTACAGCATGTTGACCAGGCTCGAACCGAGGGCGGTCGTCAGACTGACGCGTCGCTGCTCGCCGCCGCTGAGCGTCCGCATCGTCCGGTCGAGAGTCAGGTACCCCAGCCCCACTTGTTCGAGAAACTGCAATCGCTGAACCACCTCACGCAACGGCGTATAAGCAATCTCCTCCTGCCACGGCAACAGTTTCAAACCGCGCATAAACACCAGAGCGTCGGAAATTTTCATGGCGCAGAGAGAAGCGATATTGAGTTGCGAGGGGTGAGGGGTGAGGGGTGAGGAATGAGAGGCGAGAGGTGAGAGGTGAGAGGTGAGATTCTCTTTCCGCATTCCTCTTTCTTCTTCCCTTTTCTCTCGCCTCTCGTCTCTCACCTCTATTCTCTCGCCCCTCACATAGACTGCCAACGCTTCCGGTCGCAATCGGGTGCCGTGGCACGCGGGACATGGGCGGTAACTGCGCCAGCGACTCAAAAAGACGCGAATGTGCATCTTGTACTTCTGCTTTTGCAACTGCTCAAAAAAGGCGTTCAATCCCTGATATTTATGCTTCGGCGAACCGTTGATGAGTAGCCCCACTTGTTCGCGGGTCAGTTCAGCAAACGGGATGTTGATCGGGATGCCCATCTCCGGTGCCGACTTGAGCAGTTCTTCGAGCTTGCTCTTGTACGACGGACTGTTCCAGGGTGCAATTGCCCCGTCCCGCAGCGATTTCGACCGGTTCGGCACGATCAGGTCAAGATCGAACGTCATCAGATTGCCGAAACCCTCGCACTTGGGACACGCACCCAAGGGGCTGTTGAAGCTGAACAGCTTCGGCTCCAACTGCGGGTAACGAATGCCGCAAATCTGGCACTCGAAATGACGGCTGAATCCCGCCAAAGCCCACATTTCTCCATCGAGAAAATATGGTAGTCCGTACAATTCATGGGGAGTGTGGAGTGTGGAGTGTGGAGTGTGGAGTGCATCAGCATCAACTCCAGACTCAATGCCTTCAACCGGCTCGTCGGGTGTTAGTTTGTAAAATATCCAACAGCGGCCGTCACCATGCGAACGGGTTTCGTCGAGCGTTTCTCGCAAACGTTCGTCTGTTGTCTTACCGGTAACGATCCGGTCAACGATGAAAAACAACTTCGGTGGCTCGAAGACGTGACCATGCTCTTCGAGCTGATGCTCTACCTGTTCGTCTTCCTCACCGTCTTGTGCAATTCGATCAACACTTTTTGTTTCGAGTTCATCGGCGTCTTCCTGTTCTTCGAGTTCGGAGGTGAGGGGGGAGAGGTGAGAGGCGAGAGGTGAGAGGTGAGAAGAGAGATTATCGTCCCTATTCTCCGGTACCTCTCGCCACTCGTCCCTCTCCTCGAATTCCTCGCCTCTCACCCCTCGTCCCTCGCCCCTCGTCCCTAGCCCCTCGTCCATTGAAGCAACCAGCTTGTCATACATTTTTTGCGGAATGCCACCATCATCCAGCCGGAACGACTGGCCGAGAATCACGCCGCGAACGAATCCCAGTTCCCGCCATTCGTCTTCAAACTCCCCGCGGTCGGTGCGAATGAATGATTCATTCGGTGCAAATGCAATTATCGCCCGCGTACCCTTGGGAAGCTTTCTAAGTGCCTTGGCAATAGTCTCAGGTGTCTCATTATGAACCTCGCGACCGCAACCATGACATACCAGCATTCCGATTTTACTGTACAAAAGTCGGAGGTAATCCAATGCTTCCGTCGCCGTTCCGACGGTCGAGCGGGTGACCTGGTGGAACGGTTTGGCCGTTACGGCGATGGCCGGTGGAATACCCTCAATGCGCTCGGCGTCGGGTTTTTCGAGTCGGTACTCCGGCCCGGAGGCACTTGTAATGTATTGTCGCGTCCAAACGGAAAAACTCTCAACGTACCGCCGCTGCCCTTCGGCGAACAGCGTGTCGATGGCCAAGCTGCTCTTGCCGCTGCCGCTTCGCCCGCAAAAGACGATCAGCTTTTCGTAAGGCAGTTCAAGCCGTATTGATTTCAGGTTATGCACCCGAACGCCGCGTAGGATGATTGCGCTGATGGCACGTGAGATTTGCTCGATCATAGTATCATTTCGAGATGATGTTTGCCCCGGTTCTTGAAACCGGATTGAAACCATTCCCGAAATTATACTCTCTTTCTCGACGAATTCAATCACGAATGAAAAGCGACTTTAGGATGCGGGTGCGCAACAAAACAAAAACCACCTTATTAAAAAACCCGTGCAAGGGGGATGATAATGGGGGTTGTTGATGGTGCAAAAAGTGTACAAACGACAAGCAAAAAATGGGGATAACTTTAATTTCTGTTCTTACCTTTTACCACTTGTCTTAACTCTTGCGTTTTTCCTAAGTTGTTTTAGAATAAATGGTTACAAAGAACTGGGGAACAGGGATTCGAACCCCAACTAAATGGTTCAGAGCCATTCGTGCTACCTTTACACCATTCCCCAAGATTGATCTATTTTAGCGTCTCCTGGGCAATCGTCAAGCGGCGAAGTCGGGGGTGGAGTAAAGGTCTGAATGAAAATTTTACCAAAACAAATCTGGTGAAAATCTTTCACATTGACGGTGCCAATAACCGCTTTTGCAATCCTGTGTCAACTCTCAAACGCCGGGCATCCACTTTTGGGTTTCAGACTTCGGATGATGCTTTCACCGGAAAGTAAAATGTCAAATCTGAGCCGCGACGGTAACGGAGCGGTCGAAGCGGTGAAGAGTCGCAAGCCACACCAACCGCTCGTTGACACTCGCGGCTCTGATTCAATGCTTACAGCGAAATGACCAACATTGGCACGAAACTTTCCAGCGAAAGCCTAAACGGCACTTTACTGTCCGCCTTTTTTTGTGAGACGATTGAAACACTCTTACCTGCTTATGCAACGTATTCCGGTTAATTACGACAGGCAAACGCCGCAAGAGCATGCATGTTTTCGGGAGGGGTGGCAAATGGGACTTCACAACCGGCGGTGATGATGTAGTTCTTGCCCGCCGCAACATGACATTCGGCAAGTTTTTCCGCGATGATTTCCGGAGTACCGTTCTGCATGACCTTGACCGGATCAATGTTGCCCGCGATAACCTGGTCGGGTCCCATTACCCCGCGTGCTTTGACCATATCGACCATGGAATCCAGATCGATGAAATCGGCACCGCTTTGTGCCATCAGGGCGGTGATGCGGTTCGTGTTGCCGCAGATGTGCAGACGAACCTTCGCTCCAAAACCATGAATCGCCGCAATGAGTTTCTTTTCATACGGTAACACGAATTGTTCGTACAACTTTGGTCCGACCAGCGAAGCCGCCGCATCGCCCACACCGATGAGTTCGGCACCCGCGTCGATTTGTGCTTTGGCGAAGCGGATGGCGTTGTCCGTCACAAAATCGAACAGATCGGTGATGAAACCCGGATCGTCGGGAAAGTCGGTCATGAGGTTGTTGATGCCGCGAATGTCGGAGCTTTCGGCACAAGGGCCTTCGACCCAGCCTTCGATGAGCCGCGTTTGCCCGACGCGTTCGGCAAAAAGTTCGGCGGCCTTGATGCGGTCGAGCGTCCGGCTGCCTTCTCGGAAGAGATCAAGCGGCTGGAGTTGCCTGAGTGTCGATTTGTCGGCGAGAAGTGCGTTTGTTTCATCAATGGCTGGTGGCTGATCGTCGAAGAAAACGATGTTTGCTCCGTACCCCGACGCCTCGCGTGCCGGGTCGGAAATGCACGAGACATAGTCGATATGGTAAGTTTCCGCCGTCACGGTCTGGGCTTCGACCAGCTTGCGATAGTCGGTCACGTACTCGCGGTACGAAATACCCAGCGTTTTTGCAGCGAACATCATCGTAATCGGCATGTTCGGAATTTGGTCAGCCGGCTTACCTGCCAGCACGTTTAAAATACGTTCCCGGCCTGTCATGATCTATTCTCCATGTGTTGCCTGTTTGAAATCAACTTGCATAAGACAATGCCATGTTACCACAAGTCAGGAATCATGGCAAGCCGGATATGCCGGGCAGGATCAATCCACCGTTTAAATCCCGAGTTCCTTGAGTTACAGGTCCTGGTTTTCAGGTGGATTATATTGGCATTCTGGCCCGGGATGTCCGGGAAAACCAAATCGAAGAGTTCCGGATTCTCAGCGGTTTTGAAGGCCGTTAACGGTGGTTGCGGTTTACCTGCAATGTAACAGTTGCTCCGACAACTCACCCAGCGGTTCACCAAGAAAATCCGCATAAATTGCCTTGATTTCCGGGTTTTCGTGACTGAGACGCAATGTGTTTTTGGCATCGCGGTCATACAGGGCGTTGCTTCGCGCGGCTCTCAACGGCGAGTCATTGAGCGACGGGTTTTTCGGTTGACCGCCGCCGCCGATGCACCCGCCAGGACAGGCCATGACCTCGACGAAATCAAAATTCGTCGTTCCGTTTTGAACGGCATCAAGCAACGTTCGCGACACGCCGATGCCATGCACGATGGCGACGTTCAGCTTTCGCGTCTTCATATCGATGGTCGCCTGACGCACGCCGCCGAGTCCGCGAACCGGTTTCAGCTCGAAAAATTCCTGCGGCGGTTGCTCTTTGTTGATCAACCAATACGCCGTGCGAAGAGCCGCCTCGGTCACGCCGCCGGTATTGCCGAAGATCATCCCGGCACCGCTTCCCGTTTCCATGACCGGATCGTAAGCCGCGTCGCTCAGTTGCGGCAAGTTGATTCGGGCTGCGCCGAACAAGTAACCCAACTCGCGGCAAGTCAACGCGACATCGACATCGCGCATCACATCGTTTTTGTGATAAACGCCGGAAGCGTTCATACCGCCGAACAAAATTTCCGCTTTTTTCGCGGTGCATGGCGTCAATGCGACGTGATAAATTTTCGCCGGGTCGATTCCGCGTTGTTTGGCAAAATACGTTTTCACCATCGCTCCCTGCATCATCACGGGACTTTTGGTCGTCGAAAGATTCGGCAGCAGTTTCGGGTAAAACAGTTTGGCGAAGCGCACCCAGGCCGGGCAACAACTCGTGAACATCGGAAGCGGTGCGTTGCTTTCCGTGAGTCGTTCGACCAGTTCCGACGCTTCTTCCATGACGGTCAAATCGGCGGCAAACGTGGTGTCGAGCACGTAATTGACGCCTATGTTGCGAAGTCCCTGCACGATTTTGCCTTCTACGTTCGTGCCGGTCGTCATGCGGAACATTTCCCCCAGCGCGACGCGAATGGCCGGCGACGTTGACGCGATGACGATTTTGTCTTTATGGTTCAAAGCGTTTTGCACTTGCGGATAATGGTACTTTTCCGACAACGCACTGTTGCGGCAAAACAACGTGCATTGGCCGCAATAAACACACGCCTCTTCACCGACGGGGACGGGACGGCCATAAACGCCGGTCATGTTCATGCAATAATTGACGCAATCGCCGCAACTCCGGCATCGACGGGTATTACGCTGAAGCGACGGATTGGTGGAGCGGACGTCGATGGACGCACTGCTGCTGCCATAACCGCCGGTACTAAAACCGCCGCCGCGACCAAATCCGCCGCGCTGTTGGGCAAGGCAAATTTGCCCTCCGCAACTCGCAATGATGCTCAAACCCGCAGCGGTGCCTTTGAGCATCTCCCGCCGTGTCACGCCGGTACTCCGGCCAAGCAAAGCCGTTTGTTCTTGTTCAGATGGCGATGAATTATCATTATTGTTTTGCATTTTGGCTCCTTGATGGCATAAAATGATGAAGAGATAAACTCAAAAAACTTGAAATCCCCTTAATACAGCGCAATATACAAATCCTTTTTGTACCTGTCAACACGGCATTTGTGAAATTCGTGTCAATAAATCTATTGATTGCCATGAAGAGGAGTTGACGGACGGGGTTTTTTTCGTCATACTGTTGTTACGTAGAAGAATGTTGTCAACGTTTCGCTATGTTTTTTTTAACCCCGGAGAAAGGTGCCAGGTATGACAAAAACAACACTATCACGAAGAAAATTCATTGCCGCATCGGCTCTTGCGGCGGCATCGGCCACTCTGATCAAGCCGGAGTCCGTTGCCGGGTCGCAGGCCAATTCCGTCCTCGAAATCGGCCTGATCGGTTGCGGCGGACGCGGCGATTGGATCACGGAGGTTTTCAAACAGAACAAGAATTATCGTTTCACAGCCGTTGCAGATTATTTTCAGGACCGCGTTGACGCGGTCGGAGAAAAAGTCGGCGTTCCGGCTGACCGACGATACAGCACGCTGTCAGGTTACAAGCGTCTTTTGGAAAGCAAGCTGGACGTTGCCGTCATCGAAACGCCTCCGAGCTTTCATCCGGAACAAGCGGCGGCGGCGGTCGATGCCGACAAGCACGTTTTCCTGGCCAAACCGATTGCCGTGGACGTGCCGGGCTGTGTTTCGATCGGTGACTCCGGCAAAAAAGCAACGGAGAAAAAACTGGCCTTCCTCGTCGATTTCCAGACGCGGGCCAACCAATTTTTCCGCGAAGCGATCAAGCGGGTTCACGCTGGCGATTTGGGCGAATTGGTGAGTCTCTACTCCTATTATCCCTGGAGTGCCGGTGGCCACGATGCACAATTGACCGATGCGGATTCGTATTTGAGAAACTGGTATCAGTCGATGGAACTTTCGGGCGATTGCATCGTCGAGCAGGACATTCACACGCTGGACGTTGCGTCGTGGATCGTCGGGAAGAATCCGCTCTGGGCGGCGGGAACCACCGGACGAAAGATCAGGAAATACGGCAACATCAACGACCATTTCAACATCACCTACGGTTTTCCGGGCGATGTCACGCTGCAATTCGCGTCCGTCAAATTCATTCCCGGCGTGAAAGACGAAATCGTCTGCCGTGCCTGGGGAACCAACGGAGCGTTGGATACCAATTACTTCGGCGACGTTTCTATTCGCGGCAACAAACCGTATGAAGGCGGCAATTGCGCCGACAATTACTGGGCAGGAACGGTAACGAACGTCAAGGAATTTTACGAAGCGATTGCGGGCGGGGATTTCAGCAATCCGACCGTCGAACCGTCGGTTCGGTCCAACCTGACTTGCGTACTTGGTCGCGATGCCGCCCGGCAAAAGAAATTCCTCACCTGGGATGAAATGATGAGAACCAACGAGCGTCTTGAAATGAAACTTGATGGTTTGAAATCGTAATGTTTGGGTAGGGCGGTCACACCGTAACCGCCGTCTGTCCCCAGAATCACCGACACGCTTTTTCGAGATCATCGAAAAAGCCGGGGTAGGTTTTGGCCACGCAGCCGGGGTCGCGAATCGTGACGCCAGGCACGCGCAATCCCGCGATGGCGAAGCTCATGGCCATGCGGTGGTCGTCGTAGGTGTCAATTGCATTTTCGCCTTCGGGAAATGCTTGGGGCGGGGTGATTTCCAGCCCGTCATCGAACTCAGTGACAGCGGCACCGAATTTCCGCAATTCGCAGGCCAGTGCTGCGATGCGGTCGGTTTCCTTGTGCCGAATGTGGGCAACGTTGGTCACGCGGGTTGTTCCTTGCGCGAATAGAGCGACCACTCCGAGCGTCATGACCGTGTCGCTGATTGCGTTCATATCGGCGGTGATCCCGCGCAACTTGCCATTGGGCGGAGCAGTGACGGTCGTTGAATCAACATCATATTGCACACGGCAGCCCATAAGTTCAAGGCAACGGCAAAATCCCATATCACCCTGCAAGCTGTTCTGCGAAAGGCTGTGGACTGTGACCGTCCCTCCGGTGACCGCCGCCGCTGCAAAAAAGTAGCTCGCCGCCGACGCATCCGGTTCAATGGCATAATGAAATGTTTCGGCTTGTTTCTGTGTGTAATGTGACGTTGCGGGAATGCGAAATCGCGAAAAATCCTCCGCCGCCTCAACCGTTGCGCCAAATGCCCGCATGACTTCGAGCGTCATTTGAATGTACGGTTTTGAAACTAACTCACCTTGCACGGATAACACAACTTCCGACGCGCTGAGCGGTGCCGCCATGAGCAGGGCACTGAGAAATTGGCTCGAAATTTCACCGGAAACTTTCGCTTTTCCTGCAAACGACCCATTTTTGCCGATTAATACAGGTGGGCAGTCATTTCCTGTTTCTGTTTGAATATCGGCTCCGAGTTGTCGCAGTGCAGAAATCAAATCGCCGATCGGACGTTCGTGCATTCGCGGTTTGCCGTAAATTCTGTAACTGCAATCTTTTGTCGCCGCCAACACAGCGGTTAAAAACCGGGCAGTCGTTCCACTGTTGGCGACGTAAATTTCGGCTTGCTTGTTGGGAAAAATTCCGCCGTAGCCTTCGACGTAAACCGTTGACTGATCAGGGTTATGCTCGACAGTCAATCCGAGTGAACGCAATGCATAGATCATCACCCGGGTGTCTTCCGAGTCGAGAGCCCCGGTCAAACAACTGGCATAATCGGAAAGAGCCGCACAAACCAATGCGCGATTAGTCATGCTTTTGGAGCCTGGCGGTCGGACAGTGCAATAAATTGGACGGGAAACAAGGATTTTCTTCACCATTTTCATCAAATTCCTATTCGTTATGCTAAAATAGAGAAAAGCATCATTAAAATTTGAAACTGCTGATTGTAAATATTGGCTTTGTTATCAAAGGATTTGTAACGAAATGAGAGAACGTATTGTAGCTGTTGTTTTGGCAGGCGGAAAGGGTTCGCGTTTGGAGCCCCTGACACGGGATCGTGCCAAACCGGCCGTCCCTTTTGGGGGAAGTTATCGGATCATCGATTTTACGCTGTCGAATTGCCTTAACAGCAACATTCGCAAGATGTTACTGTTGACGCAATACAAGGCCATCAGCCTCGACCGCCATATTGCGATGGGATGGAACCGCTATTTTTGCCGCGAAATGGGCGAATTTGCCGATGTCGTGCCGCCGCAGCAGCGTATTGACGAAAACTGGTATCAAGGCACAGCCGACGCCGTTTACCAGAATATCTATTCGATTGAAAAAGAACAGCCCGACCACGTTGTCATTTTGGCTGGTGACCACATTTATAAGATGAATTACCGTCGTATGATTGATGCACACATTGAAAGTGATGCAGACATGACCATCGGCGTGTTGCCGGTGGCTGTTGAACGTGCCAGCGGACAGTTCGGTGTCATGGAAATTGACAACAATCAGCGAGTGGTTGGATTTGAGGAAAAGCCACAGCACCCCAAAACCATTCCCGGAAATGACAACCTATGTATGGCTTCGATGGGTATTTACGTTTTTCGGTCACGATTTCTTTTTGAGGAATTGTGTCGCGACGCAACCCGACGGAACAGCCGCCATGATTTTGGTGGCGATATTATCCCCAAGGTGATTGATACCAATCGGGTTTTTGCCTTCCCGTTTATGGACGAAAATCGTAAGACCGAAGCCTACTGGCGCGATGTCGGAACACTTGATGCTTATTATGATGCCAATATGGACCTGGTCGGCGTTGATCCGCTTCTCAATTTGTACGATGAGGAATGGCCGATTTACACCTACCACCCCAACCTCCCACCTGCAAAGTTCGTTTTTGAGGAAGACCATCGAATCGGCCATGCCATCGACAGTATCGTCTGTCCCGGTACGATTCTTTCCGGCGGCGAGGTTAGACGCTCGATCATCGGAAACCGTGTGCGAATCAACAGTTACGCAGCGGTCGAAGATTCGATCATTTTCTCCCGCGTCAACATCGGGCGTAATGCCAAAATTCACCGCGCGATCATCGACAAAGGTGTTTCGATCCCATCGGACATGGAAATCGGTTTCGATCCCGACCTTGACCGTGCCCGTGGGTTTTATGTGACGGAAAACGGCGTCACGGTGATCGCCAAAAACGAGCGGCGGCATTTTATCAATGCTGAACCATTGGAACTGGTTGGTTGCCGATAATTGATATGACAGCCCCTGGAGGATCATCAGAACACGGAAAAACAGAATTTTCTCTTCATCATCCTGAAAATCCTGTTGCAATCGGCGGAATCAATTTTTTGTGTTGCCGGTGGGGAAAATGCAAACATTTTACTCCTCCGGGAGTTCGGCCTCTTTCAAGGTTTCCGTGTCGGTGGATTCGGCTTCATCATCATTGGAATGAAACAGTGCCAGAAATGAATAAAATCTTTTGGTAACATCAACTCGTCAATGTGGACTTCACTTCTTATTTTCGCGTGATCAACCATGACCAAAGAACGAGCCATCGTATTACTTTCGGGTGGATTGGATTCGGCGACCGCCGCCGCGTGGGGGTTGGCCAACGGGTTCGAGCTTTTCGCCCTGACGATTGATTACAATCAGCGGCACCGCTGCGAACTTGACGCCGCGCGGCGGGTCGGCGAGTTTCTGCGGGTGTCGCGGCATGTCTTTCTCGATGTTAATCTGGCCGCGTTTGGCGGGAGTTCCCTCACATCAAACGATTTCGAAGTGCGGCACGACGTCCCGCTTGAAGCGATCGGGCGTGAGATTCCCAACACCTACGTGCCCGCCCGAAATACCGTGTTCCTTTCGCTGGCACTGGCCTTTGCGGAAACAGTCGGTACTCCGACCAACAGCTCTGCCGCCGAACACATCATTCTCGGCATCAACGCCGCCGATTACAGCGGTTACCCCGACTGCCGCCCGGAATATCTCGGAGCGTTCGCAAACATGGCACGCCTGGCGACGAAAGCCGGCGTTGAAGGCACGATGCAGCTTCATTTTCACGCGCCGCTGATGACGCTCGGCAAGCGGGAGATCATCGAACTGGGACTGTCGCTCGGCGTTGATTTTTCGTTGACGCATACGTGTTACTCGCCGACCGCCGACGGCAAAAGCTGCGGTCGTTGCGAATCATGTTTGCTGCGATTGAACGGTTTTCGCGAGGCGGGCGTTGTTGATCCCATTGTGTATGCGTGATTTCCACGTCGGTTGCATTTCGCGCGCCGAACCGTTATATTAGATTGAGTCAACGTCAAGAAACAGCAGCCGGGAACGTAAGTGACCGGTTAAGGCTTCCGCCAGAAATTCATCATCCCACTTTGTGCTTCGGCGGTCACGCCGTGACCGCCCTGCCTTGTCTTGTGATTTTCTGGCGAAAGCCTCCTTTTCAAATGGTTCGTTTGTTTCGTCCATTTCGAGTGTTTCGCGTTAAAAAAGGAATGGATCATTGCGCTGGAGAACCTCTGATTCCACATTTCCCCTATTTTACTCTCTCTCGGTATTCCGGTCAACGATTTCCGCTCCACTTTCGACAATCTTCATTCCACCGTGCCTTTTTGCGGAAACCGTGTTGTCGATAACGATCTTTTTGCCTTTGATGATTTTGTCGCGTTCGTTGCGGACGATCATCTCCCCGTCTTTCGTGCCGCGAAGCAAGGCGTGGAAGTCGCGTTCGAGTTCATGCTCGGTCGGTTCGTTCGCCGGGTTGCGCCGCCGACGCCAGAACAATCGCAGTTTGTTGAAGACCTGGACGGCTTCGGGTGTGCCGCCCCGTCGGGCCGCATCGCGCACGGTCGTATAGTACGCATTGGCCATGCGGAACGCATCGTCGCCCGCAAGCAAAAGCAAATCGCCGACGATGCGGGAATAATATTGAAACAAGATCAGCAGATTGCGGAGCACGTCGATCTCGCCCACCCGCTCGCTCAGATTCCCGGCTTCGACGAACGCAGGCCAAAACTGCGGAAATTCCTGAGAGACTTCAAACACCTTTTCGATATAACCGTAGCGGCGCACGCCCGACCCGAGGAGCCTTCTTCGTTCCGACGGATTCAGCACGGTGGTTTCAAGCTGCGGAAGAAGCGTGGAAACGTTTTGAAACACCGTTTGCAGTTCGGCGAGCCATTCCTGAAGTTGTATCATGGTGTCTTCGTTCGACGAGGCGGCCGTCATCGCCGATTTCGAGGCGGAATATTCGGAATCGGTATTCGTTCCGGTCGCGAGGGCACGGACGCGGACGTAGTAGAGCGTGTTTTCCCCGAGTCCGTTCAATGTGGTCGAAGTGACCGACGAAGCGACCGTCGTGATTTGGACGTTGCCGGTGAAC
>Ga0123353_10009149_pt1 | contig 13626 bp, 8 predicted proteins | sample TergutLab28metaG_3_FD_92763 | JGI IMG/M metagenome (GOLD analysis project Ga0123353, IMG submission 92763) | Labiotermes labralis P3 segment gut microbial communities from Petit-Saut dam, French Guiana - Lab288 P3 | ecosystem: Host-associated > Arthropoda: Insects > Digestive system > Gut ... | reverse complement strand
CAATTAGAACAAGTCTTACTTGATGGAAACCATTTGTCGATTTTGATTAGTTGTTTGCCTTGCTCGAATAATTTGTACGATAACATACCAACAAACATACCCCAGCCGTTGTCTGAAACGCTTTTGCCGAAGTTGAGAGCCTGCGACATACCCTTCATGTTCAAATCCTCTACGCAAACCGCGTCATAGGCATTGGTTATCTGCCTTGACTGCTTGTGCAGGAAATCCTTGCGTTGATTGGCTATGCGCTCGTGCAAACGCGCTACTTTCAAACGCTGCTTGTTCCGGTTGTTACTGCCTTTAGTCATATGAGATAGTTTGCGTTGTTCTCTTGCGAGTTTGTCAAGCGACTGACGGTAATATCGCGGATAGTCAGCCGATACTCCGTCCGACGATACATACAGTTCCGACATAGAAAAGTCAAGACCGATAGCGTCGTAAATTTCAACGGTGGCAATGTTATTCTCATATTCGTACAGTATGGAAGCGTAGTATTTGCCGCTTGGCGTTTTACTCACCGTTACGGATTTGAGAACATAATCATCTGGTATCAACCTGTGCTGTTTGATTTTGACCTTGCCGAGTTTCGGCAGTTTCAGGCAGCCATCCGACAGTGATATATTGCCGTTCACAAAATTTGTTGTGTAACTGTTATGTCCTTTGTGCTTGCTTTTGAACTTCGGAAACCCAACGCTCTTATCTCTGAAAAAGTTTTTGTATGCCGTATCAAGATGGAGTTGCGCGTTTGAGAGCGCAAGGCTGTCTACTTCCTTCAAAAATTCAAATTCATTCTTGTACTGTGCTGGTGTAGTATTCAGTTTCTCTTTGGTTGTTTCGTAATGTTCTATTTTTTCACCAAGCATTTTGTTGTAGATGAATCTTACGCAGCCGAATGTTTTAGCAAGCAATACTATCTGTTCGGTGTTTGGGTATATCCTGAATTTGTACGCTTTGTTCACAAACGTTCACCCTGACTTTCGACATAACGTTTGATCACATCCAACGGTGCGCCTCTAGCGGTAAGCAAGCAAAAACTCTGGCTCCAAAAATACTCTTTCCACAACTTTTCACGTATAGCCGGAAATTCCTTTTTCAACAGCCGACTGCTTGCGCTCTTGTATGCGTTTAGAAACTTACTGATTTCACTTTTAGGGTGCGCTTTGAAAAGCACATGAACATGGTCCTGATTGTGATTCCATTCTACAAGCGTTATGTTATAGTTTGGCGAGATATACTCGAATATTTCCTTTGCCCTGTTCGATATATCATCGTCAAACACTTTCCGGCGGTATTTCACTACAAGTATAAGATGGTAGAACAGCAAAAAGACTGAATGGGCATTACTATCTAATTCCACTATATTCACTCCATTATTTATTATTCGACTGAATATAGTTTATCACAAAAAGAACCAATTGTCAACAACAAATTATACGAAAGGGACGCAATTCATCTCACCACTTTAGAAGTGGGAGACTTCTTGCTAATTATGTTAAAATTTTTTTATATATTTTGCGTTTCTATATGTGCCGATTTTTTCGATTATACCTTGATCTTGCAAATCTAATAATACTTTTTCAATCGTGCTGATACTAGTATCGGGCAAAATATAAATTAATTCTTTTTTTGATATTGGTGTTATACTGTTAAAGATAATCGTTTCTATACGATTTTTCTTTGATATTTTTCTATCGCTTATCACAGCGAACCTTTTATCAAGTTCTTTATAACACGCAAAAAGCGTCGAGATGAAATATTCCATAAAAGCAAAATAATCGTTCGCGTTTTCGTGCCATGCCTGCGATGATAATTTCAAGGCGTTGTAATATGAACTTTTGTACTTGTTGATTTGCTCTTCAAAGGATATATATTTTCCCGCGTCAAATCCATTCTTGTACAACAACAGAAGCGATAACAACCTTGATATGCGGCCGTTACCGTCATCGAAAGGGTGAACACAGAGAAAATCCAATATAAAGCACGGAATTAGGAATAATTGATTGATATTTGAATTTTGACGAGCGTCCATATATGCCAAAATCAACTGTTCCATAGCAAACGGCGTTTCAATCGCCGGAACCGGCACGAATCTTATTGTTCTGTTCCCGAAAGCGTCGATCGCTATAATAGCGTTATCTTCCCGTTTATATTTACCGCCGATGATTTCGTTGTCGCTTAACATAATTTTGTGTAGATTCAATATTTCATTTTCGGTAATTTGAATCGTTCTGAAATTTTCATGCACCAAATTTAACGCGTCCCTATATCCGGCGATCTCCGTTTCTGCGTGGTTCAAAGGCGCGCTGTTTTGATATACAATAGCTTCAATTCGGCTGTCCGTGGTGATGATTCCTTCAATGGCGTTTGATCCTTTTACAGACTGTAATTTCGCGATACTTTCCAATTTAGTGAAAATCGTTTGATATTTTTCTTTGAGTTCCTGCTCTTTTTCGCGCAAAACGCCGATCGATACGGAATGATTTATTATCCGCGCGGGTAGCATTCCATTTTCTAAAAATGAATAATCAAATTTTTTCAAAGTATTACTCCTTATAAATATTTTTTACTGCACACATTATATCAAAAAATGTGCAGTAAATCAATAGAGTTAAGAAGACAGCATTATTGCGTTTGTGGAAAGTATCAGCGGAAACAGTCCGTTCTTGTCAAGGTATTTCGGTATGTGTATATCTTTGAATCGATATTCGTTGTTTTTAGCTTTTTTAATCAGATTGAAAAACGACTTAAACGAGCGGTCTACAACGCGTAATATTTTCTGTGAAATACCCGCCTGCAACAGTTTGTAGTTTTCATTATCTTTACACACATGGTAATTGTTTTCATAGTTCAAAAATTTCTTTTCCGAAAAAAAGTGTTGACGAATATTATACAAACCTACATTGTATAGATTTAAGGTGGAGGTCACCGCCTTTTATCCCCATAACTAAAGTTAGGGGTCTTACGGCGACTCTCGATAATAACCTCAATATGTTTTTTCCTTGTACCCGTTTACTCTGCGGTAAAAAGTCCCGCGGTTCAAATTCAATCGCCGCATCGCTTCCGCAGCCGTTATTTGCTTCGCTTTCCAAAGTCCAATTACGTTATCCCAATCTTTGGGTTTAGCAATTTGCGGTCTCCCAAATTTTTTCCCCTTCATCTTTGCGGCGGTTATGCCTTCTTTCTGTCTTTGGAGTATGTTTTCTCTTTCAAGTTCAGAGAGTGCGCCAAATATTGTTAATACGAATCTTCCCTGCGGGGTTGTTGTGTCAATGTTCTCTTTCAATGAAATCAGCTCGACCGACTTCTCTTGAAGCTGTTGTACGATATTAAGAAGATCCTTGGCGCTGCGCGCTAAACGCGATATGCTCTCAATATATACCGTATCGCCCTCGCGTACATATTCCATCAATTTTTTTAGCTGTGTTCTGTCCGTATTTTTTCCTGAGACTTTTTCTATGAAATATTTATCAAGATTTAGTTCTTTTAATATCATTTCCTGTCGGTCTGTATTTTGATCGGTAGCCGACACCCTAATGTAGCCAATCTTTGACATGAAATCTTCCCTACTTTGTAGCTTTTCTCTATTATATCAAATTCGTCACAAAATTTCAACAGTTTTTTTGTGACAACACAAAATATAAAAAATATACTTTTGTGACATGATACCCATATTTCACAAAAAGTCTACCTTTTGTGGCTCTTTTTACGCCGCTTGCTTTTCCTTTCCTTTACTATACTTATAGTCGGGTTCCTCGCTATTGTCCGTGATATCCCATTATATTTTTTTATCTGAAATTTTTGTTAGCTATATGTTAACATTTTTGAGGCCGTCAACATTCCGCGCAACCATTTTACCCTCTGCTACCAAAAATGTGAAAAGATATACATCTCAGTTTATTTCCTGATCAAAGTCCTGTTTCACCTAAGCTAACGCTTGTTAGCGTAGCGGCTAAAGAACCGTAGGGCTTACGGGGATAGCTCGTTAAGCGTTGTTTGCAACGCATAGATACTGAATCCGTTAGGGTTCTTGAGCGAGAAGCTCCCACTTCAAACGTCGTTAGACGTTAAGTGGTGAGAGCATGTCACCATAGTATATTTGCGTTAAAATTCTATAACAACGATCGTATGTATATCCAAACGATCAATCTTCACAGTTAATTTTTTAGCCGCCGAATCATATCTATAAGCTGGTACTATATTTTCGGGTTGCAGCATGACGGATTTGGGTTCGCTTTCTGTTTTTACGCTTATCTCCATGTTTATCATCGACTGTATCTCGTCATACGCTCTCAGCCTGTTTTCACTGTAAATTCCGCTTGTATTCGTCAAATTTATCATGAGCTTCCCGTCTTTTGTGCATGTGACTATATCGACGAATTTTTGCCCTTTATATTCTATAAACTTCTCCGTATCTAAGCTGTCTATGATTTTCGAAATCATGTTTCTGACATAAAAATCCGGAGCCTGTGAATACAATTCAAAGATATTATAATAAACGGCAATTATATTACCTTTGCCGTATTTTGTTTTGGAGATAACGGGATTGATTACAGCGTTCAATAAATTGCTGCTGCATTCTGCCGCTACCTCGGTGTTTCCGCCGTGCGAAACTTTTGCTTCCGCAAATTTTGCGCGCTGACTTATATAACGCGGGGCATCATAAATATATATTATTTGGTTTTTACTTTCGCTTGAAATTTTCACACCATCTAAAACGTCTTCGAACAGTTTACAGCACTCCCAGCCTGATATGATCAGATTACCGCCGTTTTCCGTGAATGATAACAGTGCGCTCTTTATTTCATCGTTAATATATTTTATTTCAGGCAGTATGATTATATTTTTATCTTTCAAATATTCGGAGGTCAGCATATAATCCATCAGTATGCCGCACGTGTGAGCGGAATCGAGTATAAGTTTGACCGCGCTTCTTGTATCTTCGTTACCGCCCGAGAAAAATAAACTGTCAGATTTGTTTGCCATATCGTAATACGAATAAAGTACGCCGATATTCGAGAAAGGTTTACAGTGTTTCAAAAATGGTTCCCTGTCGCGAACGAATTTCGCGACATCTTTTAACTCACGTACTTCCCAAAGTTTTACCGAACCGTCCCGGTTCTGCGTGTTGTATACTTGGAATCCGCCGCCGAGTGGCAATACGCTAACTGCTTCACGGCAAAGCGTTACCGCGCTTTTTACAACGTAGCTTCCGCCGGCAAAGTCATAGAAAAATCCCCAAGCCATCAAGTCCCACGGCTTATTTTGCTCGCATAAAACCCGCGATTCGAATCTTGCGCTGTTATAGCTGTCAATAGGGTTAAAATCCCCGGATAGATAATCAACGTTCACACAAACAGGAGCGGGAATTTGACCACTGAACGCCCAGTTCGAAGCGATTTCAAAGTTTTTTGTTTCGGTGTGGATTCCGTCTGTATAATGCGCAAGATATTTAAAGAATTGTTTCCTGCAAAAATCCAAAAAACTTCTGTATTCTTTTGAACGTTTATCGTCCCTATTTAATTTCATTCCAGATTCTTTCTCAAACATAGCTATGATTTCCCCGTCGAAATCCGGTGCGGTCGCCCAGCACTCGCCGTCTACCCATACAGCATCTATTCCGTAGTCGTTCGCGAGTTCGGTAAGCTGAGGTATAAGCAATCCGTCAGCGTAGCCTTTAAACGTTGAAGTCATGTTTTTATTCGGCGATCCGTCTTCGTTTATCACCGCCCATTCAGGGTGAATTTCCAATGCTTTCGTGTCCCAAACTCCCGAATAGTGCATAACGAGTGGAATCCCGTATTCTTTTGTCACTTTCCGCCATGTTTTAAGCGGATCACCGATAAATCCCGGCACAGGATTCCCGACTTTCGTCGGATAACTTGAATAGCCCGCGTGTCCTTTGCAGTCACACTGAATAAAATCCGGATTTAACGTTTCGATTATTTCGCGTATCATTTCTTCCGTTACCGTTTTGCCTACTTCCGTACAATCCGCGCCCGCGTGAAAGTCAAAATGCAGACCGAAAAATCCCTCTGAACGTTTTTTTATTCTCATCATTAATAATCCTCCGCTAATTTTTCTAAATTTTTTAAGACAGGCGTTTCGTTCTTCGCGTAAAGCGACGCCATATTCGGGTTGTGCAATAAGAAGAAATATCCTATCGTACCTAATTCGGAAGTTATCTTATCCGCGGAATAACCGTAATCGTAAACTCCGCTGTTCTTGATATAATCTAACATCTCCGCAGACTCATCATCGCGCGCGAATTTTGTTTTCAGCGCTTTTTCATAATACACGGGAATAACCGTTTTATACCCTTCGAAACATAACGCCTCGGTGATTATACTCGTCCGCTCGTAATTCGATACGGTCACGGGAACGGTGATCAATCCTCCGTGAGCTTCGATAAGCGCGTAATAATTAGGCGTGAGTTCGTCGTATTTTGGTATCGGAAGAACTCCTATATCAAATTCAAAAGCCCTGAAAGTTATCATTTGCGCCATTGTACCGTCTGTAAACAATGCGCGGTCTTCTTTGAATATATCTATGCTTTGGGGATTCCCATAATTTTTGTCCCCCGCAAGACAAGCGGCTTCGCTACTGAACATTTCGAGGACTTTATCGAATATATCTATTACTCTCTCGTTGTATATCGAAAGCACAGGCTCGCCGTTACTGCCCTTTTTGATAACTTTATCTCCTCCGCAGTACGGTACTGTAGTCGGATAATAGAATATAGTCCTCATAGCGAACCCGTATCTGTCAGCGTCTGGAGTAATCGCGCCGTCGCCGTTCAGGTCGGCTGTGCTGTCTTTTATAATTGACATGAATTTATTAATCGTCCATGTTCCGTTTATAACGTCGTTGTACGGATATTCTATATTTAAGATTTGGAATAAGTTTTTATTAAAGTATAAACACATTGTATTGTTTAGTTTCGCGGTGCTTATATCGCCGCCCGCTCCGTACAGTTTCCCGAAAAGGGATAAGTCCTGCACCGAATCCTGACTCCACCACGGCGCGGTTAAGTCTACATATGGCATATATTCAAACCACTCGGATAAAAGATGTGAACCGGAATAATCGAATACGACGCGCATATGCAGAAACATGATGTCGAAAGCGTCGTCTCCGGCGAGAATCGATTTCGAGCCCTGCATTCTTGATTCCCAGTCGCGGTTATAAAAAACGGGCGAGATAGTAACGTTGAACCTTTCCGCGACTTTTAAATTGCGCTCATATATAGCGTCGTTTATTATATCGCCGTCTTCTTTCTCGGCATACATCCCGCTGCCGAATTCGTCCAGATTCTCAAAGATAAGCATACGGAAATCGTATCCTTCAAAATTCCGTTCCGGCAGATTATCGGATAATATATTTTCAGTTTCCAGTTGTACCGTATTTTCGACTGACGAAGTGTTATTGTCTTTTGGATTTGTGTTTACATCATTCATAGTGCAGGAATATAAAATTATCAGTGCAATCAAAAAAGCTATCGCTTTGAATTTTTTTAACATATTATCAACTCCTTGTATTATTATAACTAAGAAACATATAATCGTCAAGAGATATAACTATAATAAAAAAACAATTATATTGAAATACAAAAAAGTACCGAATATAGTACGTTGACAATGACAAAATATTATGATATAATTTCTAAAAATTAAATAAATATAAACGTGCGTATCAAATCTTAGGAGGTACTGGCAAATGGCAAAAATAAGAATCATCGCAATTATGGAGTTAATATTATTACTGCTATTAATTTTTATATCATGCAAAAAAGATACCGACATTAAAGATGATAATGGCATAGATTCCGGTAACGCCGGACAAACAAGCAATGAAGCGGCTGAGCTGATAGAACCGGAACAGATTATGTCTGATTTACCTGATATGAACTTTGAGGGTAAAGTATGGAAAGCCCTCGGAATTTATGACCCAACATATGAACAGTTTGTCAACTTTGAAATTTACGTGGAAACTATAACGGGTGAACTCGTAAACGACGCGGTTTATAACCGCAATCAGAGAATTTTGGATAAATATAACGTCGTGATTGAGCAGGATTTGCTTGAAAATCCTCAGAATGTGTTAATAAAATCGATAAACGCAAATGAAGACGCTTATGATCTTGCGTTTATTCAATTGCGGAACATAGGAGCAATCGGAACAACGGGATATTTTTATAATCTAAATACGTTAAAGTATTTGGATTTTGAAAAGCCGTGGTGGTCGCAAGAAGTAAATAAATCGCTGTCGGTAAATAATAAACTGTACTTTACTACAAGCGACTTTAATATGATGGATAAAAACAGAGCTTATTTATTGATTTACAATAAAAAGATGGCTGAGGCCTACACTTTGGGCAATCTATACGGCATGGTTTATGATGGTAAATGGACCGTCGGTAAAATGACTGAGATCTGTAAAATTGTTTCAATAGATTTAGACGGCGACGGCATAATGAATGATAAAGATCAATGGGGGCTCGGAATGGATTCCTACAATCCGTTCGGCGCGCTTTATAACAGCTGCGACAATTATATAATCACGAAAGACGCCGACGATAATCCAATACTGTCAGTTTCAAACGAACGCACAATAACTTCAATCGACAAAATATTACTGCTTACCAATAACGAAGATATATCATACTACAATCAGAGATTCCAAGGCAAGGTTGCGGATTATATAATGATGCCGGCAATTTTATTCGGGGAGGAACAACAGTTATTTATAACATCATTTACTCACGGATTAAAATATTTCACTCAAACGAGCGACGTCGATTTCGGAGTTTTGCCGTTCCCGAAATATGACGAGATACAGGAAAATTATGTTTCGTTCCTCGATCCTTTCGGCAGCGCGTTGTTCACCATACCGATATCCGTGCAGGACGTCGATTTCGCCGCTTTTGTACTTGAGGCGCTTTCCGCGGAATCAAAATACGACGTACTTCCTTATTATTATGAAGTATCGGCTAAAACAAAATATACATTTGACGAGGAAAGCCCTAAAATGCTAGATTTGATATTCAGCGGAATGAGGTATGATTTGGGTATTATCTACAATTGGGGCGGTATCGGTGATTTTATCAGAGATACCATACCGCGCGCCGGAGTAAATAATTTCGTTTCAAATTACGCGTCAATGGAAACCAGAGTTCTAACCGCAATAGAAAAAACAGTCGATTTATTTAAAGATTTGCCTTAAGGAGGATTTAATAATTTAATATGAACAACACAAAATTATTTTTAGAAAATGATTACGATATATCGGAAGAAGTGGGGAAGTTATTGCCTTCCATTCCCGAAAACGGCGAAAATATCAAATTTAGCTTGAATGACAGCGGCTCGTTTGATATCCGCAGTGCCGACGTGGTATTGAACAATATCGGCGGCATGATCAATATTAACGGTGAAAACGTTTCAACGGCGCAGTTTGAAGTTGTATCGGTAAGCGAAAACAGAATCGAACTAAAACTAAATGATTTACGGTGGGTTTGGAATATATTCGTGCGCGAAAAAGACGTTTTAATCGCGGCAGGCCTAACAAATCTCGGAGCGGAACCGATTGAAATCTGCAATTTGGATCTGTTGAAAATAAACGGCGCCGATATTTTCAGTTCGTATCTTAACGGGCTTACGTTCTTCAACTGGCAAACATGGAGCATGGGAGTACGGCTCATCGAAAACAAAAACGGTTCATACTCCTCCAGCAACATCATGCACCTGCACGACCCGAAAGTTAATAAAACGGTCGTAGTCGGATTTCTAACTTTGAGCAGGATGCAGGCACAGCATTACATAAATGCAAAAGAAAACGAAGGAATAACGGATTACACCGCGCGGTTGAGTTTTGGTAAATATTCGCTGCAACCCGGAAAGACTTTCAATTCCGAATTATGCAGCGTAAGTTTCCACGCCGACCCATACGAAGCGTTAGAATTATGGGCGGAAAAAGTGAAGATAATCTATCAGCCGGAATTAAAAAAATTACCGCCCGTCGGTTGGGTTGGCGGAAGCTGGACGAGTGCGACGTTTTGCGGCGGCGGTCTCACAGCAGAGCAAAACATTCGCAACAACGCGCAAGCTATCCGCGAACGGCTGCGCGGCTTCGACGTCAGTTATATTTGGATAAGCCAAGTAAATTTAAAAGATTATATCCCCGGTAACTGGCTGAACGAAAACACCGATGAATTCCCAAGCGGATTGAAAACGTTCTTCGCCGAATTGAACAAAATCGGATTTAATCCCGGTTTATGGGTTTCACCGTTTTGGTTTTACGGAGAAGCGGAGGGTATGTTAGAAGAACACGGCTCCCACTTGCTGCGCGATAAAAGCGGCGAACCGATTTGCCGCGAGGAAACATGGGGCTGGAAATACGATGACGACGATCTGCCGTGGTACCATATGCACAGATACAATTTAGACGGTTCTCACCCTGAGACGATAAAATACATTCATGATCTGTTCACGTATTACAATGAACTGGGCGTGAGATATTATATGCTGGATTTTCTAGGAATCGTTGAAAACAGTATGTTGTACGACTCTTCTAAAACGGCGTACCAAGCCGGATACGCGATACTGCGGGAAATCCGCGCGGCGGCGGGTATTGATACCCATATACAAACGGCAGTAGCGTCGTCTCCCGGATTTACCGGCACAATCAACGCGGCCCGGATCGGACGCGATTTCGGCGAAGGGAGATGTATTGATACCAGCTTGAATGATTGGCGTAACGCCACAAGCGTGCTGCATGATTTGCATTACTCGAATACCAAAGCCTGTTTGCAAAATATTGCCGGCAGTTATTTTACGCATCAGGTAATATATATGAACGATTTCAATTTACTTACAATCGATAAGCCGTATCCGCTTGAGCACGCGCGGATCGCGGTAACATTGTTCGGTTTAGGCGGGGGAAGCCCTCTTATGATAGGCGATAGTATTCCGGATATGGACGACGAGCGGCTGCGTTATTTGAAAATGTGTCTGCCGAGAACTAATCATTCCGCAAAACCTGCCGACCTGTTCGAGCGTATACAGCCGAACGATTACAGCAGGATCATGAAATTGCAAATCGATACCGAATGGGATTCGTATTTGCTCGCCGGTGTGTTTAATATGGACACGCAACCGTATGATTTAACTCTTGATTTTGAAAAATTAGGGCTTGATAAAGATGAAAAACATGTCATGTATGAATTTTGGAATGAAGAATACTGCGGTGTATTCCGTGACAGTTTTCCGTGCCATTTGCCGTCGGATAGCTGTAAATTGTACCGTATATCTAAAAAAAGAAACCATCCGTGGCTGTTATCAACGGATATGCACATACAGCAAGGGTATTGCGAAATTTTAGATTTAAAATGGGATGAGAGTAAACAATGCCTCAGCGGAATGGTCACCAGACCGGCCGGCGAAAAAGGAAACGTGTATATTCTCATGCCGCGTAATTATAAGCTCATCAATTGCAAGGGAACGCATTTATTAAAAGAATTGCTTGATTACAATGTTATAGTTCATCTGCCGATAAAATTTAATAACTCTGTCGAAAGATTCGAGTTGTATTTTGAGGAATGGAATTTTAGGATGCTATCACCGCGCGGTCATATACCGTACGCAACAAAACAAGAATGGCAGGATTATATGAATAAGAACTATAGTAAGCAAAAGACGCGCTTATTTGAATAAAAATGTAGCAAAACCGCCAAACTAGAGAAGGGTATCATTTTAAATGATACCCTTCTCACAATTTCATAACATCACTATATTAAATAATTAGCTCATCGTTATCGTTGTGCTACCGTATGCCGTATTTACTTACGGCGCTCTGTCTACAATATTGATATTCAGTTTCGGATCTACTCCACCGTTCATTACGAACGTAATCGTCTGTTCTCCTACACTCAATGTCTTTAAGTATGACGCTTTGATCGTCACTATGTCGCCGTTTACAGTGTAATCTACTCCATTAACTAGCATACGGTTTTTGTTTTTCAGACACTGTAACTTGTAGTCTCCTACCCATGATGAATTCCCTGATACTACCATTACCGTTATATCTCCGCTGCTGTTTTTGTCAAACACAACTTCTGTTTCTGATATCGATGACCCGTAGTTTGTTCCGCCGATTATTATCGGTATGTACACACCGCCCACTAAACTGTTGTTTGGTGCGATTTCCCACTGCGCATACAGCGTAATATTTTCATTTACTGTGATGGTTGTTCCTACCGCTAGTGTACTGCCGGCATTATTGATTTTCCATCCAGCGAAGCTGTATCCTTCTCTCGTGAACGGATTTACAGGTAGGATGTATGTATCTCCCTTGTCTACTGTCACTGGGAGCTTGCTACCAATACCACCGTTCGAGTCAAAGCATATCGTAACTTTTTGAGTATGAGTAGCATCGGCTGTCCACTGCGCGTATACTGTTATATTTGCCGTTACTGCTGTGCTTGCCGTAAACGCTGTTCCGCTACCGTTTGCCGCTCTGTTCCAGCCCGTGAATGTGTATCCGCTGCGCACCGGGTCTGCTGGCATGTTCGCCGCTCCTATCGCTTCTCCTGCGTTCACTGTCCGCGTTGCTAGCGTTGTGTTCGCTCCATAGTTCGCTTTGAACGTTACTGTGTATGTTACCGGTACTACTACCCTGTCCCATACCGCGTACAACGTTACATCGTGGTCCGGCATATAGAACGTATCGTCCGGATCGTATGCTGTCCCGTTTCCGTTTGCTAACGTGTTCCAGCCCGCGAACGTATACCCTGTCCTTGCCATCGTTCCCTTGCCCAGTACCGTTACTTCGTCTCCTGACGCGTATGGGTTGTCCGCGTCGCTCTGGCTTCCTGTTCCGCCGTTCGCGTCGTATGTTACTTCGTACGTTACTGGTTGTGTTCCGCTGGGCGTCCACTGCGCGTATACTATTATATTTGCCGTCACTGCTGTGCTTGCCGTAAACGCTGTTCCGCTCCCGTTTGCCGCTGTGTTCCAGCCCGCAAACGTGTATCCGCTGCGCGTCGGGTCTGCTGGCATATTCGTTCCCACCGTTGTTGCCGGCGGTACTACATTAGCTGTTTTGATCGTTGTATTATCGGCGAAGTTGCCTCCGTTAGCTCTGAACGTTACTTTGTATGTTACTGGTACTACTACCTTTTCCCATTTCGCAGATACTGTTATGTTTGACGTCACATAGGCTGCCGGGTCGAACTCGTTACCTGTGTCGTCATACCATCCTTCGAACGTGTGTCCGCTGCGCGATACTGTCGGTACATTGCCTGCTCCCACTGCGCTTCCCGCGTTCACTGTCACTGTCTTGTCCGCTGTTGTATTGTCTGCAAATCTGCCTCCGTTAGCTTTGAACGTTACTGTGTAGGTCGTTGGCTGTTGCGTTCCGTCGTCCCATGCTGCATATACCGTTATATCTGCCGTTACTGGCGTTGTTCCGTCAAACGCTGTTCCGTTTCCGTCATTTCTTGTGTTCCAGCCCACGAACGCATATCCGCTGCGCGTCGGGTCGGTTGGCATGTTGCCTGTCCCCAACGCTGTGTTTGCGTCTGCACTCTTCGTTGCGTGTACCGCTCCGCTTCCGTCGTTTATCTCAAATGTTACT